>Ga0315914_1001413_pt1 | contig 35652 bp, 19 predicted proteins | sample MpolenodulesMG_FD_203920 | JGI IMG/M metagenome (GOLD analysis project Ga0315914, IMG submission 203920) | Medicago polymorpha root nodule microbial communities from Los Angeles, California, United States - elongated nodules | ecosystem: Host-associated > Plants > Roots > Nodule | place: USA...
AGCATGCACGACCGTCTAGGCGTCAAGCCCACACACGTATAATCAACCGTCAGGTTGTATTGTAGACACAGGGTAACCATAGGCCTTCCCCGCGGTTACCCATAGCTTAGGGTCTAGGTAGAACTCATTGAGGCATTATGTCTCATCCCACTCCTTCTTTGTTCAGGTTCGCAGGTTGTTCGAGGCAAGGGTAAGGAGAAGGCTTTGGACTGATCGTGCTTATGGATCCTAGCTTGTGTTGTCTAGCTTTTATTATGTTATCGTAGCTATATGTATCGTGATGAGACTTGTTGTACTCGTTTCATTAGACTGAACATGCTTAAATAATGTAATATATGACTCATGTATCTGAATCCCGACTTGTGTCGTTTTCTGTATTGTATGATTAATGTATCCAGTATCAGTTTTAACGAACGTATTAAGTATTCTAGACACTTTTAATACGGGCGTTACAAAATGGTGACCGGTAACGCACCTTCACCCTTTAAAGCTTTCTCACACTTTTGTTGTATTAAAACCGCTTTCATCTTTACCTTCCATAACCCAAAATCGTTATCTCCGGTAAACTTCTCAATATCCCACTTCGAACTCATGGTACTTGATTATCCTTTGATCCTTGCCCCACAGTGGGCGCCAATTGTTGTGAATTTGATGAAAATCACACCAATAAAATGCTTGATGTGTGGAACAAGCAAAAGTAGAAAACAACGATAGAAAAGAAAGAGAGAACACACGAAATTTGTTTACCCAGTTCGGTCCAAAACTGACCTAATATGGGGGAGAGAGCATCCCTCTGTTCCACTATAATGATGATTAACTTTACAATAGAGATATCAATGGGTTACAAGAATAAGTCTCCCGCCTAATTCTACACAAAGTCTCAATCTCTTCCCGTGACCAAGAGACTCAATCCTAATAGTGTTTTCCAAGGTGATTCAACCCCAACCCTAGTGTTTGTTGTTAAGAGCGAACTCTATACAAACCCTAGCTTTCTTGTTGACTTCTAAACCCTTGTTTCAGCCCCCTCTATCTCAAGTTTACTCTAATACAAGGTCTATATTTATAGTAAAAGTATCCCTTAATAAACTGGAACAAAGCTGGCCCATAAAAATATGTTTCAAAAATATGTTGTTACGACACATCGGCCGCCGAATTTGACCCTTCGGGCGGCGAAAATTTACAAGACAAATGTCTCCTAAAAACAGGAAAAATTCGGGCTTCAGATAGCACCATTCAGGCCCCCGATTTTGACTTTCCAGCAAACTTCAATTTCCTCAAATTTAAGTCACTTTCACAACATCCACTCTAACTTCTCTAACCATTCTCTCAAAAGCTCTGTGTGTTCTAGCTTTTACCTACCACTGAAGAACAGTTGTTCGTGTGGACTAGTAGATGCTTTGCTAGTTTGCTTTACTTGTGATCATAAACTATTCTGCTACAAAGATTCTGCACAAGAAAATGTAATATCAAATCACTGATTCATGTCCATTCGTAATGATACATGAAAGGAAAATTTTAAATTACCCATTGCGTTATTCTGTTTTATCATCGCAATTTTCCTAGAGTTGGAATAAGCGTAGTGGAACTCACCAAATGCAAGGAGTGTGTGAAGTCTATAGATATATAAACACATTGCTCTTGCGGTGGGGTTTAGCATGGGACAGTGGAGTTTTTTCCCACGATGAGAAAGTTTTTTTTGGATCATTAGAGGAGCATAGATGTTATAATAGTCTGCCTACACTACATGTTCTCCCACTTTGTCTTCATCCTATCTTCCTCCTTTCACCACTACCAGTAAATTCAAGTCTTTGTTGCCACCAGTAGACCCACCTTATCACACCTCCAAAAAAACTCTAATAGGCATCCATTGTTTAGGAGCTTCAGCTGCCATAATCGTTTGTCCATATTCAATGAGTACAAACAGACTAAATACATAAAGACAAGATAATCAACACATACAAAAACCCATAACTCAACCACACCAAGAAGAACATAAAAAATTCTGGATCTGAAATTTCATGAATGCACAAGTCTAGTGTTGTCTTTGTGGTATTCTTTTATTTTTTATTTTTTTTATTTTGAGAAATAAAAATATAAATTTGGTGATGATTAATGTGGTGTTTTTTTTTTTAAATATTTGAGAATGAATGAAAGATTTCTTAAAAGGACATAATAGTCGTGATGTTAGTTTTTTCATTAATGGTTATTGTTACCAAAACAACCCTCTTCAAAATTAATGATGAATTTTAGTTTTTTCACGTCTAATTATTGAAAATTGGTTTTCATTTCGGAACCTGTTACAATAGTAAGAAATGGATGTAGAGGCCAAATTGAAAACCAGTATTCAATTAGATCCAAATTATTATTTTCTAGAACAACACCCATATAAAACTTGGAACTTTGAGTTTTCCGGCAGCAACTATGATGGTGTGTGGTGGTGCGGTGGTGGTCAAAGTGGTTGCTGAATTTGTGATTTAGTGTTGGTGGTGTAGGTTTGTGGGGACATGAAAGAAAGAGGGTGGAAGATAGTGTAAAAATAATCTAGTGCTAAGAGAGTATGATAAGAATGTGTTCTCCATTTAATCTAATGGACATTAATTATCAACTTTCCCATGATGGGAAAAAACTTCACTGACCCGTGCTAAATGCCACCTGCACTTGCACTCGTGAAACAGCCTGCCAATCTTGTCAATAGTTACATAAACTCCTTTAAAACATGATGATGACAAGGTCTCACACCCCTTATTTTCATCTAGTTGTAAAGAGTCAAAATCGAGGTAAAAAAAACTATGCTACCCTTAATTCTAAATCATGCATTACACTCATCCCATCTACTAGAAAGTTGACATAGGCATGCACCAGAAATACGCACATCACTTGGCATGTCCAAAATCCAGTTGAATGAGGTGGTCATAATTTGGGTACGTCTTGCCTCTGTCATGGATGGTCGTTTACATAAAGAAACATTCTTGGTAAACATTTATGCCTCACACGTATCTTAAAAGTATGAATATATAGTTAATATCATTGCAAAATAAGTTGAAACAACACAAATACAATTAGTTTATCAATTCCTTACATTTTCATCATTTGGCTAATTTGAATGTCATAATTTATCGACTGTACCATGACGTTTAAACAACCCAATTGTAAAAAATATATAAAACTTAATTCACATAGTTTAACTTGATGAACCAAGGGCACAAACGCACAAGCAAAAAAGTCTAACAACGCAAATTAAGGAAACTGAGAAATTGGCCGTGGTTTGTAAAGAGGAGGATGTCAGACGTTTGGAGGAAAATAAGGAATGTTTCATTCTAGACTTCGACCTTGATTCTCCTTACCTAAAAAAGAATTCATTGGATAATGATACCTCTGATATATCCATTGTTTATGAAAAGTGTCAGGTAAATACCACTCTTTCTCTTTACAAAACGTCACATTGTATAACAACCATTGCAATAAACACTACATGTTGTCCCTTGAGCATAGCTCAGTTGGTACAATGCATTGCTATATGCAGGGGCCGGAGTTCGAACCTCGGACACCCCACTTATTCACCTTATAAGGTGAATTCTAGCCACTAGACTACCTGACCAAAAAAAAAAAAAAACACTACATGTTATATGGAGGAGCGGAAGATCACAACTCTCTTGGTAATAATCCGAAGTTTCATCATGTCATCACTAGATGACAATTATATTTCCACCTCCTATGTTTACAGGGGCGGATCTCTTTGGAAACCCCCAGGTGTCACTGCACCCCCCGGTTTTTATATAAATTTCATACTATACAAGATTTTTTAACTGATACGTTGTTGCTGCAGCGATCATGCGGTCCCTCAATGTATTAAAGGTCACGCATTCGAACCCTGACACCCTCCTTTTTATAATTTTTAGCGTATTTTTCTTATTTTATTCAAAAAAAAAAAGGTCCTGGCGGGATTCGAACCAACATCCCCATATATCAAACAAGCACCACAAAAGTTAACAACATTGCACATTTTTTGAAACTCTTTAATATATATTCTTCAAATATTTGGCACCCCCGGAAAAAAAACTCAAGATCCGCCAGCGTATGTTTAGTTGTTGGAGAATTCGGATGGCGTGTCAAATTATGCCGGGGGAGTTGTGTTTATGTCTTTCCTCTTTACTAGGATACAAAAGTTTATGCTTCCTAAGAAAAAATTACTTGTCGAAAATTTGTGGTTTTGAACTATTTCTTTGGCCTATTTTTTTAAAAAAATAAAATTTAAATACATGTGATAGAGATATTTTTATTGTTTTGCAGTCGCTCTTCTTTGTTCGTCTTCCAAAGTTGTAAAAGCTATTGGGCTAGAGTTCAAGGACCTAACAAATTCAAACAAAGACTCACTGTTTCTACTTTGGGTCATCGAAAACCTCAATAAAATATCCAAAAACCATATACCAAATCACATGAAGAAGTACGACCTTCTGGAGAATCTAGTTGATGATGTAGGATACAATGTACTCATCCTTTATTTCAGTAGGTATAACAATGTACGCATCCTTTTCTAGTTTTCATTAAAACATGATATCGAATGGTCACCCTATGAATGGTGGACACACTACGTCATCTTAAGTTAGATTTTAATTTTGTGAGCAGAGTCAGCCTCATTTTTTCCAACAATTATGTGGTCCATCATAGACCACATTTTGTTGCCAGAAAATTTGGGTATAACCATGTCCATTTTGAGGAAAACGTGTTTGAGTTCCTGAATTATAACATAAAGACATAGGATAATCGGGGACAATATCAGCATAAATATCGTGAGTTCTACAAAACGGAGTTCAAGATTTGGGAATATGTCAGATGTCTTGAGGAGTTTATGTTACTACAGAGTTTCCAACCTCCTTTAAATATCATAATATTGATAATTTTGCATGTTTTGTTGTTTGATGTTGGAAATTCCGTACTACCATTAAATCCTCTAGACATTTGGACTCTTCCCAAATCTTGAGCTCCTTTTTGTAGAACTCTCCATATTTATGTTGATATTGTGTCAGATTATCCTTTGTCTTTATGTTATAATTCACAAACTCAAATGCATCCTCCTCATAATCGACATGGTTATACACAAATTGTTTTATAACAAAATCTGGTCTATGATGGACCGCATAGTTGTTGGTAAAAATGGGGTCGACCTTGCTCACAAAATTGATGTATGACTTAGGATGAATACATTAAAAAAGATGAATACATTTTTATGCCTACTTAAATAAAGGATGAGTACATTGTATTTTACATCATCAACATGATTCTCTAGTAGCTCATCCACCATTTGTAATCCGGTCTATAATTTTTGGATATTTTGTTGAAGTTTTCGATGACCCAAAGTAGAAAGGGTGAGTCTTTGTTTGAATTTGTTAGGTCCTCGAGCTCAAGTCTAATAGTTTTCCATAGCTTTTGAATACGAACAAATAAGAAATCCTACAAAACAATACAAATATCTCTATCATATGTATTAAAATAGTTTTTAAAAAAAACTAGGTCGAACAAATAGTTCAAAACAATAAAGTTACTTACCAAGATTAACCATAAATTTTCATTCAATAATAGTTTCTTATGAAGCATAAACTTTTGTATCTCATTAAAGAGGAAAGCAAAAAGCACAGCTCACCACACATAATTTGACACGCCATGCAAATTCCCCAACAACTCAACAAAGGAGTGGAAATCTAATTGCTACCCGAAGATGGCATGATGAAACTTCGGATTATTACTAAGAAAGTTGTGATCTTCCGCTTCTCCATAGAGCGGCTAGTGTTTATTACGATGGTTGTTATAAAATGTGACATTTTCTAAGGAGAAATAGTGGTATTTACATGACCCTTTTAATAAACAATAGATATATCAGATGTATCATCATCCAGTGGATGCTTTCTTAGGTCAAGAGAATCAAGGTCGAAGTCTAGGATGAAACATTCCTCATTTTCCTCCTAATGTCTAACATCGTCTTCTTTACAAAGCACTGCAAATTTCTCAGTTTCCTTAATTTGCGTTGTTAGACTCTTTTGCTTGTGCACTTATGCCCTTGGTTCATCAAGTTAAATTGTGCGAATTAAATTTCTATATATTTTTTACAATTGGGTTGTATAACCGCCATGGTACAATCGATGACATTCAAATTAGTCAAATGATGAAAATGTAAGGAATTAATAAAGTAATTGTATCTATGTTGTTTATAAACTTTTTTTATAACTCAATACGGACACAATTATACTTTTTTTTTTCAAAGAGAGAAAGAAAGAACGGACACAATTATTCTGCGAGTATGTAACTGTTGCAGTAACCGTAACAAAAAAAAAATAATAGTAACTGTTGATTATTAAAAGTTAAAACAATTCAATTACATTCTTTAAACATACTTTATGTGAGATGAATAAATTAAATTTAATGGATTTTGATTGTCGCAAAACTTTTATGCTTATGTTTATATATAACTGAAGGCCTTTGAATAAGGAACTATGAAAATGTTTGTTGAAGATTTTTTTTTTTTTTTAAAGTATTGGTTTTAGATGTTAAATGATGCAAATGAAATGATATAGTTCAAAACAATTCAAATGCTAAACAAAATAAACTTTAAAAACATTCCTGAATTTTTTTAATTATTCAAGACGTTGACATGAATAAAAATTTAGTATCATATGATTGTGATTGTGATTTTAATTTGTTCTAGGAAGAAAATAATATGGCTATTCTGTCGTCAAATATTTTTATGGAACTTCTTTGCCGTCAATAAAAATTCAAATTCGTCATCGTGAGCTTAGTTCAATTGGTACGGACAATTCATTGTAATATGCAAAGTTGATGTTCGAATCTTAAACACCCCACTTATTCATCTTTAAGAGGTAAATTTCTAACGATAAAATGCTAAACTAATTGAAGTTAATGGGAATCACATAATCCCTCGACAGATGGTTAAAGTTTTTCTTTTTTTTTTGACAAAAGATAGTTAAAGTTTAAACAACTCAATAATTAAAAAATGATTAACAACTATTTTTTTTTTTTTGGGTACATTAAACAACTATATCTACCTTAATTGGAACAATGAAAGGAACAATTGTTTTGTGACAAATTATTTTGGCAACAATTCTGTTGGGACATAGTATAGCTCATATACAAGGACTCTGTCTCTAGAGTACAACGATGTATAATTATGTATGACTATTGACTACCATAGTCATACAAAAATTCAGTTACATGGCAGTCATAATATTTGAGTGATATGGCAAATGTTTGACTGCCAAATTATTTCAGTTGAAAATTGTATCTACAAAAGAATATCAAAGCGAATCTTTCACTGATTAGTCAGAAAATAATACTAGTACACTTATTTTCACCCTAAAAAATAATAGTACATTGATTTTATAGTATGAGCAAAAAGTAAGCCATGCTGCATCTGCCTTATAATTTTAGGGATCAGGTTGCCCTGCCGTAGAAAAATCCTACACTTACATGCAGTTTTAGATCTCAGCCATCGATTTCATATGTCGGTTTTTATTTCATCTCCATAAAACAAGTACTAAACAATCTCTACCATTGATTTAACATCGGACAGCTAATATTTATTACAACGGCAAGATGTATCTGCCTGTGAACCATATTCGATTTTTAGGCCAAATGAGTTAGCGTTAGACACGACTTATTTTCAGTTTGGGAGACAATTGTTGATTTTGAACAATAAAAATAATTGGTGTTATGTATTCTTCAATGATACATATACCTGCTACATAATTGGTCATTTTAGACATTCGATCAAACAACTCATGTTTCAAGATTCAGCAAGTAAAATAAACTTCAAAATTTTATCTTAGAATGGATGTCGTTTAATCGTTAAGAGATAAATGTAGATTTTTAAACGATGATACATAAATTAATAATAATAACCAATGAAAATTAAACTCTATTACCATCAACACAAGAAAATAGAAAAACATACATATATGATATATGCATCTATACCAAATACATATATGATATATACAAAAGACAGTTTTACAGAAACACTATTCAATTACAAAAAGACCAACATCATAAGCACCACCAACACCTCTCCATCTTGAAAAACCATGATCCAAATGGGGGCAAAAAAAAAACCACAACATCATAGTAAATCAAATCACGTGATATGAAAACCATCGTCACGTGACTTTTTACTTAACAAAGTAGTAAAATGTAAAAGGTGCTTATACATATGATAAAAATATGTCAAAAGTTTTCATGTTCTGTTCTATTAGTTCAGTCAAATATCAGTAGTTGAATTGAATATGAGCATCAATATTCAAATCAATCGACGATATTTGACTAGACTAATAAAGTTCTATCTATTGCGGGAGTTGTTGTAAGGTGACTGAATCGCGGCTAATTTCTATTGCAAGTTGAGATTTTTATAAAACCTTTTAATAAATTCTTCAGCTGCAACATCAACATGACTATAATCATCACCTTCTTCTTCCTTTAGAGGAAATGGCGAATCAGTGACTCTAATTTTTTTTCCAATGGGACTTTTTTCAAATCCAGGAAATGTTACTAACGGAGAAGGAGAAGAAAAAGAAGAAGCATCAACATCATTGAGGATTTCTAGAACCTTTTGAATGGTGGAAACATCGTTGTGGTGGCGGCCGCTGTGGTGGTTTTTATTTTTGTTGTGGAATTTAATGACGGCAGGGCTGTTGCTGCAGCTGAACTCGTAGTCGTGGGGTGAGACGAAGGAGGCGGACGAGTGGTGGCGAAGAGTTAGAGTGTTGGCTATGGCTTTGATGGCGGCGATTTTGCTACGTTTTAGCAAGAGATTTAATTCTGCTACCATTTTGCTTTTCGCAATGTTTTTTGTTATCATGAACAAAATTATACGCAGTGTGTTCCATACTTTCTTTGTTACTATCATTGGTTGGTTTGTTTCAATTTCCATTGTTGTTTGTTGTAACGGTTTGATGAGTTTGTGTGTTGTTTTCTTTTGTTGAGAGAGAGAATGAGAATGTATGAAATGAACGTGTGTGATATGGTTTGTGATAGGAGCGTTGAAGTTTGGTGGTATATAAAGGGGTTCCAATTACAAATTATAATTATAATTATCCATTAAGGAATAGATTATTAAAAATTTATAATTAAGCGTTTCTAAAAATATAACAACACTACCTGTCAGAAAAACAAAAGATAACAACACTAACTTAAAAGTTTAACTTTTCCAATGTATGAGCATTGACTGCCATATAACCATACAAATTCAGTTATATGTCAGAAAAATAGTACACTCACTTTTCTTTAAGAGCAAAACACCAAAAGTTATTTACATAGATAACTTTATCTTTTTTATTCCTTCAATATTTCTTCATTTTTTCTTTTATAAAAGAAATGAGGATCTATGTTACATTAATATTATTGATCAATTACTGTTTTTCTAAGATGAGATCTATTTTTGGTGCTAATGAATTGTGTTTCTAACGTGTCCTTTTGAGTTTTGTTGAATGGTGGTCATTGTCAACCTTTTGTGTCCATTTGTGTGCTGAAGTTTTTTCATTTTTTTTCCTTCTAGAGCAAATATATTGAAAGGAACACCCTCCATGAAATCCATATTGCAGGAGTAGCATTTGTATATTCTCATTAGTTTTTTTGCATATGACAACCTCATCTTTTGTAGAGTTAACCAGTCAGATGCTATCAATAGCCAAGGTATTCCCCAACTGTAATATTATTCTTTTAGTCAACTTATGAACTTCGACAAACCAAAGAACTCATTTAGAAGAAATATTCATAATGAGCGAATTAACTTCCAAAGATGGATCCATTTTAATATGAGAAATGCTAGCAACACACATTCTAATACACACTTTCCAACACACTCTCTTTAATATGAGGAGAAATAATCAAAATACTTGGGACTGGTTCTCATGACATTTAATTTGCTCCTAAGAAATCTTGTATTGAGGAGAAATATACATATTTTACTTCAGTGTCTACCATACAGCTGATGTGAAAACCCTATTGTTAAATTTTAAAGAGAGTATACCACGTCAGTGGAAGAAACGCAAGGTATGAAAAGTTCGCTTTCACATCAGTTTGTACCTGATGTGAAAAGATGTGGATATACCACATCATGTCACCTTACATCAGTTGCCACCTGATGCGAAAAGTGTTTTTAAAATCATTTATGTAGTGGTGAGGAATCATCAAAATACTATTGACTTAAAAAAAAAAAAAACCAGGCTAGACCATCCTCCCCAGCTTTGTGTTTAATGTTATTACAACATAAATTTTACGTTTATATATTAAAATAATTTTAATGGCCCACCCGTATATTTTTTTCTTTTAAGTTTCTGGCTTCGTCAGTGGTGTTGTTATTATTAGAGATCAATTAATGTATTGAAGCTCTTTTAAATTTTACGATGGTCGAAACTTGACTCAAGACTAACGATTTAGTTTGCTTTAGAGATACGTAGGGGATGTTTGAAGGTGACTTGTTTACTCTTTGAAGGGGATTTTGGGTACAATGCTAGATACTATAAATTACATTATAGTAAATCCAAAGAATCAATTTTTTTATTAAATTATTATTTCGAGCACCCTATGAGTAGACATTCATTGTACGTACCTAAATTTAGTGCATTTTGTTAGCAGCTTTATATTAAAAGAATACATGAAGAAAAAAGTAGCAATATAACAAAAGAAAAGGGAAAAAGCAAAACACACGTTAGTGGATAAAATTACTCTAATAAAAAGTTGGTGAGGAATTGAGATATAGTAGTGCTCTATAATTGAAGACAATCAGTACTATAAGTGAGTCTTTTCTTCCTCACAATGCTTTGTTGCACGTAACCAACGTGTAGCGTACATATACAATTACTTAACAAACTCATCACTTTAAACTATTGTTGATATTTTTAACCTTTTTAATTCTTGTAGTTAATTTTGATATATACTTATCATCTTTCAACACATGGCATACAAATTATATGGACATCAATCATTATTGACATGAGACATGTAGTTACATCAATATCATTTTTTTAAGCAATTCTTTAAGTGGTATAAACCCAAATCAAATTTATTTAGACACACACAAATGTAAAAAATTAAAAGAAAAACATTTAGTCGCATCATTTAAATTTATTCCCTTTTAATTCTTTTCATTTATAAGTCTGTGTCCAAATAATATTAATTTAGGTTTGTATCTAAATTAGAATTTCCCCATTTTTGGAACATCAATCACATTCCAATTGACATTGATATCCAAACTTGTCTCAATGTAACAACCTATGAATGTATATATCGATTTTGTTTTAATTTTCTTTATTATTTTTAATAACTCCACTACTGTTTTAAGGAATATTTTTTTGTGATCCCACATTTTTCTTAGACAAATATAATCCCTCTTCTTTTTTACCAACAAATACATTATATCACCTTGCTTATATTGAAAACAATTATTGAAGGAAACGAGATAAAGTCTTAATTAATGAAAAAGTACTAAATAATTTTAATAATCCCACCTCTTGCATATTTGGTAAAAAAAATATATTTAATATATATCACACTGCTTATAATTGAAAATTTATCAAAGGAAATGATAAATGTTTAATTAATGAAAATTAGTTGATAGTACTAAATTTTAATACAACAACTCTACGACACAACTCTTTAAACTATGTCTAGACATGTTTTTTTTATAACAAATGTTGAAGTATTATGTTAGTTTTTTTATAGCAAAAGTTAGAAGTATTATGTTAAGGGTGAAAATTGAATTTTCAATGTCTATCCACCTTTATGTTATGTTTATTCTAAGAGAATAAAATATTTTTAACAACTAAAAATAAATAAGATTTTTTTTGTAGTGTACAATATTGTTGCTATTTTTATAGATTGTTTCTCCTATTGTCGTAGGTTTGTTCCTTTTTAAATGAGATTTAATTAAACTTTGAATTGTTATTGTAAACAATATTATCTATACTATATATAAAGAAAAATACCCCTTTTAGCACTTTTGGGTTGAATTTTTCTTTTCAAAAATATCCTCAATTTTCAATATCAATAACACATGTAATAAATAGATAAGAATAAATTTAAATATTAACACAAATGTAACAAACACGATATAAATAGATATGTCTATATATTTTTTTCCTTTATCATTTAAAAAGTGTAAACAAACTAGATGAGTATATTTATACTTACTTTTTCATTGTCCTCGTGAGCTTAACTCAGCTGTTATGGACAATGCATAATATATGCAAGGTCCGGAGTTCAAACTCCGACCACCACAAAAAAAAATACTTGCTTTTTCATTATCCCAATTATACCCTTAAATAACTTTTTTATAATAAAGATTTTTGTTGGTGTCATTAAAAAAAGAATTTAGATCATATTTTTTTGTTATATTGTTAGTGTCATTGAAATAGATAATCATAATTAATTTGGTATGTTATAACTTGAAAGTAACAAACATTTATATTTTTAGTTTTAATCAAAATCAAAATTTTATAAAAAAAATATTTTTTATAATTTTCAAACGTTAGCGCAGTAAAAAGAGCGGAAAGACGGGCACGTGAGTGCCCGTCTTTTTGCTAGTAAAAATAATAGCATAATTTAAATGAAGTGTAAAACAAAAAGAAAAAGTCCAGCCTAAATTTTTTATGTATTTCCAAATCAACATGTCTCATGAATCTGAACATGCTACTTATGAATGATACGGGCTTATCTGGTACGAAATGAGCGACTTCAAATAGGTTCATTGTTCTAATCCAAAAATCTATTAATCCTGCATGGGCTACATGGTCCCCAGTAGTTTATCGAATAAGTTGATAAGTCAAGCATTCCCAGCCCACCGAGCAAAACCGATAGTTTCTTGTTCACGACCAGCTAAAGCTTAAGTTCCATTAAAGAGCATTTCTACGTGGTAGAACCTCCTCAGAGAATATAAGCCTTTCATGAGGTTGATCTTGAGCTGCCATCCACGCAGGAATACCCTCATTTAGGATAATATTTTTTGTGTAGAAAGTCTCAAATATATGATCCTCCGCTACGCAGATTTCTTAAGAAATGAAGTCATAAACAAGTAGGTTCGTGGCCAGACCGACTACTCCAAGAGCACTCATCCATAAACCAGTTACATACTAGTACAAATAACATAGAAACTTTACAATAGTCGCCATAAGGGACCGTTATTTAGTGGAGTGGTGATACATGTACACCTCCCTGTGACAATACACGCTTACCCCCACACAAAATTCTAACATGTGGTAACCTGGACTCCATACAAATAGAAGAGAAAGTGTGGTTGTGAGATAAATTTATCAAAATGTCCCTAGTGCATGTGATGTACAATAGGATGTATGAATAAAAGGTGTTCATGTAACATTTTTCTATTTAGTATGACAATATTTAGAGGTAGTAGTGGATTGGTTTGTCGATTTCTTATATAAGAAAAAAATATAGAAAGCAGTGGAAGTGGCAGTAGTGGAACCATCTCTAAACGACAAAAAAGACAAGTTGATTTGGTTTATCGAATAGGAAAACTTGGAATTGCATTGTTGCTTCAATTAGTAAAGAATGGGATAAAAGGGACTTTATAAACTTTAATGTTCTAGTTTATATTACTTACTTATTTATTTAACATATAGTTGTATTTGTATATGTGGCGTGTCTGTGAACACATGTAAAGCCCTCTTTACTTTATGCAAGAGAGAAAAGCTTTGAACGGTATCTAAATAGATTTAAGATTTGTATCGAATTATCATATTTTTACTAAGCCAATAGTAATATTTTGAAGCTATACTAGGTTTCTCCTTTTAGGACCAAAGATAAAAGACGTGTGGGAGAGCTATGTTAGATACAAAGTGGAATCTCTTGTTCTTTTTTGAGAAGAAGTTTCCTAGATCTAGGACAAGAATAAAATGGCTATTACTTTCTCAACTCTATGAGTTTCTTATGCATCTTTTTTTTTTTACTTAAAATATCATTTGTACGGATTATATAATCGAAAACCCAATAGTAATTTTTGGATTATAAAATATAAAACCTTTTATTGTCCAGGTTTTTAGAACAACATTCACATATAATATTAAAATGACATAATTGAAAATGACCAAAAATAAAATTAGTTTATAGAGACTAAAATGAATAAAATTGTCATTTTATTGATAGATCATATCTTTCGGATTACATTTACAAAATTATTAATCACCTAATGATAAATTATTGAAGACCTAATGCTAAATTTGTGGTACAAAAGGATTGACAGGGAAGGAGGCTCGAGTATGATTTGTTTCCTCTCTAGAGAGAATGAGAATTTGATGATCAACCTTATACCCAGAAAGATCAACCTTACCTTCACGCAAATGGTGCAAATTTACCAAGCGACGCCTTGCCGTTTCACCTTTCATACAACCTTAAAATATTAGAGTACCCTTTTTAAATCAAAGTCAACAGTGGAAGCACATTGCAGAAGAAAGGAGAAGGAGAAATTGTGAGATGAAATGAGAATATTAAGGTTGGATTTGAACTTAAGACGTTAGTTAAGTTAGAGAAGACTCGTGTCATCTTTTCTAAATGATCTTAAATAATAAATGTTGATTTTTAAACTGTAATTCAACAACAACAATTGATAAAAATTAAACATTTTTCTTTACTATGAACTCAGGAAAATGAAAAAAAAAATAGATATTGAAGAATAACATGAAAAATATAGAAACACAAATGATCAAAGATAAAGAGGAGGAACACATTACACACCAGTAACTTGCATTACAAGCTAACTAAACTCTTAGCTGGTTTTATGGTTATAACAACCTGAATAGTTAGTTACAGTTAGAGTTACAATAACATATGTAATGCTCATGGTAGCTTATTGTATTCCACCTTGAGATGTTCTATAAATAGTTGTAATCTTGTTATCTCTAATCATTCAATGAAACAATACTATTTTTCTCAATCTTTTCTTTTTCTGTTATCTTTCTCTCTCTTTTCTGTTACACTTTCAGTTTCTCAATATGGTATCTAGAGCCTCTTGATTCAAGAGAGCTTCTTCTTCCGCTACGATCCTCTCTTTCTTCTTCATTTTTCTTCTCTGTTTTTCGTTTTCCATGGCGCCTCGTAACAACAAAGGTGCAAGTTCTTCATATGAAGTTGCTCTTGATCAAACTAGCCCGTATTTTGTTCACCCTAGTGATGGTCCATCTTCTGTAACACGCCATTGTTGAATGGTTCTAACTATCATTATTGGGCTCGATCGATGCAAAGAGCTATTGGGGGAAAGATGAAGTATGAATTTGTTGATGGCACTATTCCTTCAGTCACAAATCACTTTGATCCTTCCTTTCGTGCTTGGAATCGGTGTAACATGCTAATTCACTCATGGATCTTGAATTCAGTAGATCCTTCAATTTCTCAATCTATTGTTTTCATGGAAAACGCCATGGATGTGTGGAATGATCTCAAAGAGCGCTTTGCTCAAGGTGATTTGGTACGAATTTCTGAACTTATGCAAGAGATTTATTCTTTACAACAAGATTCCAATTTGGTTACTACATTTTACTCTGAATTGAAAGTGTTATGGGAAGAATTAGAGATATATTTTCCTATGCCTAGTTGTAGTTGCAGAGTTCAATGTTCTTGTGATGTTATGTGCACTGCTCGGAAAAATCACATTTTGCTGTATGCTATGTGTTTTCTTACTGGTCTCAATGACAATTTTAACATGGTTAAGTCTCAGATCCTTCTCATGGATCCTCTTCCACCAATGAATAGGATTTTTTCCATGGTACTGCAGCATGAAAGTCAGGGTAATTTTACACCCATTGTTGAAGATTCTTTACCTTCTATCAATGCTGTGAATTCTGGTAAACCTAAATATGGTAATTCTGGAAATATGTACAAGAATACCAATCAAGGTTCTAATTCCAGTTATAACAAGAATAGAGTTTGTACTTTCTGTGGTAGAAGCAATCACACCATAGAAACCTGCTACAAAAAGCATGGATACCCTCCTCATCTTCAGAGAAATTTCAATAATTCTTCTTATGTTAATCATGATGCATCTTCAGAGACTGAAATTTCCACTCCTGATGAGACTGGGAGAGTTGCTTCTACATCTATCACAAATGAACAAATATGAGAAGCTAATGAGTTTGCTCTAGGTTTCATCTTCTAAACAAGATTCAGTGCCTGCACAAGCTTCCGCAAATCAGGTTTTTTCCATTCCATCTGGTCATACATCAAATGGTAAGCACAGTACTAGTTCCATCTTTTCTTTAACATGTCATAGTTTTGCTCTGAAATCCTGGATCATTGATTCAGGAGCTAGTGACCATATATGTGGAAATATTCAATGGTTTCATTCTTACAATGAAATCAATCCCATGCATATAAAATTGCCTACTGGCTACTATGCAATAGCTAAACATGCTGGAACCATTAAGTTTAGTTCAGAATTTTCAATAACTCATGTATTATATGTTCCTGAATTCCACTTCAATTTGTTGTCTGTGTCAAAAATATCTGATTCATTAAATTGCATTGTTAGTTTTAATGGTTCCAAATGTCTTATTCAATAAAAGAATACTCAGAAGATGATTGGTTCTGGTGAAAGGAGAGAAGAATTATATTACTTGACTCCACCAGATAAGATGGGTTGCAGCTCAAGCATTGTCAATTCACCCTCCACTCTTTTACCTGATAGTGCCTTATGGCATTTTAGACTTGGTCACCTCTCTTTTTCTAGAATGAACACTTTACATTCCAAATTTCCTTTTGTAAATGTTGATAGCAAAGCTACCTGTGATGTATGCCATTTTGCGAAACATAGAAAACATCCTTTTATTCCCAGTTGTAATAAAGCGAAACAACCTTTTGAGCTAATACATTTTGATATTTGGGGTCCCATTTCTATTAAATCCATACATGGTCATTCATATTTTCTCACTGCAGTAAATGATTTTAGTAGATATACTTGGTTAACTTTGATGAAAACAAAAGCTAAAACTATAAAACACATTGTTGATTTTATTACTCTTATTGAAAATCAGTTTTCTTGTCAAGTTAAAATCATAAGAAGTGATAATGGCCCTGAGTTTCTCATGCCAACCTTTTATTCTTCCAAAGGAATTTTACATCAAAGAAGTTGTGTGGAAACTCCTCAGCAAAATGCTAGAGTTGAAAGAAAACACCAACACATTTTAAACATAGTGAGAGCTTTGCTTTTTCAATCAAATCTCCCAAAACAATTTTGGTCTTATGCTGCTATTCATGCTGTTTTGATCATGAATAGAGTGACAAGCCCTATAATTGATAATAACACTCCTTATTTTTTATTACATAAACAGACACCTGATCTAAATCAATTGAAAGTTTTTGGTTCTTTGGTTTTTTCTTCTACCTTGCAAGCAAACAGAAACAAACTTGCTTCTAGAGCAAGAAAGTGTGCTTTTTTAGGTTATAAACATGGCATGAAAGGAGTAGTTTTGATTGACATACATAATAAGGAAATTTTTGTTTCTAGAAATGTTACACATCATGAAAATATCTTTCCTTATCAACCTGTATCATCACCACCTCTATGGCACTACTACTCAAATACCTCTCATGCATTCTCAAATCAAAATTCAAATCCCAACCCTTCTGATCATAATGATTCTTCTGTTCATAATGATTCTACCTCTTCTGACCAAAAAATTTCTCACATTTCTCCTATACAAACACCACTTGATATGCACAATGATAATTCACCTACCACTGAACTTATAGGTACTCCTTTATCATCATCTTCAAAGCCTACTAGAATTAAGAAACACCTTCTTATCTAGCAAATTATGTATGTAATTCTTCATTCTCCACTGCACCAACACCAAAATCTTCAGGTACTCTTTACCTTATTGCATCATTTCATTCTTATGCACATTTATCATCATCCCATAAAGCTTTTTCCATGTCTGTCACACAATGTATTGAGCCAAAAACCTACAAAGAAGCTTGACAGTCTGAATGTTGGTTAAAAGCTATGAAATCTGAATTAGATGCATTTGCTAAGAATGGAACATGGTCTATTGTTGATCTTCCCCACAATGTGAAGCCTATTGGAAGTAAGTGGGTTTATAAAATCAAACATAAAGCATATGGAAGTATAGAGAGATACAAAGCTAGATTGGTTGCTAAGGGATACAATCAAGTTGAAGGAGTTGATTTCTTTGACACTTTTTCTCTAGTAGCCAAGCTTACCACAATAAGAATTTTGCTTGTCATAGCTTCAATCAAAAACTGGCATTTACATCAATTAGATGTAAATAATGTCTTTTTGCATGGTGATTTGCAAGAACATGTTTACATGACAATACCAGAAGGTGTTTCTAGTACACCAAACAAGGTTTGCAAGTTACATAAGAGCCTCTATGGTCTGAAACAAGAAAGCAGGAAGTGGTATGAGAAGTTGACCTCTTTATTGATAACAGAAGGCTACACACAGTCACCATCAGACTATTCAGTCTTCACTAATCAACAAGGTTCTGATTTTACTGCCTTGTTAGTATATGTAGATGATATTATCGTTGTTGGTTCATCTATCACAGAGTTCATTGGAATCAAAACCATACTTGATACTCATTTCAAGATCAAGGATTTGGGAATTCTAAAGTATTTCTTAGGATTAGAGGTTGCTCATTCCAAAAAGGAGATCTCTATTTCACAAAGAAAATATTGTCTTGACCTTTTAGATTCTTCTGGCCTTCTAGCCTCTAAACCTGCTACCACTCCTTTGGATACTTCTATCAAATTGCACCAAGACAATAGCAAACCCTTTGCTGATGTGTCTTGTTACAGGAGACTCATTGGAAGACTTCTTTATCTCAACACTACCAGACCAGACATCACACTAGCAACCCAACAACTCAGTCAATTCTTACATGCTCCTACTATATCACACTACAAAGCTGCTTGTAGGGTCATTAGATATTTGAAACATAACCCTGTATTTGGTTTATTCTTCCCTAGACAATCTGAATTACAACTCCTTGGTTATGTAGATGCCGACTAGGCTGGATGTATTGACTCTAGAAGATCAACAACATGATTTTGCTTCTTCTTAGGTTCCTCATTGATTTCATGGCGTGCAAAGAAGCAGGCAACTGTTTCTAGGTCATCCTCAGAAGCAGAATATAGAGCACTCTCTACTGGAACTTGTGAACTTCAGTGGCTTCTATATCTCTTCAAGGATTTACAAGTTACTTGTGTCAGACAACCTGTCTTATACTGTGACAATCAGAGTGCAATTCACATAGCCTCCAATCCAGTGTTTCATGAGTGAACCAAACATCTGAAAATAGATTGTCATCTTGTCAGAGAAAAGGTACAAAAAGGAATACTAAGGTTACTCCCTATACCTACTGAAGAACAGCTTGCTGATTTCCTCACTAAACCTCTGCCACCTCCAAAATTCAATTCTTTTGTTTCCAAGCTTGGAATGATAAATATTTATCATGCTCCAGCTTGTGGGAGGATATTGAAGAATAACATGAAAAATATAGAAACACAAATGATCAAAGATAAAGAGGAGGAACACACTACAGACCAGTAACTTGCATTACAAGCTAACTAAACCTTTAGTTGGTTTTATGGTTATAACAACCTGAATAGTTAGTTACAGTTAGAGTTACAATCACATATGTAATGCTCATGGTAGCTTAGTGTATTCCACCTTGAGATGTTCTATAAATAGTTGTAATCTTGTTATCTCTATTCATTCAATGAAACAATACTATTTTCCTCAATCTTTTCTTTTTCAGTTATCTTTCTCTCTCTTTTCTGTTACACTTTCAGTTTCTAAATAATAGATATATAAAAAAAAGAGAGAGTATTCCCTTAAAAAAGCAAGTATTACATAGCTACAAAACCATAAAGATATTTAAACACCATTCAATTACAAAAGACTAACACCATAAGCACCACCAACACCTCTCCATCTTGAAAAACCATGATCCAAAAGGGGGTGAAAAAACCACAAAATCATAGCAAATCAAATCGCGTGCTATCAGAATCATCATTACGTGACTTTTTACTTGACAAAATATTAAAATGTATAAGGTGCTTATACATATACATATGATAAAAAAAGGTTGTAACGTGTGACTAATTAAATAGATGGCATAAAAATAAGTTTTAACTTGCGACTAATTAAATAGATGGAATAAAAACAAGTCCAGCATTTTTTTGGTCCCTTCCGTTAGTCCAGACTTCCAGTCAAATCCCAGTTGTTGAACTAAAACTTTGTATTGGTTCAATTCAACGGCCAATGTTTGACTATGGAGGGATAAATATTCTATCTATCACGGGAGTTGTTGTAAGGTGACTGAATGGCCGCCAAATTTTGTTGCAAATTAAGATTCTTATAAAATCTTTTAATAAATTCTTCAGCCGCAACATCAACATGACTATGATCATCACCTTCTTCTTCCTTTAGAGGAAATGGAGAATCAGTGACTCTAATTTTTTTTTCAATGGGACTTTTTCCAAATCCAGGAAATGCCACTAAAGGAGATGGAGAAAGAGAAGAAGAAGCAGCATCAATTTCATTAAGGATTTCTAAAACCTTTTGAATGGTGGAAACATCACCGTTGTATTGAACTCGTTGGTGGCGACCACGGTGGTGGTTTTTATTTTTGTTGTGGAATTTAATGACCGCGGGGCTGTTGCTGCAGCTGAATTCGTAGTCGTGAGGAGAGACAAAGGAGGCAGGCGAATGGTGGCGGAAAGATAGAGTGTTAGATATGGCTTTGATGGCGGCGATTTTGCTACGTTTTAGCAAGAGATTTAATTCTGCTACCATTTTGCTTTTGGCTATGTTTTTTGTTATCATGAACAAAATTATACGTAGTGTGTTCCATACTTTCTTTGTTACTATCATTGGTTGGTTTGTTTCAATTTCCATTGTTGTTTTTTGTAACGATTTGATGAGTTTTGTGTTTTTTTTTGTTTTGTGAAGAGAGAATGAGAATGTGTAAATGTTGTGAATGGAATGGGATATGTTTGATATGAGAGTTAGACTTTGGTGGTATATAAAGGGGTTCCCATTATAATTATCCATTAAGGAATTAGATTATTACTATAAATTTATAATTAAGCGTTTCTCAAATGATAACAACACTAACTTTCAAAAAAAACAAAAGATAACAACACTAACATAAAAGTTTAACTTTTCCAATGTATGAGCATTGACTACCATACCCATACAAATTCAGTTATATCGCAGTTGCCAAATTATTTATAACAGTTGAAAATTGTACAAAACAATAGCACACTGCATTTTACATTGTCAGAAAAATAGTACACTCCTTTTTCTTCATGAGCAAAAACACAAGTTTTTTATTTTTTATGATTAACTTTGGTTTTTGTTGTGAATTCAAACAAAAATCACACCAATGAACAAAGTGACATCAAACTTAAATCTAAGTGTGAAACAACATCACAAGCATATTCAAAGAAACAAAGATAAAAAAGAAAACGACACACCAATATTGTTTATCTAGTTGGGTCCAAAATTACCTAATGTGGGGAGAGAGAAACTCTTTGATCCACTATGATAAGAGTGATACAAAATGGTTACAAGAAATTAGCTTAAATACTCAAAAAAACAAATCTTAATGTCTATCAATTTTTCTAAGTCACACACACTCAAAATGAATTCGAAGAGAAAACACTAAATGAAGCTTTTTGATCATTCCTTTAATGATTTCTCACTACCCAAGGCGTTTTCAAATGTTTTTCAACCCTAGAAAAAAAATCTCACCAAAACACTCAAAACTAAAGTTCTTTCCTTTGGTTTCTCAACTCTCTCTTGAAGATCTCTCAAAACATGAAGAATGAAACCTTATACAGTACCTAGATACCAAGAGGATTGTGCCACATTAGACACCCATCGTGTCACGATTGCAGTTAATACGCCAGTACAGTACTACATTCTATCTATTAGTTTAGTCATGATGCCTTTCCATCGTACCACGATATTTCCCTTGGCAAACTCCCAGGTGATGTTTGAAGGTACTTTTTTGTTTAGAGGATGTTCGAAGGTAATTTTTTTTAAGGAATGCTTGAAGGTGATTTGTTTCCTGTTTGAAAGGGATTTTCGGTATATCCTAGATACTATAAATTACACTGAAGTAAATCCAAACAATTGATTCTTTTCTATTACATTATTATTTCGGGCTCCCTATATGAGTGGACATTCATTGTAGTACCTGAATTTAGTGCATTTGGTTGATAAAATACAAACAAAAACTTGTGTGCATTTTGTTAGCAGCTTTATATTAAAAGAATACATCAAGAAAAGTAGCAATTTAACAAAAGGAAAAGCAAAAAGCAAAACACTAGCTAGTGGATAAAATTACTCTAATGAAAAGTTGGTGAGAAATTGAGATGGTCGTGCTCTATAATTGAAGGCAATCACTATAAGTGGTTCTTTCTTCATCTCAATGTTTTGATTGATTCATAATATGATAAACTAGTTGATACTTGATGTACGTAAGGTACGTAACCAACGTGTAACTTACTACATATGCAATTACTTAACAAATTCAACACTTTGAACCATAAGTTTTGCTTTTAACCTTTTTAATTCTTAAGAGTTAATTTTGAGATATACTTTTGCATTAGCTAATCATTTTTCTACACATGGCATGCAAAGTATATGGAGATTAATCATAATAATCTAAGACACGTAGTCACATGAATATCATTTTCGGAACATCAATCACATTCCATTTGAAATTGATATGCAATCCTGTCTCATTGAAACCTATATATATTGATTTTATTTTAATTTTCTTAATCTTTTTTAATAATCCAGCTTCTACTTTTTTTTTCATAATCCCACTTTTTTTTTTAGGAATTCCTTTTTTAATAATTCCACTTCTTGTTTAGCAACATATCTAATATATCACATTGCTTAATTTAAATTTAAATTTAAATTTTTTAATGATGGAAACGATAAAGTCTTAATTAATTAAAAAGTACTAAATAATTTTAGTAACCCCACTTCTTTCTTTGCAACATATCTAATATATGACACTGCTTTTAATTGAAAAAGTATTGAAGGAAATGATAAAAATTTAATAAAATAATAAAAGTTCTGAATAATTGATAGCAGGAAATTGTAACCCAACACCTCTACAACAAATCTTTAAACTATTTTTAGACACTTATTTTATTTTTAATAGCAAATATTAGTAGTAGAATTCTAAGGGTGAAATTTAATTTTCAACCTCTTTATAGCTATAATTTTTGAATTCCACAACACAATTAAGTACTACCAAATCAGCATATGTCTCATATGTATCTGAACATGCTTCTAATGAATAATAACCTGTAAAAGTAGTTAGGCTAAGATTGTTAAATTATCTTGATATAGTTGGAATATGTTACTATATAATCATGCTTTAAAAGGAAATAACTACTCAATGATATACACACATTGGATTAAACAAGTACTTGTATATTTAGGGGAATAAATGTGAAGACACAAGACTTCTCATACATAGCAAACTTTACAATAGTCCCAGTGTTAAGGGAGCATTATTTAGTGTGAAATTATTTAGAGGTGGTAGTGGATTGGTTTGTCCATTTCTTATATTAAAAAGAAATATAGTAATGGGAGTGGAACAGTGGAACCATTTTCTAAAAAACAAAAAAAACATGTTGCTTTGTGTTGAAATTTGGAGGTTTTGGTTCACATTTTTTTGGCACAAGAAGTCTAATCGTGGCGCGATTTGTGGATCAAATTCAGTATTGTATTGTGGTATGCGCTCCAAATCGTGACGCGGTCCAGCAAATCCTGGCGTGGTATGCTTGAGTCTGAAGTACTGTAGAAGCCTTCATTCTTTTATTTTTTGGGGAACTTCAATCTTGTCAAAACAAAAGGAGTGAACTTTTAGGGTAAAAGACTACGGGTTGAGAAACACTTCACAAACATCTTGGGTAGTGAGATAGGGAAAGGATAAAAAATCTTTATTTATTGTTTTCGCTTAGGATATTATGTGCTTGAGTGATTTGAAAAATGTGTAGAAATTAAAGTTTGTTCTTTTTGATTTTGGGACCTAATTTCTTGCAACCTCTTTGTACCACGCATTTCATTGTGGATTGGAGAGTTGCTCTCTCTCTCACAAATTTCTTGGTGTTGATTTTCTCTACTCTCTTATCTTTGTTGTTTTTATTATGCTTGTCGGGTTGCTTCACACATAGATTTAGATTTGTTGTTGTTGTTGATGCTGCTGTTCGGAGCTACTTTGATTTTGATTACTCTTTTCTTTACTCTACACATCTATATTTATTAGTGTGATTTTAAGGAACAAATTTACACACTTTAGGTTATCGAATAGGAAAACTTGGAATAGTTGCTTCAAACGGTAAAGAATGGGATAAAAGGGACTTTATAAACTTTAATGTTCTACTTTATATTTATTTATTTATTATGTAGTTGTATACGTGGCTTATATCGTACCTGTGCGTGTCTATGAACACATGGAAAGCCTTCTTTACTTTATCAAGAGTCTTATCTATCCGATGTGGGACATGAGTTTTTTCCAATACACCCCGTCATGCCCAGCACTCTTTGGGCTTTGGTGCGTGAATCGACCGTCACGCCCAGCAGCACTCTTTGGGCTTGGTGCGTGAATCGGTAGGTGACCCTTGAAATCGACAGGCTCTGATACCATAATGAAATTGGAGGCCTAACTCATCCTTAAAAATCGGATGTCCCACATCGGATAGATAAGACTCTTGATAAGTGTTTATATAGAGGAGGCAATCCTCACCTTATGAACCGATTTTTAAGGATGAGTTAGACCTCCAATTCTATTATTGAAGAGTATGTTAATGGATTTAAGATTCTCTTAAAAAAATAAATTGTACATAATATATTCTTATAAATTGTTTGTATTAATTCAATAATAATCTTTTGAAGCTAGTATCTCATCATGGAGCTTATATTCATTCAATATTAATCGTTTGAAGCTATTATCTGATCATGGAGCTTATACACATTTAGATTTCTCATAAAACAGTGTGGAAAGCCACATATTGAGACAAAGTGTCATTCAATTTCTAGAGAATTTTTTTTTTTTTTAATAATGCATTTCATATATTTTCATTTAGAACTATAAAGATGTTTTTTATTGACGTAAATTAGGATGCTTATTAAGAAATATAAAAGTATATCTATAAACCATTATTTACACTTGAACAGAAGGCAAGCGGACAACAAGCTGCACCGCTAGACCTTTTTGGATGGCAAAACCAATCCTAGAGAATTGAGCCTTTTAAGTTCAATCTAGTGTGGATTTTCTTGTTTAAATTTTTGAAATGCTATTTTGATTATCTTTTGGAAAAAATTATTTCAATAGAATGGAGCAAAACAAAATCTCTTTTTATAATTTTAAAGGAACACACAATAACATTATTTTCTTAAGCTTTGTCTCTCAAAGAATATGGGAAAAATCTTAACTTAAAAGCCTCGTCATCTACACAAGGTATCTTAAAGTTCTTAGCAATTATATATAGTGAATTGCATCAAGTGTATGTGAGGATCATTTGAGACTGCTCCAACAGACTGGTCAATGCTTATAAAGTTTGTCCAACAGACTGGTCAATGCTTATAAAGTTTGGAACAACATGGGTTTGAATTCAAACTGAGCTGCATTGATGTCAAGTTTGCCTATACTTGTGTGCAGAGAGTTTGGAATAAACATAAAATAATCTAACTTATGCCGGGTCGTTCCAATAAAATTGGAGGCTCGGTTCTAATATTAAAAATGACCCCTAATAAAAATAATTAATGATAATTTAAACAATTGCAAATTAACAATAAGCATTATTTTGATATTTTAATTTGTTTTGTTGAATTTTCGTTGTTGATAGATGTGTGTGTTTGGCCTAATTTGTCTATTTACTCTTTATTTTTGTCAAATAATAAGTGTTTGATTTAGATCTACATAACAAAAAAAATAAAATTATCCTACATTCCAACATTATACTCATACCCTACAAATAATTGAGGCCCCCATAAATTGGAAGCTCGGCTCCGTAGAGCTCCTTGCACATGCCAAGGAACGGTCCTGCTCTTATGAATCTATCTTTGCCATTAGCCATGTCAATGGTGGTAACCAGCATCATTTTCTTTGAATTGTGGTTGGCAGTGAAGTTGGATTCTAGTTGTTCCTAGTTAGGATTTATCTTAGATTTGAAATAACCTCTTTCTTCAACTAAAAGTCCTTTAAATTTCAGAATACACATGAAACCCATGTGATGATAGATATTCAAGTCACACCTTTTATGCAATCATCAAAACTAATATTAGTGAACAAAAAAGCATACAACTTAACTATTTTAGAAAAAATAACTTTCTAAATTTTTATATTTCAATCCTCGACAATGCGTCAAAAACTTGATACGTGTGTGCTATTGTGCAAAACACACACAGTTAACTGTAAGTATACACTACCTGGAGTTATAGTATAAAGTAGGTTAAAAATGGAGAATATGACTCATGTAGAATCAACTTCAAAATTTAATTATAGGTCGTATAATAAAAAAATGGAAAGGATCTTAACTCGTATACATCTTGTTTAATTGATATTGGATAACCAAAATTGTTTATTAAACATAAAAAAATGTAGATTTTTAAACGGTAATACATATATTAATAATAATAAGCGATGAAAATTAACTTTTTTTAACTATCAACACAAGAAAATGGAAAAACATACATAAGATATATACAAAGAGACAAGTATTACATAGCTCCAAAACCATAATGTGATTTAAACACTATTCAATTACAAAAAGACCAACATCATAAGCACCACCAACACCTCTCCATCTTGAAAAACCATGATCCAAGAGGGGGCAAAGAAAAAACCACAACATCATAGTAAATCAAATCACGTTATATCAAAACCATCATCACGTGACTTTTTTACTTAACAAAGTAGTAAAATGTATAAGGTGCTTATACATATGGAAAAGAAAGAAAAAGAAGTTGTAACCTATGACTGATTAAATAGATGGAATAAAAACCAATCCAATGTTTTTTTTCTTCCTTCCATTAGTCCAGTCAAATCTCAATAGTTGAATTGAATTTAAGTATCAATTCAAATCAATCGTTGATATTTGACTGGACTAATAATGTTCTATCTATGTCGGGAGTTGTTGTAAGGTGACTGAATGGACGCTAATTTTTGTTGTAAGTTCAGATTCTTATAAAACCTTTTAATAAATTCTTCAGCTGCAACATCAACATGACTATGATCATCAACTTCTTCTTCCTTTAGAGGAAATGGAGAATCAGTGACTCTAATTTTTTTCCCAATGGGACTTTTTCCAAATCCAGGAAATGTCACTAAAGGAGAAGGGGAAGAAAATGAAGAAGCATCAACATCATTGAGGATTTCTAAAACCTTTTGAATGGTGGAAACATCGTTGTACTTGTGGTCGCGGCTGCGGTGGTGGTTTTTACTTTTGTTGTGGAATTTAATGACGGCGGGGCTGTTGCTGCAGCTGAACTCGTAGTCGTGGGGAGAGACGAAGGAGGCTGACGAGTGGTGGCGGAAAGTGAGAGTGTTGGCCATCACTTTGATGGCGGCGAGTTTGCTACGTTTTAGCAAGAGATTTAATCCTGCTACCATTTTGCTCTTAGCTATGTTTTTTGTAAACATGAGCAAAATTATACGTAGTGTGTTCCATACTTTCTTTGTTACTATCATTGGTTGGTTTGTTTCAATATCCATTTTTGTTTGTTGAGTTTTTTTTTATTGTGTTGAGAGAGAATGAGAATGTGTAAATGTGTGTGTGAATGGAGTTGTGATATGAGAGTTGGAGTTTGGTGGTATATAAAGGGGTTCCAATTATAATTATCCATTATGGAATTAGATTAAAATCAATTTATAATTAATTGTACAAAAGATAACAACACTAACTTAAAAGTTCAACTTTTCCAATGAATGAGCATTGACTATTCATAGCCATACAAATTCAGTTATATCGCAGTTGCCAAATTATTTATAACAGTTGAAAATTGGTCAAAACAATAGCACACTGTATTTTTTACCTTGTCAGAAAAATAGTACACATACATTTGCATAAAAACAAATGTTATTTACATAGATAGTTATATTTTTTACTCCTTTGAGACTTGTACATTTTTTCCATAAAAAATGAGGATGCATACATATATATGAAAAAAAATGTATGTTAAATTAATATCGATCATATTAATCATTTGCTTTATGTCTAAGATAGTATCTCTATTGGTGCAAACGTGCTGAGTAATGACAAAAACTTGAGCATTTTTATCCGTTTGTTAAAAATTAGATGATATTTGTGGTTATGGGATTGAAATTAGATATTCTTAAAGGTGATGGAATGATTGAGTGGTCTTTTCTTAAGGCAGTTTTGAATGGCATGAATTTTCACCGGTAACTGATTTTCTTGATCATGAATTGTGTTTTGAATATGTCCTTTTCAGTTTTGTGGAATGGTGGCCTTTGTCAACCGTTTGTTACCCACAAAAGTATGAGAAAGAGTGATCCATTATCACCTTTGTCAGGCATTGATCCATTCAGAAACGGAGGCTAGCAAACGTAAAACCTAGATTGAAAAGAAATAAGTTTGCAACCGACAAACATATGAAAATAGGGTTCTAGAATCCATTAGAATTTGAAAATACTGTCTGAAATATTATTGTATGAATAAAAACTACTTCTCTGACTACAACTGAAGTGTTTATATACTAATGAAACCCTAAGGGACCGGAAATTCAAAACAGAAAATAAAGCAAAAATTATTAAAATTGGGCTGAAATAATAATACTAAGGAAACTCTCCTACATTAGTTGATTTATTGAATTGAAAGGTGTTTCATTGTTTTTTTTCCCCTTGTTGATTGTTGATTTATCAAGTATTAAAGAATTATGTTGGTGTTTGGTTGCAACTAACATCAAGGAAATTTACTTATTGATTGATAGACTGCTTTGCCTTATAATGACTCTTCTCGTTTCTATATTCACAACTGGTAGATCATTTTCAGCAATGAGGATTATCAAGACTATGTTGATAAACAAGATGGGAGGTGAGTTTCTAATTGATAACATGAAAGTTTATATTGAAGGGAAAGTTAGTGAAAGTATTAGTTATGAGTCTATTATTGATAAATTCAAGTCACTCGAAATATGTAGAGTATTAATTTAAAATTTTAAGATATGTAATTTAGTTTTTTAATGATCAACTTTGTATTTAATACTTATTGGAACATAAACTTAACGTCTATATTTTAAAGTTAATTTTGGTGTCTCACCATTGAGTGCGTGTGTGTTTTTTTAATTTCTGGCTCCGCCACTAAAATTGTTATTAGAGATTCAAATGATTACGTTGAAATATTGGTCACTTAGTGTATTGAAATTCTTCCAAATTCTACTACTGTTGTAGCTTGGTTTAAGGCTAGCGATTTAGTTTGCTCTAGATATATACGAGGATTATGTGGGGTGATGTTTGAAGGTGAGTTTCTAAGTGATATGTTAGATACTTTGTCCAAAAAAAAAGTATATGCTAGATACTATAAATAACATTGAAGTAAATCCACACAATTAATTCTTTTTTCCCCTAAAAAATTTTTTTTTTTTTTTTATTAAATTAGTATTTCGGGCTCCTTATGAATATTCATTTTTGTCGGAAAAAAAAAGAGAGTAGACATTCATTGTAATTTAACGCACTTGGTTGATGAAATACAAACAAAAACTTGGGTGCATTTTTATTTTTAGGGGAACTCGTGTGCATTTTATTAGCAGCTTTATGTTAAAATAATACATGAAGAAAAGTAGCAATTTAACAAAAGAAAAAGGAAAAAGCAAAACCCTAGCTAGTGGATAAAATTACTCTAATAAAAAGTTGGTGAGAAATTGAAATATGGTAGTGCTCTATAATTGAAGGCAATCACTATAATAAGTGGCACTTTTTTTCCTCTCATTGTTTTCATTGATTCATTATAAACTAGTTGATACTTGATGCACGTAACCAACGTGTAACTTACTTAAACAATTACCTTACAAACTCATCACTTTGAACCATAAGTTTTGCTTTTAGCTATTGCTGATATTTTTAACCTTTTTAATTCTTAGAGGTAATTTTGAGATATACTTTTGCTTTAGCTAATCATTTTTCAACACATGGCATGCAAATTATATGGACATTAATCATTATTGACTTAAGACACGTAGTCACATCAATATCATTTTTTTTAACATCAATCACATTCAATTTGATATTGATATGTAAACTTGTCTCGCTGCAACTTTTTTTTTTTAAGTAATGTAACGACTACAACTCACATATATTAAATGTAAAAAGGTATGGTGTCCGAGGCTCGAACCTGACCCCTGGATATAATATGCAATATTCCGACCAATTTATCTAAGTCCACGAGAATTGTCTCACTATAACCTATATATACTGATTTTGTTTTAATTTTCTTTATTATTTTTTTAATAATTCCACTCCATTTTTTTAAGGAGAATGTTAAATAGTGCCCTCAGAGCATTGGTTAAGCAATCAAAACAAGTAACTTTTTATTTAAAAAAATAATAATAATCCTTTTTTTGTCATGTTAATTATAATAATCCTACCTCTTGCTTAGCAATATATCTAATATAACACATTGCTTCAAAGGAAAATTTATCGAAGGAAAATGAGAAAGGTTTAATCAATGAAAAAGTACTAAATAATTCATAGTGCCAAATTGTAATGCAACAACTCTACCACACAACTCTTTAAACTATGTCCAGACATGTATATATTTAAACTATGTCCAGACATATTTCTTTTTAATAGTAGATGTTAGAAGTACTATGTTAAGGGTGTGAATATTGAATTTTCAATCTCTTTATCACTAATTTTTTAATTCCTCAACACAAGTAAGTAGTTGAGCTAAGATAGTTACATTACCTGGATATAATTAAAATATGTTATTATATAATCCTGTTTAACAAGAAAATAACTATTCAATTTTATAAACACACATTGGATTAAACTAGTACTCCTATATTTAGGGGAATAATTGTGAAGACATAAGACTTCTCATATATAGCAAACTTTACAATAGTCGCATTGATAAGCGACAGTTATTTAATGATAAATTATTTGTAGGTAGTAGTGGATTGGTTTGTCCATTTCTTACATAAAAAAGAAATATTAAAAGTAGTGGAAGTGGCATTAGTGGAACCATTTTCTAAAAGACAAAAAAGACATGTTGCTTTGGTTTATCGTATAGGAAAACTTGGAATTGTTGCTTCAATTAGTAAAGAATGGGATAAAAGGGACTTTATAAACTTTATTTTTTATTATATAGTTGTATATGTGGCTTATATACGTATCCGTGCTTGTCTATGAACACATGGAAAGCCCTCTCTACTTTATGCAAAAGAGAAAAGCTTTGAAGGGTATCTTAATGGATTTAAAATTTGTATAGAATTGTTATTTTTACTAATTCAATAGTAATCTCTTGAAGCTAGATATTAGGTTGTGTATTATATTTGATTTTTTTAGACTATTGTAATAGAAAGGAGCATGGTTTCTTCTTTTTGGACCAAAGAGATAGGACCTTGGGATCTAGGGCTAGATACAAAGTAGAATCTAATATTCTTTTACGAGAATTGCTCTTCTCCCATTTAGAATTGTTCGTTCCTGTAAAAAAAGTCGAATGTGAATTAAGTCACGCATGTATATTTTTAACGTGAGTTAATTCATGAAATGAGCAAAAACAGATGGGAGAAGAACAATTCTCTTCCTTTGTTGATTTGAGAAGAAGCAAGATTAATAATTAGTTCATATCAAATGAAAGAAAAAAAATTGGTATACAAGAAACTTAGTGAAAGAAAGCATGAGATATGGGCCTCAAAATCAACTTTGTAAAGTGTGGAGACTTGTGGCAAGTAAAATAGTGGGGGAGTAAGTAGGAAGAAGATTGCTTTTTTGACATTTATTGTGTCTTAGTAACACAAGTAAGTGAGCAAAAAACCCAACGGCAGTTAATTGTCGGCGTGTTTTTTAGTTATAAGTCAGCGGTAGTTAACTACTGCTGGGATATTTTAGTCTTTTACTTGTGTTTTTAGGAAGTATTGAAAGTCAGAAAAACAATTGTCAAGTAGGAAACCTTAAAGATAGAGAGTTGTCCAATTTTAAAAGATTTTGGCTTTTTGAAATCCATCCAAGCATGGATTTTTTTGTTTGATTTTCTTACCAATATAATATGACTTTTTTTAAGAGAGCTACTTTTTTCACCCCCTATTGTTTTTAAAATTCACTATTTTTTTTCTTCTGAAATTATCAATCCGAACGTGAAAAATTAAGTAACATACTAACATGTTTGGAGTTTCTTTTTCCTCCTCGCATAAACTTTGTAAGCATACTTTTGAATAGATGCACGGTTTTTTCGTATTTATTAGCTAATTGAAGTAACAGCACACGATAACAATATATGTAAAAAAATATTTCTCTGAGATTATGTATAAAATAATTATTGTACACTAATTTTTATAATGGTTCATATTAACTAGTGCAATTTTATCAAAAAAGAAAAATTATTTATTGTCTAAAGTAAATTGATTTTTTAGAAAACCAGGTACTGAAAAAAATAATTTATATAAAAAATTATTTTTTTTAGATGTTGATTTCCTAACAAATCAATGCACCAAAAATTATAACTCGTCAATGGCAAAATCTTGGTTATTGTATCTGAATAGTTACTTGGAGTAAAAGTATACAAGGTTGTTTTATAGGTAAATCATTCTATTGTAACTTCAGCACCGTGATGTGGGACTACCCAAACCAAACTATTTTATATGTCTTGTTCTTCCTCCTCCTCATGTTTCCAGCTGTTTTAGATGATTCAGCCACTTCGCCGCCGTTACCGGAATCAAAGAAGAAGATATTAGATAAACACCATACCCTTGCAAGTTAGAAATCAGAAATGACATTGGATCAAGTAACAAAATCTACGGTGCCTTTCAATTGGGAGCATATATATGTATAAGTTCTAGTTCTATTTGAGTAGTTAACAATAGCATAGAGTATTAATCTGTTCTGATTAATTCATAATATGATATTAATATCTTTTCAAATAAGTGATTCCCAAGTTAAATTTGTAACTAATTTGTCAATAGGAAATGTAGAAACAAATTAATCTAGTAAGTAAGATTTCTAATCAAGTTAAATTTTCCTTCCAAATTTATGTTTCTTGTTAATCGTCGACAAGCATAATATTGGGATGAAATAAACTGAATGGAATTCTTTCTGGAAGTCCACAAATTCTAGCTCAACTTACAAATGTTGAATTTGGTAGGTTGGATGCTGTGATCGGGATTCGAACCCGAATTCTTCACTTATGTGTGTGAGTTGTAAGTGTGATTATTTTAATTCCGTCAATCGACAAAAAAAGAGGGAAAAAAGAATGTTTTTTTAGATAACCACTCCACATCGACATTGACGTAGTTGATATTTTTATGATCATCTAATTAGTGTTCCAGTCACCAACTTACCATGCATCATTAAGTTACTCACCATTAGCTTAGCTTAGACAAGTTTACTATGATCTGTTGTATGCTACATTAGAGTTTACTTCGTAATACTATGCATTAAAGATTTATTGGTTTATATAGCATTGAAAACCTCTTAATAAGAAAACTGATATTAGAAACAATCACATCATTGATAATAATCACTGCTTAATCACATTAATGTTTAACGCAGAAACACCTGTATATCATAATCAAAACCTAAATTCATTTGTACTAAAAAGAAAGACAAAAAAAATGACTCAAAAAGGAAGATAAAAGATAACTAATGAAAAGACCATATTCTTCTATTGAACCTTGACAATAATTACTCATTGTTGTTCCTTTCCTCTATAGTTTCCCCATCCTTCATTTTAGGCAAAACAACCTTGAGCACACTACATTTCATCTTAGCTCTAATCTGATCAATCTTGTAAGGTTTCCCTGTTAAATCAAGCGTGCAAGAGGATTTACGACCACCTCTCTCGCCTTTAATGCTAAGAGTGTTCTGATACACATTGATGTTCACATCTTCCTTCAAGCATTCAGGCATATACATACGGATATGCATATAATCCTCTGTCTCTCTCTAATGGTAGCGACTTTGAATTATTCGAATCACCTTTTTGAAGACGACTTGGTTCATGATTGGAGAAACCAGATCAAACACAGCTAAAAACAATTTCAAAAAATAAAGTTAAATACCGATATAGTTTTCTTTTGACGAAGTTAAACTAGCCCACCCAAATTTGGCACAGGTGAGGAGGAGCACACTCCAAGGTCTCAAACCAACACCATCAGGCCAACTCAAGTGGGTTATAACAGAAAAAATAAAGATTAGAATGGGCGATAAGATCTACCTGATATAAGACCATTGCGGTGAGTGTCAGCGTTTTGGGGCATACCATTGGTATCAAAAGAGGCGATAGGGCTTAGGAGATGGGGATTGGCTTTGAAATAGCGGTAAGAGGAACTAGCGACGGGGCGAAGGACAGAAAAGACCATGGGGTGAACACTACAAGAAAGCACTGAAATTCCAAGGCACAAATCTCCTTGGAAATCGCCAATATCTCCTCGGTAAACCAACTTTTTCCGAGGAACTAATGTACTGGAAAAATAGTTGGTTGCAATCCAATTACCGAGGACATTTCCGAGGAACTTTTGTTTCCGAGGAAAACATGTCCTCAGAATAAAGATGTGACAGTTGAAACACAGACTGGCGCACCAGTTGCGGCTGACATAGAAGTGACTAGCATTTCCGAGAAACTTTGTACTCGGAATGTATTATATTTAAAAAATTACTAAATATTATAATTAGTTTCCTGTGTTTCAAAATTTTAAATTTCAAAAAGCACCAATTTTTAAATTTCAAATTTCTAAAAAAGCGCCAAATAGCGCCAATTTTTAAATTTCGAATTTCAAAAAAAGCACCAAATATTTTAAAATTTAAAACACCAAAACCCTCTGACAAAAAAGTTCCTCGGTACACATTTTAATTAAAAAAAACAAAATTTAATTAAAAAAAGTAAATGAATTAATTAATTAAAAAAAATTTAAACATCAATATTTTATTAAGCTGAACTAGGTGCAATGCTCGCCTTAGAACGCACGGAACAATAACAAATACACCACGTTTTGAGACAAACACCGAAAGCCCCTAAAGAACCATACATGCAAAAAGAAACTGTTGCTCTAATAACTAACAAAGCTTGTTGATAGAAACTGCCCCAAACAGCAAAAACAAGCCTATTACAGTGGTTTTAGCAGCAATGTTGTTAATATATATTATTAGGATTACAAATATGTTGACAAGAGACATTGTTATTTGATTGCAAAGAGAAGCATATCAATACAAATACTAATACAAAAACAACTTAATTAGTTCTAACTAGCATTAATTCTAACTAACATATGCAGAGTCTCGATGCAGTACCACCAAATCATCAAACTTATGATGATTCAAAAAGAGAAAAGCTCATACCAATGTTATGAAATCTACTCCTCCAACACAACGGTCAATTTCTTCCGATGAACATGAATCCCTAAGATGCATTCCTTTA
>Ga0315914_1001415_pt1 | contig 35642 bp, 19 predicted proteins | sample MpolenodulesMG_FD_203920 | JGI IMG/M metagenome (GOLD analysis project Ga0315914, IMG submission 203920) | Medicago polymorpha root nodule microbial communities from Los Angeles, California, United States - elongated nodules | ecosystem: Host-associated > Plants > Roots > Nodule | place: USA...
AAATGGTGGGTTCCATCGTTTCTATGATTACTTGTTAAACGGTGAGGTCCTCTCTATACACCGGAGCCTCCTCTTTCATTGAATCCTCTCATTCAATCAATGTTATTGTGAACTTGTACAGTTCACCCCTTTCATATGACCTGATTACAATGAACATGCTCATTTTTTTTTTGGTAGATTACGTGCTCATTTATTTAATCTAGGTCATATGAAAGGGGTGATGTTAAATGCCAACATGTTTAGTAGTCATGCCCCATTCTTTCATATAATGCTGAATTTATAAAATGAAAATATAAGTAGAGTCTAAAACATGTTTTCTTAATTGTACAGGTTCAAGTAATGATTACTGCAATTGATTCAGTTGATGCTTTGGGCCATAGTGAGGTTATAGGCAAGGAGGAAAAATAGAAGGCCGTTGATAAGATTTTGCAAATTCTAGGTTCTAAAGCTAGTGAATTGATTTCTTCTAGTAAGCTTGTCCATGTCCTGTTAATAGCTTATTTTGTTAGATGAACAATATTTCTCTTATTTTTTATGTTTACATGACGAGACATTGTGGTCCAGAATTATTTTGTAATTTGACATGTACTAGTAAGCACACATTAAGTTTTAGTAAATTAATATTATTGTTTTATACCTTCATTGATCATATGATATTTCATATTAGTGGCTATGCTCATGAATTTTTTTATTATCATATTATATTCAGTACCATAATCGTGTATAAAAAAATTAAAATATAGAGATTTTAAATGGGGTGAACCGATTTAAATTCAAAGATTTTTGACTCTTTTTTAACCTTTTTTAAATGGTATCAATCGATTTAAATTAAAGGATTTTAAATGGGGTGAACCGATTTAAATTAAACGATTTTAAATCGGGTAAAGGGTGGAGACTTAAAATCAAACACCGTTTTTTAAATCGGCCACCTATAAGTCGGATCATGAACCGATTTAAAAAGTCATTTTCACCCCATTTAAAAAGTGTTTTCTGTACTAGTGGCCTAGTTTCCTAACTAAAAGTAGTATGACATGGCATCATTAATGAGCGAGTATTTGGTAGAGAGTGCGAAGGCGATTGTCCCACCACCGACGACCACCCTCAACGATGGGAAATGAGGGTCAGTGTGGTGGGAGAATTTGAATAAAATTAGGATGGAGGCTGGTTTGGTGAATGAGGGGTGGTTAGTTGATAATATTAACAGTGAGGTGGGGAAGATGATGTCTACTTTACTTTGGAGGGACCCGTGGCTTGATAGGGTTCTGCTAGAAGCTAGTTTTCGAAGACTTTTTAAGTTGGCGGAGAATAAACTAGCTACCATTGCGGAGACGAAAATGATGTGTGTAAATGGGGAGGCTTGGAAGTGGTGTATGAGGTTGTTTGTGTAGGATGAGGATTCGGTGAAGGAACGTGTGGATAGATTGTCTAATGTTATTCTGCAGGTTGAGATGGAGGAATGGTGGGTTTGGCAGCTTCATTCATCTAAATGGTACACAATTAAAAGTGTTTATGAAAATGTGACTTCATTAGATGTTGATTTTAATGTGGGCTACAACCATCTATTGTGGCTTAAAATGATTCCGCTTAAATTTAATATTTTTTGTTTGCAGATTGATGTTGAATTGGCTACCAATTAAGGAACTCTTGTTTTGGCGTCATATTTTGCCCATATATGATAGTATTTGTTCTACTGAGTGTGGCTTTGCATAAGTTAGAGACCGTCTTTTCATTAATTGAAAAATGTTTGATTCTCTTTGGTTCATGACCTCTGGTTGGCTAGGTATCTCGACGGCTTTTCATGGAAACATTCAGGATTATCTTTTGCAGTTTGGCGGCCTAGGTGGGTTCTCTAAAAATTCTTGTCTGGCTTTTAATATTATTTGGACTCCAGTTCTTTTTGTCATTTGCAAGGAAAGAAATGGAAGGATATTTCAACATAAGAGTGATCTTATTTAGGCTTGGAGTGAAAATGTTAAGTTGTAGACTTATTAGTGGTTAAAATCGTATTATGTTTTATTTGATTTTGATTATCTTCTTTGAAGGCAGAATCCGTTGTTTTGCATAAAAGCTATGTAGTAATTTTCTTTTATGTTGTTGTGACTTTCGGTTCTTGTTTTGTGAACTGTTTGGATTGTTAAGTTGTTCTGACACACCTTGCGCTAGAGGAGCTTTATTTGATTTTTAATATAATTTCTTTAGCCTCTTCAAAAAAAATATTATTACTTTTGACAAAGTTTGTATAACTATTTCCTTAAAAAAAATGTATTATTGTTATTAAACTATTTTCCTTTTTATTAAATTTCTATAAACATAATGGAAAAAAAACACTTTCTATAAACTTTTGAACATAGCCAATATTTTTTTTTCATCGGTTGGTGGAGTGACAAATACCATAAGAAACAAACATACACACACGTAAATTGGAGGTTTGAAGTTCGAACATGGGACACCACCGATATTAATTATGACTTATAGATAAATAGTCAATATATTTAAATTTTTATTTTATTGGATTGCCATGTTATACATGTGAAGTTTTCATCATTGTTTAACAGTGATTAATCATTGAGAAATTTGTTGGTACACAAGATGGGTTCTTTCCTCTAAACCAAATTTTTCATACATAAGAGTCAAAAATCAAACTCATAACCAGGCCCGACCTTGGGGGTGCGCAAGCAGCTCAACCAAGTCGGGCCTCCAAAACCTATGGGCCTCAAAAAAAAAATTAAGTCTAATACCACACCCTACTTAAATAAAAATAAAAAATATGTTACTTCTTTTTCTTTCTTCGGTACACGTTTGATTTTTTTTCTAGACTCTAATTCTCCTTTGGACATAAATTTGATGCTACCAAACCACCCCCAATTTATATAATCACTCAATCGGTCAATTTGGAAAGCTATTTCAATAAAAAGAATCACAACAATAAAAAAAAAATTCACATAAACCATTTGTTTCCCCTTTCCCACAACGGAGGAATGATATATCCAAGTGACACCGTTAGGTAAATTTCACATCTCTTTCACTTAATTTATTTTTTTTATTTCGTTTCATGTTTAAAAGTTTTTCTAATTCTGATTTTTTAATGAAGTTTGACTACACAAAAAAATTATGTTTTTATTTTAGGGGACCTATTTTAAAAAGAGAGCCGAACCTCCTATTTCATAGGAACGGCCCCTGCTCATAACCACTTACTTAAGGGGTTCAAATACCTCATAACATAGATCATCCATTGTTGGTGGTATCTATATCTATAAATTTGTAGTGCTATCTTTTTCTTTATATTTTTACTATTCATATATACACCATTTTATTTCATTAACTAATTACAATTTTCAGATATTTATATTTTTATATAAAAAGATATTAAATTTTGTTCTAATATTTTTTCTTTCAATTTCACAAGTTGCTTAACTTTTTTACTTTTTTTTTTTACCAATTTTATCATTGATTATCAATCAAATAATCTAGTTTTTTAAATAATTTGATTAAAAAATTATAACTATTTTTTTTTTGCGAAGCCATAAACACAGTATATCAAAAATCCTATCAAACACAAGATGTGCCTAACAGGTATCTAAAAAAAGTATCAAAATAGAAAATAAAAAACAACCAAGCTACGTCATTACATAGTAGCATAACCAATACATAGGGATGGATTAGACCAACAAGAATGATAATAGAAACAATAATTAGATTTGTAAGCCATCAGCCATGAGACATTTTTTTTCTCCATAAACCAGGAGAAAGGAAAGACGGGAGACTTGGACATCTCAATAAGATTGGCACCTCCAAGAAACTCTTATCTTATGCCACCTAACTCAGAAAAATTATTTAAAAAGGGGGAAAGTATGTACAAGAGGGGGGGACCACACCAAAACCCTCAAAAGACAAGAAAACAAACAAGAAAAAAAAACAAAGAAAAAAGAAGTGACCCTAAAGGAAAAAGTGTTGCTCAACCGCCCTCGGGTTCACCCTTGGAATGAGTGTTGTAGGTAATGGCTTTAATGAGTTGTTTATTTTGCTTCCTCGTTAGATAAGGAGTAAAATGTTCGTCTAAAGCATCATTCTCCATAGCCCTTATTTGACGAAGCAATTCCAAGTCCTTCTGAAGCACTGGGCAGCCATGTTGGGGGCTTAGTAGCTATTTAGGCCTTCGGCGAAACATTTGTTTCCAATTGTGTTACCTTGACTGTTTCCTCCTGTGAAGTATTAACATAAACCAGTTCCTCTTGTATAATATTGTTTTGGAATACATTTTGCTCAGAATTTGACTAAGATGTAACTGGTATCAAAATAGGCTCATCCTCAACAGAAACCCGTCTATTTTCTTGTTCCACATGTGCAGGTTCATACGTCACCATAACCTGATCATTCATTGTGCCTTAAATATGATCCATTAAATCATGTGTGTTGTCAACATGAGTTGTTGCTACTTCAGTTTGCTTTGATGTGCCTACTTCAACCTCCTTCTTACGAGGTATATATTGTTGTGTTACCTTTTTCGTGGCAGCTAGCTGGTTATTTGTTGGCTTCTTTCCTTGATCAATTGCTTCCATTAGTTTCTTTGGATGCAACCACAATTTGACATGGTATGACTGATGAGACTGCAATGGTGACACAAAAGTGGGCAGTATGGAGAGATTTTGGTAGATCCATATCCACCAAAATACGTGCATAGTGCCAAAAAACACGGTTCTTTGTTGAAGCGTTCAATGTTAACAGAGTGCTACCACACTAGTTATGTCAAGCAAAGTTTTCTCTCGTCAATACTCTTGCGACAATTCCACAATTTTAACCCAAACTTGTGCATGAGTATGATGTTGCATATACAAGTCAGAACCCTTTGTCCACTTTGAGAGACGAAAAACCCACCAGATTGACTATCTCCTTACACCACGCACATGTCATCATAATTATTGAAATGAAATTCAAAAAAAACCTCTACCAAGTGAAATCAATCTCCACATACCTGACGTGCGCCATAACTTGGTTAATTTCATATTCAAATCTCTTGTTGTGCGTAGGGTTTATCCCCTTTGTTTAACACCAAACGACTCTGAATGTTTCGCCGACAATCGGTGATACCCTTTTCATACTCCGCTTGTTCAATTTTGATGCATAGTCTATCGCCCTTGGTGGTTGGAACCGGTAGGTTTGCGTTGTCAATTTTGTCGGGCCCCACAAAGCTTGTGCAAATGATTTGTTTCATGGACTAGCTTGCGGTGTTTGTTGCTGAGAGACCACCACACAGGGCCATGGACAAGAGAAAGGCATGCCGACAACGGAGACCTTGGACAAACACGCTACAATTCCGATGAAAGAATTGGCACAGTGGAAATTAAAACGATTGGAACAATGGCTTGGCAACCGATAACATGTTAGTGTAATTGAAGCTACTGGATCCAAAATTAGAGTGAAACGTAAAACCAAATGGATTATAATTGAATAAACGGTGCTGAATTCGTTAATTGAAATGGTTAAATCTGGTTGGTAAACGGCGCACATGCTAGGAACCCTAACACAACGTTCAAAAAGGAAAAGAATTGCACGTTACTAGTGCATGTCTTGATGGTTGTATGAATATAAGGAGACTAAATTGTCTTAGCGACAATTTCTTATCAGACTTTACTTACCATTCGATTGAACTTTAAAGGCTTAATAGCAGTTTTAGCCCCCTAACTTTCCCAAAGTTACGATTTTGGCCCCCTAAGAAAAAAACACTACAAAACTGCCCCCTATGTTTTGCATTTGTGGCAGTTTTGGCCCCCCAAGGCCAATTTTGACTCGGTCTACGCTGATGTGGCACCCTAAGTGAGGTGCCACGTGTTTTTTTTTTAAATTTTTTTTTACCAAAAATTGGTCTTGGGGGCCAAAACTACCACAATTGCAAAACTTAGGGGGCGATTTTATAGTTTTTTTCTTAGGGGGCCAAAATCGCAACTTCGTGAAAGTTATGGGGCGAAAACTGCTATTAAGCCAACTTTAAACTACCAAGGTCGCCTCCCCTTAGAAACTGAATGGTTAACATTTAAAAAAAAGACTAAATTGCATATTGAGATATGAGAATGGCCAATGGATAGAAGGGTTTATAAAATTTCTTGAAATCACTACTGCGTATATAGCTGAATTATGGCAAATTTATGAGGGTCTTTGCATTATGATGACGTCAAAGTATAACGAGAATTGAAATTGAGACTGGTTGTTTGGTTGTTGTTTAGAATTTAAGGCATGAAATTAATGGTAGTGTGATGAGCGTCAATCTTAAAAAGAAAATAAGAGAGTTGCTCGAGTTAGACGGGAGGATTCGGATCATTCATAATATGTTTCGAAAAAGCCAACATATGTACAAATGTACTAGTCAACATCGGATGTGAAAGCAGTGCATGCGCCGCATATTTTGAACACCCTCCTTTAAAGAAGATTTTGGTTGTATTTAAACATCTTAAAAGTGTGTGTATTTTCCCGATTAATTTCGTTGTAGTTTTATTTTCGCTGTAGTTTTATTTTTCTTATTTGGGCTTAAACCCCTTAAAGTACAAAAAAAAAAGTATATATAAAAAAAAAGACTAAAAAGTCTAAATTTAACCATTTAATAAATTTATTCAAAATTCAATGACTCCACGTTATCACGTGGATGCGTCAATAGGAAAAGTGAAGATATGGAAAAGATTTGACTTTTATTTTTTTCTTTAAAAGAAAAATAAAATCAAAAAGGCAAAATAAAAAGTGGCAAAAACAATGTATTTTATATATTTTATCAACATGTAATATTTTACCCAAAAATAAATAAATATTCCTTTTTGCGAATTCTCAAATGCAGACATCATCACCAAAAATGAAAAAAACAAGGTTCAAATGTAACAAAGACAGCTTTTAATGTTTTCTGGTACATTGAAACTTGACACCTTGTTGACACCTCGTAGTAAAACCACCGAACAGAATTTTCACCTATTTATTCTCTCATTCATTCATTTTGTAACATTGCATGAATAAATAACTTCACAAACCATAGAACAAGAACAAGAACAAGCTACAATGATGATGCTTTCTGCTACTCTTCCCATTTCCCCTATTACTTCAAAATCATCCTCTTCAATGCATTCCCTGAGTTTCTCTCATCGTGTTATGGTTCCTTCCGGCAGCCGTGTTACTCCGGCGGTGTTCACCGGCGTTTCAAAGGGTGGCAGTAGCTCACTCTCACCTGTCAAAGTGAAGGCTTCTTCCATGACAACTGCAGCCATTGGTAAGTTCATGTTTGTTTTAGTTTTTTTTTTTTTGTCTTGTTTTGTATTTTTGATAAATTATTGGTGGAATGGAAAAATGGGTATCTTTGTTGAGTTTAAAGTTTTAATCTTTATTCTGTTTTAAATAAACTTTTATTAGTATTTGAAAATGTTGAGTTGTTTTTTGATTATTGTTTTCAATGATGAGATGAATGTTGTAGCTCTGGATGCAAGATGATGCATCTGATTAATTTTGAATAAGTGGAAGACTCTCTGGAAAAATTTGAGATTTAAGGCTCTTGCTTTTGTGATTTTGTGCATGTTTGGATTGACGGTGAGTTTGGCAGAATCACTACGTGATTTTGGCACGTGCCAGGGTGATTTTGTTAAACTCATTGTGGTTCCTAACATGCATTTTTACTTATCAATAATTTCAGACTTTTCTTTGAAAAACGAAAAAAGAGGAATTTTTGAATAAGGGTCTATTATTTTTGCAGTTGAAGAGGTTGATGAAAGAAAGAAGTTTATAGAGGCATCAAAGAATGGAAACTTGATTCCTCTCTATCAGTGTATATTCTCTGATCAGCTTACTCCTGTTCTTGCTTACCGGAGTTTGGTTAAGGAAGATGACCGGGAAGCTCCAAGTTTTCTTTTTGAGTCTGCTGAGCCTAATTTTCAAGGTTCCAATGTGGTGAGTGTGCTTTGTTTTGGTAGTTTCATGGTTTTGAATTTTAAGGTTGTTTGTTTTTTTATATATATAAATCCGGTTTGAATTATTGCAGGGGCGCTACAGTGTTGTAGGAGCTCAGCCAACAATGGAAATTGTAGCAAAAGATAATAAGGTTACAGTAATGGACCATGAATCTGGTCAGTTAACTGAGGAGATTGTCGATGATCCTATGGAGATTCCCAGAAAAATCTCACAGGATTGGAGACCAACTCTTAATGACGAACTTCCAGATGCATTCTGTGGTAAGAGTTCTATGATCATAGTAAATCATGTTTACCAAGATGGGCTCATGCCAAATTAAGATTCGATTAATAAATATTCAGACGGATATAACTGTATCTATTATTTATAAAGCACGGGTGACGGGTTGATGACGTATGACACGTGATTGCCGGAAGGATTAACAACTTTATGATAATGGGAAATTGTTACGGCTAGGATGTTTTCAGTTTGAGCAAGTGCAGCTATAATTATTGATAACCAAAAGAAAACACGATATTAATGTCTTTTTCGGGTTTTTCGAATGACTATAATAAATGAAGTTGAAATCTTTAAAGGCTTAAGATTTTGTCATCCAAATGCCGACAATCTGCATTAGTACATTTTTTGTCGTTATACGACTTCTTGTGTGAGCACACGCGCGCGCGTGTGAGAGAGTAATGTTGATATATTGTTTGTTCGCATCATTATATTATCTACTGAGTGTTAATTAGTTTAAGTTGTTGTTCAAGGTGGCTGGGCAGGTTATTTCTCTTATGACACAGTTCGCTATGTGGAAAAGAAAAAGCTACCTTTTTCAGATGCCCCAAAGGATGACAGGCACCTCGCGGACATCCATCTGGGTCTTTATGAGACTGTGATTGTGTTTGATCATGTGGAGAAGGTACTTGTTTTTTGTATGCAGAAATTCTGTATCTACTACTAGTACACTGCTTATGATGTTGATGTGCAGTTCAGCATTTCTGATTTTTACTGCAGTTTATTTATACTCTTGTCTTTCTTAAGAGAAACTTGATTCAGATGCTTTATGAACCATACGATAATATTTTGAATTTATTACATTTTTTTACTTGATTTTTGTTCATTAAACAAGGGAAAGTGTTTCAAATTTTGAGTTCTTCTTGTAAATTCCTTTTCTTTACATCCTTGGACATATAATGATATAATCCAGTGTTATCAAATATCGGCGATGGCGGCGCCATGGCGGATATCGGTGGCGGTTTTTGGGCTCACTGGAGTGGTGAATATCGTCCGATACTGCTGGTGTTTCCGCCATAATCCGCTATGACGGCGCCACAAAGCGGGCAGTATGGAGAGATTTTGGCTCTCCACCATGGACCGCCATCTGCCATCGACAACAATGATATAATCGTCATGTAATGGATATGTATCATGAAATGACTACTGCAGAGATGAAATTTTACTGAGCACTGATATGGAATCCATCGGATATCAAGTCAACGTTTTTGTGTCGCAAGATTATCCATTTATTATTTAGTTGTATTATTATTATTACGTAGGATAATGATGGCCTCATTGATTACTTCGTTGATGATTCAATTTCTTATTTGTGCTCTGCCCAACAGAAAGCATATGTGATTCTTTGGGTGAGAACTGACCAGTACTCCTCAGTTGAGAGCGGTTACGTGGACGGAACAATAAGATTAAAAAAATTAGTGGCCAAATTACAAGATAACAAGCCGTAAGTTATCTGTTGAACGTTACTCTATCTAACCATGCAGTTGTTTTTTGAATCAAAATTAATTTAAAGTGTCGTTTCGTAGCCCGAGGTTGGCTCCTGGTGCTGTGGATTTGGAAACTCGCCAATTTGGTCCGCCTTTAAAGGAATCAAACATGACAGCTGAAGCATATAAGGACGCAGTCCTTCAGGCAAAAGAACACATTAGAGCAGGAGATATTTTCCAGATTGTATTGAGTCAGAGATTTGAAAGGAGAACCTTCGCTGATCCATTTGAAGTTTATAGAGCATTGAGAGTTGTGAATCCAAGTCCATATATGACTTATTTGCAGGTTTATTTCTATGAAACACATAAAAATATTTCATTTGGGAAACTCGCGGTTCATCTTTTTCATCCACTGATGATCATGTCTTTTTCTATACAGGCTAGGGGATGTATTTTGGTTGCTTCAAGTCCAGAGATTCTTGCGCGTATAAAGAACGTATGTTTTTGTTCATAGTTAAACTTAATTTTTAAGTTAATTGTTGTTACTTCATACTTGGTCAATTCAATGTTTATTACAAGTCTTAATGGGAAAAATATCAGGTTTATTAAATTACTCTACTATTTATTCTAAAGTGAATAGTTATCATGATCTTGTTATGAACAGAATAAGATTGTGAATCGTCCGCTGGCTGGGACTTCTAAAAGGGGTAACACACCAGAAGAAGATGAAAATTTATCAGCGAAGCTCTTGAAAGATGAAAAGCAATGTGCAGAGCATGTAATGCTGGTTGATTTGGGGCGCAATGATGTTGGAAAGGTTTGTTCTGTATTTTCACTTTAATGGATGTTCCTATTTGTTAAGCCTGTTACGTTATAATCTTATGCAATAGTTTGCGCTATTATTTTGTTTATTTAAAGATGTTGCCAGTTTTTTTTCTTATACTATGTTTACTGTAATCTCTATTGGAGTTGAAGTTTATGAAAATTTGAAGTTACATAAATGAATATAAGCTAATAACTGGGTTCGATATTGCTTTTATTAAAAAAAAAATTGATAAGCAGTGCTAATATTAGGTCCACTCCTTTTTATTTGTTAATTGTGGTTGTCAATCCATATCAACATGTTTAGTTGTTCCTTAAAAACCAATTTGCAGCTGGACTATCTGGTTGTGTTAGAAAAAGTAGGTATATATGTATGGATATGGTTCTCAAAGTTATTGTTAACTGCTGTATCATGGATTTACAGTCAGAAAGTATTATTCCTTTGTTTGTAACAACTATGACAATAATATTTATAGCCTCAAATATCTCTTTAATCACATTCTCGTTCGGTTTTATATCATGATGCAGACAAAGCTGATTCAATGATTTTATTCTGACTTTTTTACAAGATAGTTTGTATTCTGTACTTCAATCTGCCGTGGTTATGCTAACAAAGGTTCTGTTTGCAGGTTGCAAAAAGTGGTTCTGTTAAGGTTGAGAAGCTTATGAATGTTGAACGATATTCCCATGTGATGCACATCAGCTCAACGGTGAGAACATTTCCTTGTTATCTAGTGTTAATTGATGCTTTAAACTATTCTATTGTAATTTGTTATGCAAATGGTAACTAGGCGGGTTACATCCTTCTAGGAAAAAACAATTTTCATTTGATTTTTCCTTTGCCGGTTGAATTAATACATGTGATTCTTGGAAAAATCAGATGGTAACACTGCAGATGTCTGTGTTCCTTGAAAAAAATATGTACTTATATTATCCATTGCACTATGAAATTGGCGGCTTTTTGTTGTATGTATTTTTCTCTTCTATGTTTTGACAGAAAATTTATTGTAAATAAGTTACCAGCACTAGGCACTATTGCTATTATATTGAGGCTGCCAACATCTACCCCTCTCCCAAGAATTACTATTATATTGAGGCTGCCAACATCTACATTCTACCCCTCTCCCACGAATTACTATTATATTGAGGCTGCCAACATCTACCCCTCTCCCCAGAAAAATAGTTTATTTATTAAATAAACTCTGAATGCTAGATAATACTTAATTGCTTGTTTTTAGTTTCAACAAAAAATATTTATCATGTGATTCATTATTTATTATTATTTATTAAAAGGTTACGGGAGAGCTGCAAGACAATTTGACCTGCTGGGACGCCCTTCGTGCTGCATTGCCGGTTGGAACTGTCAGCGGAGCACCAAAGGTTCGTAATTTCCTTCACTCCTTTTAGTCCAAATACAATTCCTCACAAATTTGAAAAGCCTGTTCATTATGTGGCACTAATGTTAAGCTTTTGCAGTGACCCTGATACATATTATCCTGTCAATTTCAATCTTCAGCTTCATTCTAACCTGATAACTGGTAAATGCAGGTGAGGGCAATGCAGTTAATCGATGAATTGGAGGTGGCAAGGCGGGGACCTTATAGCGGAGGATTTGGATATATATCTTTCTCCGGCGACATGGACATTGCTCTAGCTCTAAGGACAATAGTATTTCCAACTGGGACTAGGTACGACACAATGTACTCGTATAAAGACCTAAACAAACGCCAAGAGTGGATTGCTTACCTTCAAGCTGGTGCCGGTATTGTTGCCGACAGTGACCCTGCCGATGAGCACCAAGAATGTCAAAACAAAGCTGCTGGTCTTGCTCGCTCCATCGACTTGGCTGAGTCTGCTTTCGTTCATAAATAAGATCTCTGATACCTCCAAATCGAATCATTGGATATACAATTAGTGGATTACCATTTACTATAACAATATAGTCCTATGCTGGGAAGCTCTTGATTGTGTGATATCTCTTTTGTTTGTTTGAACAAGTCAGAAATGTAGCTTCACATAGTTATTTTTTAGTGACATTCAATAATTACAGTATCATGGTAATCTTTTATAGAAACATTCTTTCTTCAACGCTCACTTTAAATAAATTATCATGTAAAGTCGGGGCTGCTCCTCTCCCGTCCCTTTCCTCCATCCATCGTTTACAGTAAAAGCTGTCTTTTATGTTCAAATCCCTACATTCCATTTCCTCTAATGAAGAAAAATAAACTCATATGCAAGGTTTTGATCCGATGAAGAAAATCCAGCTTTGCTCGCTTAGGAGCAAGCTACTAATAGGAACTATGCCGCATCATTCTTCTTTGAGAAGTTTTTTTTTTTTTTTTCTCCTTTTGACAGATTCTTCTTTGAGTAGTTAAACTCAGAAGTTAATTAAGGTTGGTGTTGCAGCTCAATGTCAAAAATTCTGGTTTACAACGGATTATAAGCTGAATAACAAACCAAATTGTCAATTAAGAAAAAAAAAAAATGACAAAGAATCCAACTTGAAAATCGTAAACACCGAACGTATGTGGAGTTTTATTCGTGCTGTTATTTTTTTTTATAGAATCAAAAGGCTTTGATGTATTGACCATAATTATGTGCAGAGTGCTGGCTGAAATATTATCATTTTCTCAAAGTCAATTCAACGAATGAGTTTCTTCTTTAACTCAAAAGTAAACCGAAGACGAAGAGCATGGTTAATTAGCCATGGTGCAGATTTCTCCTTACTTATTCTCCCTCAAAATATTTCACATTGCTTCAAAAATATTAGTAAAAGATGCAATATGAAATCAAAATATATGACAAGGAATAACCATAAACAGACTTATTTTATGTCTTTAATATTATTGACAATTAAAACGTCAAGAGCAACTTTTCTTACCCCATATTAATAACCACACATGGTTCCAGAAAGTATACTTCTTGAGGTATAATTTTGCCCAGAAATATACTTTCTGATGACTCGATTTTTTTTTATATGTTTACATCCAAAGTCATTTTGGGGTGGAAAAGTTCATCCCTTCATACTGAGCACTACTAATTGGCAGATTTTATTCAGTTTAGGGGATTTTGCTAAGCACCTGCACTCATACATGATAAATATGGGTTATGGTTTCCAGATAAAGAGGATAAACCTCGCCGTGTTTCAAAAAATGAGCATGACCATTACACCATATAACCAAACTACCTAAAATCAGAAGACACTGTCGTACATGAGATTACATCAAGCTTTACATCAATACAAGCATGGTTAGCTCCATATGCAAATCCGCTATGGCTGAAATCCAGGATAAGGACATTGGTGCTAATCAAATATATATGCAGGGTTTGCCTAAGTGTGAAAAGTTTACCTTCCCCTAACACTGGCAGGAGATTGAACACATCTCTCACTGCCAACTTCATCATCTATCTCACTACTATCTAAACAAAGACCATTTTGGTTTACACTCATTTCAGAACTAGCGTTACTGCTTGTTGCGTGAGGAGAGCCTGATACACTTATTGTTCGACCACGATGAGATCCAGACCTCACACTATACATAGAAGATGCCGGAATATTTGTCATCAATGGCCTTAAGTTACCTGGAATGGTTCTCCTTATATCCTGTTCAAAGAGATACAAACAAAAATGATTAGAAAATAACTATAAGTTAATCAGATCTTATCAGTTTAAGTTAACCAATTCCATAATTAAATAAAATTGTTTTCATAGTGTCATTTTAGAGTAAAATAATATGTGAAAACTAAAATTCTCATAATAATTGCAGGTGAATGGAGAAGCTTTGAAATAGTCAAGTAGACTATTCAATAAAATGAAGATATTACTGGAAAATGTTGATAAATGTTATATAGGCATTCTAAAGTGACATAATTTGAAACAAATGTTTCAAGACAATTACAATGAGATAGAGGAGAGAAATAGTTAAGGATCTAAATTTGGTCATTCTTGAGACATTTTGCATCTAAAAAGGTAATTAGCGAATATGGGATTCCATTCATTTTTATATAAAAACTGGTGAATTGTATGCAGGTTTGACATTATAAGATTTCCTTAATCTGACAGAAAAAAATATATACAGAATGTAGAAAATAGGTGTACCATATGCCGAATAGCCATATCCAAGGACTTCTTTGAGAGAGTTCTTCCAAACCCTGTGCTATCCGGAGATGAAGATGACTTGCCCGACAGATTGCTACGAGGAGAGTTTTTGTTATCCATCATTGGTGGTGCTAGTTTTCGCATGTTTATAACCCTTTCAACCATTTTTGTGCCCATCATACCAGGACTAACATTGTCATTCACTTTGGAGCGCCCACGGCTAACTGCAGGCATTGAGTTTCCACTTATATGAGCAGTGCCATTGGAAGACCGTCCTCTTGAAGGAGAGCATGATTGTCGCTTAGGTCTTCCACTAAAAGAAGGCTCAACAGATGAAGACCGAGAAGTGGGAGCTCCAGGCCTGCCCCTAGTCGCTGACAGTGGCCTATCAGGTAATGTTGTCCTCAAATTAGGTGGAGCATCAAGTGAAAACCCTGGCATCTCAGATGGCTTCCATGTTCTTGACTTCACGGTTGGTGATGTGCCACGTGATGGCACTTGCGGCTGTCTAGAGGTCACTGGAGTTTGCTGTCTTGTTTTCGTAGGAGTTGGCTGCCTTATTGTCGTAGGAGTTGGCTGCCTTGCTGTTACAGGAGTTGGCTGCCTTGGTTTCACAGGAGTTGGTTGCCTTGACGACACAGTAGTTGGCTTGGGGCTCAAAGAAATCTTAACTGAAGAAGAAGATATATTGAGCTCATTTGATGGTATAGATGGTCGCCGAGTTGGAGTAGATGCTCTTGATGTGGACCTGGAAGGAGGTAAAGTAGGTCTGCTAGTTGGTGTTGAAGATCTTGCAGTCGATCTTGACAACGGTGTAGAGGATCTTGATTGAGTTGCTGGTTTTGCAGCAGGGACGGTGCTCCTCGTGGCAGAAGTTGAAGGCTTAGTGGTAGAAACCGTACTGATGGGCTTGGTTGTGGACATTGTGGTCTTTGATGTAGCAACCACGTTTCTAGTTGAAGGTATTGAATTCCGAGTAGGTGTTGAAGATCTTGATGGTTTTGAAGCTGTGGTCAATGAAGGGCGTCCAGTAGGAGTTGAAGGGCGTCCACTAGAAGATGCAGGTCGTGATCCGGGACCCCCTGATGATGAGGGCCTCCTAGTTCCGCCGCTTGAAGAGCTCAGCACAGGGGAGGAAGTTTGCTGTCTAGATGCCAAGCCAGTCCTCCCAGTAGGCTCCAGTTGATGATTTGACAACTATAACAACAAGTAAACAATTTGAAGAAAAATTAATTTCTAACAATAACAATTAACCAAGTGAATTCTCACTAGGTGAGATCAGCTACATGAATCAATCAATACCAATTGCTCTATCAAAAAGAATCAGTAAAGCGCCAACAGGACACCAGTGAATCTTTACCCAATGATGATGATGAGAGGATCGTCATTTTTCTGACCACTAAAATTTAAAATCCAAGAATGACCTTTACTCAATGAAGCCTATGAATCTCAAATTCTTGATACATATTTAATGTAACGTGATACTTTAAACAATGGTCTCTTAATAAATAAACCAATTAAAATAGGTGATGATAAATGAACCGTAAAACATGCAATATGATTAGAAGTTTTTTTTTTAAGAATCTAAAATAGCCCACCTAAATTAGCACCGGAGAGAATCGAACTTTAGACCTTATGGAGGAGCATACTCCCAGGTCCCAGGTCAATACCACCAGACCAACCTAAGTGGGTTAATATGATTAGAAGTTAACTTCAAGCAGTCCAAGGATATTAGTATTGTTGAGACCATACCAATTCTAGTCAGGCATCATGACAACAGAAAATATACAAAAATAACTGACTTATTCTATAGGTAACTCGATGTGCAGATCAATTATAAAGACCAAGTTCATGATGCACACTGCTTGATGACAATGTTATCTAACAAAAGAAGTTTTGTCAAAACCAGGAGAATTATAATTTCAGCAGCGATTTTAAGCTAGACATACAGGCTTGCATCAGCCAATGACAACAAAATGATTGATATGACCGGAAAACTTGAAAGCTTCATAGAAAATGCTTACTCTGGATTTCAATGCTGTTGGACGTGCGGTTGGAGTACCAAGCTGACTCATAACAGTCTTCCGTGTTTCCATTTCCAAAGAAGGAAAAAGAGGAGTACCGGGAGGAGTTAGAAGCCTGAAAAACATTAATCATACTGAATATCAATTTGAACAACAATCATTTGTATTTGCACTGGCTTTACATCACTTACAAGCAAAGCAACAAAACCATGCGAGTCACGCAAATAGTAGGAAGGAAAAAAAACTAAATTATCTGCAATAACTAAAACAAATGTGATGCAGGAACAGCAGAAAAGGAAATATTTGTTTGCAAGGTTATTCTTGTAATTTCAAGAAAAATATTAATGTCGGCATCTTCTGGCTAAATGTGATATTGTAATTTTAGATATTCATATTACGAGTTCTTTGCATATAAATGAAACATCAAATATTTCCATTTTCTGGCTATCCTTAATAGTTTTATTTAAGGTAATTCATTTCATGGGTTCTTGGTATATATATGAAACATCAGCTAGTTTAATATGGAAACAGACGCGAGTGACATAAAGAATGATACAATGAGTCTGACCAATATGAGAATGGTGCGTGAGCATGTGTATGTAATACATAATCAGATGCCAGGATAATACTATTTCAAGTTAGAAAATAAAGCCTAGGAAGTTAAGAACCAGAACAAGAGAAAGGAATGCTTTATTTCATATGACAACTTCAGTGTTCAATAACCATCTACCATTAACAAAAAAATGATTTCTACATGAAAAATTGCTCTAGGAACCGTAACCTGTAAATCTACAATTGTTTACCCGGTCAAAAGAGCAAAACCTCCATTAATCATTGCTCTAATAAACACACTGTCGAGATAAATATGATGAACAAAATATGTATTATGGCAATTAAAAGGTACAACATACCAGTCATAATCATTTTTATTATTTTCTGAATTGAGAAACTCATCAGCACCACTCTTCCGCACAGGAGCCGTTGGCATAGAAGATGAAATGTTAAATAGGGGAGAAGTGCCCGGATTTGACCCTGCAATCATGAAAGATACCGCGTCACAAAGGGAAATCCCACCAAAATTAGAAAGACTCCATATTCGTAAAAGCGCATTTTATCCAAACAACACAATCATTTTGCAACTTTTCATCCACGTCTTAAAATAAGACGAATTCATACGCTAATTAATCTTAGGGTTGTTTGGATTTGCATATTTGATGTTATTATATACAGATATAAGCAGTTGTGATGATGTTCGGAAGAGCTTATCGAAACAGCTTATGACATATTCATATGCTGTTTTCCGCTCATTTACATAAACTCTTAAGGATAGCTTATGAAAACAGCTTATAACATAACATGTATGAAGGGCCTATTTGGATAAAAACCTTATTTTGCAAATTATAGCATAAGCACTTATCATACAACCGCGTAAGTGCTTATGAACAAGCTATTTCTATAGCACAAGATAAAATTAAGTCAAGGTGTTTTTGTATAATCTATAAGCTATTTTCATAAGCTACCCTGTAGAGCTTATGTAAATAAGCTGAAAAAAAACTACTGAAACATGTTATAAGCTGTTTCCACAAGTTCTCCCAAAGTGTCACAAGTGTTCATGCTAGTAGGTAAGCTCAAACAAGTCAATCCAAACAAGCTCAAAGTCAATTTGACTTATTAAATCTTTTGTCACAGAAATTGCTTATAGCTTAACTAATCTATTTATCCAAACAAGCATAAGTCAACAACTAAACACGAAAACACTGAAAAACATAAAATCAACAAAAACCCAAGTACCCACACAACTCCAAAAATAGAAACTTTTTGAAAACGAATTTATACCCAAAGCTGAATCAAACTCCTCCGAGGTATGAAGCAAAAGATCATTCCTTTCCTTCTCACGCTTCCTCATCTCAAGAAACAATGCAAGCTCCTCGTCTTTCTCCGTCGTGCCGGAACCCATCAAACCCCCAAATTGCTGCTCCCTCTTCAAACCACCTTGCATTGAAGATTCCTGAGCTCTGAAGCTACGATTCATCCCCAAATTTCAAAACGACACGAACCCTAATTCCCTCAAAAGCCCTAAAAACCAAAACGCTAGCAGAACCAACAAAACGACATTGTAAGAAAGAAAGAAATGAATGAAGATGTAGAAAATGAAATCGCGTGTGGAGCGTGAGTGTGAGAGGCGCGTGATGAGAGAGAGAGAGAGAGAGAGAGAGAGAGAGAGAGAGAGGGATCGGAAAACGGGAAATTTGAAGTGTGACGGTGGAGAGAGTGAGGGATGAGTTAAGAAGACGGAGTGGTATGGATGGTAATAAGTATAGTTATCAGGGTTAAAATGGGAAATTGTGAATGAAAAAGACAACTTTTAGCTCTTGTCGTTCCACTAGTTTGATGCCAAGTTGCATTGTTTGATGCATAATCACGAAAATGACCTTGCCCATGTGCATTCCACTTTTTGAATTGTTGCAACGGTGGGCTTTGAAGTACCCAATTTGGAATATTGTATTTAAATGGTGGACTTATTTATTATTCACCTCAACTTTTTTTTACTAAAAATAATATGCTTGTTTAAATTATGAAAACCGCTGTTCACGCATATTAAAGGGGCTGAAAACACCAGTAAAAAACCAAAATACCCTTTCAACAGTTAACTGTCACAGAAGTAAATCGGCTGTAGTTAACTGCCGCAGAAACTTCTGCAATTAACTGTCGCGAAGGTGTTTTTCTGCTATTTTCACCACCTCTTAATCCTTTTCTTCCTTTTGACACTGGTGTTTTACTGCCGCGGAACAACCAGACCATCCAATGAATTCAACGATCTGTTGGGGAGACCAAACACGTATTCAAGTGTTCTTTCCACATATTGTTCACCTAAATCATCACAACAAGGAAGTAGTCTAGTATTGAAGAGACACAAATCACTATCCCTCCACTATCCGGAATTCAGCTGAAATTTTTTTCCAATTTCAAATTCCACTAAACACAATTTTGCTTGCTAGATATATATCCGTGATGATCCATGTTACAAACAAAATTATGAAATTACTAACTTGAAATCATAACAGAAAAAAGAAGAATCTACAGGAAAACGTACAAATAAAAAAATTGCTCAAACTTTACAAAAAAATGAACACAAATTAAAAAACAAACAACAAATCAGAAATTATTGGAAAAGGAAATTATATGAAGGATTGAAGATTTGAGAAGAACAAAAATGAGCGAGAAATTGAAGTGTGAGGATTGTTAAAATAAAATGAAAAGGATTAAGAGGTGGTGAAAATAAGAAAAACATCTCCGCAGCAGTTAACTGCCGAAGTTTCCGCGGCAGCGTTTCTGCTGCAGTTAATTGCAACCGATTTAATTCCGCGGCAGATAACTGCCGAAAGGGTATTTTGGTCTTTTACTGGTGTTTTTCAGCCCTTTAATATGTGTGACAGTTGTTTTCTTAAATTGTTGAAGTGCACCGATACAACGAGAATTTAAAATCCTAAAAAAAAAAAAAACTTGCAAACAAACTAATAACATTCAGGATAACGGTATAAAATGGTAAAATGTATATAAATATGAAAAATTTAAAAGTGTTAAATATTTCCCTAAAAAAAGTATGGAATACGCATGCATCTAAATATGTAACTTTAACGATATCAAAGGTATGAGGGGATCAAAGTTAATTTTTTAGTCTGAATCAAATGAACGTCACACTGAAAAAGTGGTAAAAAAATATTGCATCAAGACAAAAAATCAAAACAAATAATGTCACACTAAAATGACAAAATACAATAAAATACGAAAGAAAAACTCGACATAAATCACTTATATTTAAACAAAACGGAAATAAATGGGTGATTATTCACCACGCCTAATGTTATAAGTATAAACTTTCTTACAAAATTAATGTGTATATCCTTTCACCCTAAATTTTTTGATAAACGAAATTGGTATGTATTAACTTTAAAAGTTTGGTCCTAAAGATTTATAAAAAAAAAAATTGAACTTATTGGTAAAAAGACATATCTTAAATTTAGATATTTCGTATTCGAGACACAATATATAAATATGAATTTATCTGGAAATGTGTTTAACTCTGAGAGTCTTCTCTAATTGAATTGACATCGTCTCTCATGCTAAATTTTATTTTTTTTTAAGTAGTTAAATTAATCTATATAAATTGGCATCGGGAAAATTGAACCTGAAATTTTAAGGAGGAGCACGGGTAACACTTCGGTGACATTGTGTTTGATGACTTTGTCTTTGTCTCTCTTCTAACCATGAATTCTCTCTCATCAAATATTTTATTTTAATCACTCGTCTATCATTCTCTCTCATCTAAAATGCACTAAAGTCACCAAAATCATTGAAATGTAAAGTTGCTAAAGTGTTTTCCGAAGAAGCGTACTCTTATATTTCAAGTCAAGAGCAATGCTAACAACACTCTCTTTTGAGCACTCTCTCTTTTATTGGGTAAAATCATTGTATGTCCCACCACCATATGTGGGTTCCATTTCCAAAGTGTATGTCTCACATTGATTTCATCTAATAAAAGTGCTAGAGAGAGTGCTAGAGAGAGTGCTCAAAAGAGAGTGTTGCTAGCATTCCTCTTCAGGTCAATATCATCATACCAACTTAAGTGGTTCCTAAATTTTATTGTTTCGATATAGAATGATTATTGTCTTTTTGAGATATATCATGTGAAATGGTGTTTACCGTTTCCAAATGATTATTGTCCATTACATTACATAGTGCTCCCATACTCAAGTGAATGTTTTTTTAATTCAACGAGTACGTTAATTTTTGGGGAATAAGTCACTTTGATCTTTGAAAGAGAAATGAGTAGTCATTTAGTTCCTGAATGCAAAGAAATTGTAAAACAGTCTCTGAATGTAGGCTTTGTTGGTCAATTTCAGGGATTAAAGTGACCAACAGAGTCTACATTCAGGCACTAAATTGACTAACGGAGTCTGCATTCATGGACTAAATTGATCAACAGAGTCTACATTCAAGAACTATTTTGCAATTTATATGCATTCAGAGACTAAAGTAACAATTTATTTCCTATTCAGGGATTAAAGTGACTAATCTCTTAATTTTTTGATAAGAAGAGAAATTCCGAACAAGGAAGTAGCTAGCTTTCCCTCAAAAATGGTATGGCGCCTGCAAAAAGATGTACACGGTTACCAATTTTTAGATAGAATTTTACCCTTTCAGACTTACAAGGTGCAAAGTAATTTACTTTCTTTTTTCCTTTTTTTTTTTTTTTTTTCTTTCGGATGTTTGGTCCCTTTGGTGCACCCAAAACACAATATTTTATTTACCCTAAAAAAAAAAGTCTGATAGCATATCCTTTTCATAGAGATTCGATAATTGTAAAAAACGAAAACTTATAAATAAAAAACGAAAACTTATAATTAATTTGTTAATTGTTTAAAAACTTTAAAATTTAGTGGTGAAAGTTTTAAAGATTTTATAAATATGCATGCAAGCAAAATTATGGAACAAAATTTGACCCCAGAAGTACATGTTTATTCAACAAAATTGCAATTTTGTATGTTTTGGTTGAAAAATTAAAATAAATCGAGGCGTCCTCAAAATCCTATGAAACTTCGTAGATCCTTTCAATGTTTTTTTATAGATGTCTCTACAAACAATTAGCTCAAAATTTGATTTCTAGGTCGAGATTTGTATTGTTTCCTTTTTTGCGCTTTTAAAATTCATAATTAATTTCCAATTTCATGTGGAAAGTCGTATTTTAACGACATAAACATGCATGCAAAAAATCAACCTCTAGTTAACTTTTTTGAGCTTTGTGTCTACAAGAAGACACAAAGCTCTTTTTATAAGAGAGGTTTATACAATTAATCCTAAAATCCGTCAAATTTTGTTCAAATTATAGATCAAACTTGGATACTAACTTAATTTTGAACTTAATTTCAAAATGATAATTTTAATTTTAGTTTAGGAATTCAAGTGTTAAAATTTTTAATTAAATCAAGTATAGTAAAATAATTAATATGTATCATCATGTTAAATAAAAAACAAAATTGAATATTAGGTAAATCACATAGACATGTTTTGTTCCATACTCTCTTGTATTGTTAAATATGACTCTTAAGAGTCATGCATATTATTCATCAAGAATATCACCAACCACATTCGCGAAACAATCCACATATCTTATAAAATAACACATTCTCCTTCGTTCTTCATATATTAAATATGATTTTATGAGTCATACATGTAATAATTTGAACTCAATTATATTGATGAATCACATATCTATTTTCAATCAAATGACTGAATTTGTTTAAATGGTTGCATGAATTTTTGTGACATTCTATTGTTTTTTGAACAAATTATAATTTTCATCAGTTATCACTTTGAATTTAGATGAGAAAGATCTTCAATACAATATTAACCAAAGATCGGTATCTCTCTAACTACAAACATATACTCTTATGTTAATTATGTAGCATCTATAACCTACCATCTACCTTTTTTTAATTGAACGCCTACAATCTATCTCTATATTTATAATAATTAATGATTATAACGTGTGTGAATAATTAGGTCAGACTAATAATCACTGGTTAAGAAAAAAATACATCAAAAATATCATTTTTTTACACTTTCAAGAGGGCATTTGTTTCAAGTCATATTCGAACATTTCCGAGAATATGTTAGCAAAAGATATATTTCTATGTTTGTTTCAAATTTTTAAAATTTTATTCAGAACAGAAGTTTCTTGAGAATGTTGTCTTGTTCCTAAGGAAATTGGGAGTAATAAAGTTCATGAGAATAAAATCATTAATTACTATCTATAAATATCATTTTATCAGTCATTCTTAGGAAGAGGAATGCCAGCAACGCACATTTTAACACACTCCCTTTCATTGGTTAAAATTCACATGAGACCTACCAAATCATGTGAGTCCCATATACATTTGGTGGGTCCCATGTGAATATTAACCAATCAAAGAGAGTGTGTTGATAAGCGTGTGTTAGAATGTGTGTTGCTAGCATTTCTTTTCTTAGGAATACTTTAAAGGGTTTGTCTAACATGTGCAACATTGCATATGTTAAAGTTACCAAAAATAGTAAATTTTTATTGAAAATAAATAATTATTTATTAAAAAGTTATGTATTTAATACAAAATATACAAGTTTCAATGCAAAGTTATTATTTAAAACTTCTTAACATGTGCAAATTTGCACATGATAGAAAAATCCTACTTTAAATACTAACCAAATATATCTTCTCAGTAAACCCATAAATAAAATTCTCATCCTTATATTTCTAGAAAACTTATTCACAGGATTATATTTTGTAAACTTGAAACAAACGTCCCCTAAGACTTTGATTATGGGTTGTGTCCTCTTCTTGTACCAAAAAAACAAAAGACTCTGATTATACAAGTTTCAAACTATTTATAGTATATTTATTTCCTTAACAATACTACCTCCGTCCCTATATATACCCTTTTGCCAAAATCACGGGAATTAATAAAGTGGATATTTGTATAAAGTTGTTTGTAATCACTATTGTTTTTACAATTTTATCCTTTAAGAGAGATAGTTAGTTTATGTTTTCAACATACTATTTACTGTTGATTGGAGAAAAAGATGTATAACAAATAGGGGTATGTATGTAACGAAATAATTAATGTGATTGAAAATAGCAAAGTGGTCTTATAAAAAGGGACAAAAAAAATTCTCAAAATTGAGTTTTATAATTAGGAACGGAGGTGGTACATACATTCATTAGCATTTTTCTAATTTATTTTTTTTATACAATTTTAGTTTTAAGATATACTTTTGCAAGACAGCTAATTTTAATCTCATTCACATCATCAAAATCCTATTTGACCATCATTCCAAGAAATTAGGATGATAATTTACTATCATACTAATATATTTAGAATAAGTAAATATATTAATTCTTATCAAACCAATCATTAAAACATCACACAAATGTATTAAAATACGTTAATTATTAATTAACACGATGAGATTATAGAAATTTAATATAATATAGTAGTGAATTCTGTATCGTTCCAATTTTATCGAATGTTCCCGAAGAAACATAGCAGTGAATTCTATAAAAAATAATAATAACATAACTTTGAATAACGCATATAAAAAAATAAATTTGTCAGAACAAAAAAAAACATATGGATTTTTTTTCAATGTCATTCACCGAATAATAAGTACAATATCAATCGACTAACTTAAATTTGACAGAAAAAATTATATATATAATAATAGGAAGCCCCTAGTACGAATTTTAAAATTAAAGGTCAAGTCGTGGACCTCATATTATAAATGGCTATATCCACTAACCTTTGATAAATAACTAGAAGATTTAATGCCATGAGTTTCAATATTTTGTTATATTTCAGTTTCCTCTAAGGTTGGACAAACACCAGCAAGCCAATCTATCTAAACTGAATGGGTCGAAGCGTGGTGGGTCGGATAAACAGGTGGATCGGGCTTCGGTCTGACATATTCAAATCTTTGTGGGCTAATATGGTCGGTTGCAGGTGGATAAAAAAAATAAACAACGAAGACCGCTTTCCATCGTATGGATGCTTAGGTTTATATTTTAATTAATAAAATCATGAGGTGACATGGTGGCAGAGTGTTGCACCCATCTACCCTATAGTTTAGGGCTGGACAACGGTCGGTTCGGACTGGAAATCGGTCTGAAAAGTTGGAACCGACTCAACCGACGGTTGCAATATCATAGTCCGTTTCCGCCCATATATGTAGTTCGGTTTAAGCGGTTTCGGTTTAACGGTTTACACGGTGATTCAGATGGATAACATCGGTTTAGCTTTAAACAAAATTTAGTTAAAAAAAAAAAAATAGCTTCACACATCCAGAATTTGGGTTGAAAATGAAAAGAAGAGAATAATAATTGAAAAGATAAAAGCAATTCAGCAGCAATACTCACGTACAAAATTACAAACAAAAATAAACATCAAAGTTTTGAATTTCAACTTATACCACCATCAATTAATTAAAAAAAAAGGGTAAAAGCTTGTGGTGGAAGATTGTCTTCTTCTTTGAATCAGATGTTGAATCTTGTGTAGATCTACAAAGTTTAATTGAGCAGATTTGATGTAAAACCTACATTTATTAATTTGGGATGAAGAAAAAGAGAATGGGTACTCACATATGATAGAGTTTGGAAAAGAACTACGGTGAAGAAGGAAGAGGAAGGAATTTGGAAGAGAGAAAAAAGAAAAGGGTAGTCTGGAAGAGAGAAGAGAGAAAGGTAGTTGTTGAGAGATGATACTGTGAACAAAAAAGAAGTCATGAGAAAAAGCCAAAAAGATGGTTAAGCATGTGAGCTCTCACGTGTATTGGTTGGGGTTGTATTTATTAATTAATTAATCATAATTATATAAATGTTGGGCCGGGCGGCTGCAGGTTCCGTAGGGCCTAAAAACTGAAACCGAACCGAGCCTGTGTTAACCATTTCAAACCAACTATTTTGACCCGTTCAACCCGTTTTAACCGCCCGTTTCGGTTTTAAGTGGGCTGGGTAGCTCGGTTTCGGGCAGTAATGAATTGTTTGTCCAGCCCTAGTTAAAGATGTACTTCAATTTAATTTTGTCTCTACGTAGATTGATATCAAGTTTATTTTATTCAAATAAAGTAAAAAATTAATGACCATATACCATGTGTGATATTATAGGGCCATCTACCATGATAAAGTTCAATTTACACTTGAAAAATTTGATACGATATTGAAAATTTATATGTAGGTGAGACATGTTTTAGAAGGAAGAAAAAATTGTTGTTATCACTTAAAATTTTGCTATCACACACCATGTTGGTTATAAGATGCGTGGTGGTGGAGGGAAGGTGTGCCAACATCGTTGTTATGAACATATTCCCTTGCATCACCACTCATTTTAAAAACTCAATAAAGAATTGTAAAAAGAAGAATATATTCAAATTAGAATGACTATTATGTACAATATCGATTTGAGGGGTCTTATAGCAACAAAATCTCTTGCCCAATGCGAGATTATGTTTTTGTGATTCAGATGATTAACGACGATTACGGTTTCCTTGAATCCCTCCCTTTGTCTTTGAATGGAATTTATCTTTTGAGAATTCAAACAACTTATTTCTTGATCATTGATTTAATGTTCCACGACGATATTACTCGTTCTAAGTTCCTAAGTTAACTTGTGTAGGACCAACTGGAGTTGTGTACTACTCTATCGAAGGAAATGCAATACCGAGACAACACAAACCTAACCTCTAAAAGATTAAGTCATTAAAAAGGCCAATGAGCTAGAAGATTTCGGGTTGTCAATGCTTACTTTTATACTACAAATCAATCTACAAGGTTACTCTCGTAGTTAACCTATTGTAGAAGCATTAAGAACGAGCAACAACCTAATTTAAATCTCAATACAAATAAAAGAAATAAATTGAATAAAAACTTCATTAATAAATTGCAACAAATAAGAATGGGTTCATTGAGGAACCCTAATAAAGAGGTTTAGTTGCTCATGGAAACATACACCATAACAAAACAATAGAAAAACATACCCTAGAAAGAATAAAAGGGGGAGAAATTCCGCGTTGAATCTCTTATGCTTGACCCTTGCTATGAACCGTCAATGTTTCTGAATGAATAAAATAGTGTGCAATGGTCTCTATTTATAACATTAGGTTACTTAAGGATTAAGAGAAGAAAACTGGGCTTTATCCGCTGCTCTAGCTTGGAAAACAAGCAAAAAGTGGGTTCTTACCCGGTACCAGGCACATGGCTTCTGGGCGCAGGGCGCCTGGGGCAGCAAGGAATGCTGGTCCCAGGCGAAGGGTGTATAGGTACTGGCGTCTGGCGCAGGGCACCTGAGGTAGCCCCTCAGGTGCGATTTCTTCTGTTTTCTTCCCGTTTTCGATCGTTCTTTCGTCTGAAAACTCCCGAATTTTCTTCGCTTTGTATTGTCTTCAAAACCTTTGAAGAACCCTTGATCTTCAATTTTTCATCCTTGATTCTTCACATGATGTCTTAATTTGATGATTTACACGATTCCTCACTACAAAACACTCAAAACGCTTATGGAGTTGCATGATTTAGAATACAACTGAATTACAACGACTCGAGTGAAAATAATACAATATGTTCTTCAAACCATTAACAACTCATCTAACTCTCATCTTATTTGTCTTCAAATACAAAGAGAAATTACTAAAAACATAGCCAAAATGTTATATGATGCTCTGTAATCTGTCACATGCATTGGACTCAACCTGAGCTTCTTCTTCAAAAGTTAGTTGGGTGTTGATAGGACAAGACTTCCTATTATGACCTTCAACTCTACATACTCCACACACTTGCATTTTCTTTCCCCCCACGGTTGCTTGTCGGTTGTGAAGCTGATGTTGTTGGACCACAAGTACTTTATCTTCTTAAGACGATCATCGTCAGATGCATCTATTAGATGACATTTATTGGTTTTCTAGATGGATAAAGTGTGACCGTCAGATGTGTTTTCGCCACTTTCCCTAGTGTGTGCTTTGACAATATCAATATGTTCAAAGCATCTATAGACATTTTGTCTATGATTCACCATAGCGAAATATTTTTCAAATACACTAGGCATTCGACGATTATTTGTTACATGTTTTACTTGAATACATGCGTGGTCTATTTGGTGAGACCAACTAGCAAGCCGATCCTATTACATATCCTGATTATAAAAGGTTTGTTATATCCCACGGTATTGTCTCATGTGGATGGTGATCCTGATACTATGAATGCTTTGCAGATATGCGGGAAGGTTAGAAACATAGCTTTGAATGCAGTGAATAATGATTGAGAATACGAAGATCTATATTCTAGTATCCAATAGATTGTCACCGAAACATAATCTGTCTTCCATTATTGATAATGAAAAAAAATGTAGGTTTATTTAAATGGTTTTAAATTGATGTTTTAACAGATTGCCTTTTTATGCTTTATCATTTTAATGTTTTATTATTCTACCTTCTGCAAATTCTGCTACCTTCTACCGTCATTCTGATCTATGTTTTCAGGTCCATCAGATCATATCTCCTAATAGTGGACCAGAGACTAACTACAGAGAGAAATGAAGACAATCTCCCGAGAGGATCAGCCTCTAACACTTGAAGTTGTAATGCAGGGGATATGTAAGGCAACTTCGGTGCGCAATTGGAGGGGTTCATAAGTTATAAAATATGGGGTATTAAATGCATATGTATAAATGCTTTCACCGATTTTAAAACACGAGTATGGGACGGGTAACAGGGATATATGTACCCACTCCGAACTCATACTGAAATCCGTCCCGAATGTAAAAAATCAATTTACTATCCCTTTTATATAAATTGAAACCCAAAACCCTAAATCATTTCACTCACACAGTCGGAGTCTCAATCTTTCAAATGACACTCACTTATAATAGTTCTCTCTTTTCTCCTTCCATATCTCACACTCTCAGCCTCTCTCTTCTCAATCACCATAGCCATCAACCAAAATCATTTCTTTGCTAGATAAAACATTACAATATTGCGCATGGAGCTGAAAAATATTTTTATTTTTATTAAAAAAAAATTCATTGCAGGGATGAGGATAAGCCGGAAATACCTGAACCCGTCGGGGACGAGGATGAAATTCAATTTCTCATTCCCGTTAGATATTGCTAGGATAGCAGGTAAATATATAACAATAGAGTATGGGGACAGGGAGTGTAAAACCTGTCCCCGCCCCATTGCCATGCCTACTCAGGGGTGGCTCTAAGGGCTGGCGCAAGGGGCGACAGCCCAGGGCACCATTTTTTTAAGGGCACCAAAATTATTATTTTGACTTAGTAGTTAATACTATATAAATATATTTCTTTTTAATTCCTTTTGATTAGTTCTATTTAATAAATATTTTTTGATTACTTTGATTAAAAATGAATATTTTGCAACAAAAAAATGCAAGAAGAAAAATATTTGAATAAATTAAAAAGACGCAATTTATTGTTTCGCCCATGACACCAAAAATCTTAGGGTCAACCCTGTAACTACTCATAACACAGTTTTCTGCATTTTTTTATTTGTTAGTTTGGTTTGGCTTAAGAAAGAAATGCAACGACCGAGTTAAAAACAAATGAATTATGCGAGTCTGGCATGATATTTTTTTATTTATTTTTATAAAACTGGCATGATTCGTTTTTTTTTTTCCAAGTGAAACTGGCATGATTCTTATCATTGGTTGCTTTAACGTATCTCAGATTCTCATGTATAAATCTATACAAAAGCATTTTTCATTCTTGGTTCATGTTCAAAACCTCAATCACGCGAGTCCTGCATGATTCTTATTTTTAAATATTATTTGGTATTTCAACCAACAAAATGTATTATTTGTCAAAAAAAAATCAACAAAATGTATTAATCAATATGCAATCTTATCCAAAACTTAGAGCAAATAAGTCAAAGGGTCAAGATCGATTAGCAAAGGCATTATTTCGGTTGTTGAACAAAACCATATTATATTATGTGTCTAATTATTATTTTATTTTTTTTAAGGAATGTGTGTCTAATTTTTATTTTTTTTTGACAAAGTGTGTCTAATTATTCATTTACTTGAAATCAGAACTATGATATTCTTGACCAAAAAAAAAAAGAACTATGATATTCTTATGAATGAACTAACGCACATAATTAATTCACTTTGCAAAGACACAAGTACAAAAGAAATTAAAGATCCATGTTACAAATTGGTATGAATTTTCGCTGTCCCATAGGATACAAAGATTCTTATTAGGTGAGGTACAAAAATAAATACATTAAGATAAAGAAACACCATGAAGACAAGCACAAATATTCTATAAATCCAGTTGTATGATATTCGATCAGAGACAACAATCCAGGGCACAACAACAGCATAATCCAGCACAACTGCAAAAAGAAAGGCACAAGACAAAATCAGATATATTTATTCATCTTAAAAAACAAGTTTGGACTACAAATATATATTCATAGACGAAAAACTATAAAAATCCATCTTTAATTTAATCACTAATTTTATTACTATAGTGTTGCATATATCAAAATCCAAGCTCAAATCCAAGCTCAACTCAACTTCATTTTATGCGTTAACTTTTTTATTTTTAATTACAAATATTTATAATTAGTTGTTTGACTAGGTTTTCTTTTCCTCCTTTATTAGGGTTTAAACCCAATATCTCTAAATTCTTTTCCTTTAACTCAAGTCAGTTGAGCTAATACTGCACTCAAGATTGTCAATTTCTATTGAGAAATAAATTTATTGAAATTTATAATAAAATAAGTTAAACATATATAGTTATAGTTATTAATTAGGTATGATCAAACTCACCATCCTTTCCAGAAACCATCACCCCTGCTAGTTGTTTTGATTGGAAAACTTTGTTGTGGATCATCCTTTGAGGGATAACCCATAGGTGGTGGTGGAACAGCTTGGGAGTTGTTCTGACCCACTGCTGGATATGCAGTAACTGATCATTGAAATACACAACACAAGTTAGATTAAATAAAAATCCAAATTATTTCTAATAGAAATGAAAAATTCTAGCAACAAAAATTAAATGATTCTAGCTTTGAATATTTGAATATAAAACATGGATATTCTTTAGCACTCAAATATGATCATAGTTGATGAATTATTTAAGTATATTCAATTGAAATAATTAAAAATAAACTTACCAGGAGATTGTTGTTGATTGATATTGTGACTCATTGTGTTAAGTTAAGATGAAGTTGCTCTTGCTGATAATATTATTTTCTCTTTTTAAATAAAGCAAAGTCCAAGTGTTTGTGATTAACTGGATGATGAGAAGAACGGATAGAATATATGTATAAATAGGTATTTTCTTAGTGGTGACGGAATAAAATAATCGCGTTTTAGGTGAGCTAAAATTATTGAACTTCTTGAAAGCAGCCATAATATTGAAGGACTTAATTAGCTGATGGTCCCACCTCATCTATTCCGTCTGCTCATGTAGAATGGAACCTACTTTTTCTTTTGCCCATGTAATGGAAGCTACTTAATTATTGCAACTTGCTAGGAAGTAAGTATCTGGTGCAGTTTGCATTCAAAAAAGAAAGTATTTGGTGTAGTTTATGAATATTTTGTATAGTATATAAATTTGAGTCAATATTACACCCAAGATTAAGAGAAGTTTGAACTTTGAACCACACTCACATAAGTTTCAACTTTGAACCACAGTCACATTAAAATATTCTATTCACCCTATTGAGAAGTTAATATAATATCTGCCTTAAGATATGTTGAGATCCTTCAAATTAAAAAAGTCATGTTTCTTCCATCTTCTTCCTCTCTTTCAATTTAATAAGATGTTTTGGGTTTGAATGTTAAGAATGATACAATGTTGAATCCCTTGAGTAAGTTTTAACACCTATGAGGTCGTATATATCCAACTTGAAGGTTAAAGGAGATGCATATTTTTTTTTGATGCAACCTACTTTCATTACACCTATGCTAAAAATGTCTTTGTTAATCCCAAATGTATGAGCATCCAGAACAGAAATACTCATTTTTTGGTACTTAAATGAGTCTCACATGTACCTATCACTTATTTATAACTTTTTTTATTAGTAGTACCTAATAAGAACTCAATCCTTTAAACCCAGCATCTCACACAAATTTCTTAAACGAGAAATATTAATCAACTATCAATAACTTTATACCATTACATATCAATTTTTTAATATTAAAAAAGTGTGGGTCTCACTTAAGAATGTGGTCTTAAGTGAGACCCCAAGTCTTATAAAACCTCGAAAAAAATTCTACCTAATAGGTACAAGGTCTTAATAGGTTAACACTCTCCCATTAGAGATGGTCTAACTAACATATCAATCTTGAAGTTCTTAAAAAAATAAGAACTACATAATTAATATTTTCAAATTTTTATTATAAATGACAATGTTTTATACATTAATAATCCATCCCCCAAATAAGACCTACTCCCTCCGGTCACTATTACAAGAAAAATTTAACTTTTTATATTCATTCAATAAATGATGTTTTTGACCAATAATATAGACTAAATACATCATTTATTGAATGAACCTAAAAAAATTAATTTTTGCTTATAATAATGACCGGAGGGAGTACATAATTAATATTGTATATTGTGACAGCCTGATTTAATTAATTTTTATATGTGTTTATGTGTGCTTGTACATGATTAATTGTCTCTGTGTATATTTGGTTGGGATTATTACAATTTGGTGTTAGAAGGGTATTTTAGTCATTTTAGGTTAGGGGTATTTTGGTCATCATGTGAGCAAGGGTAAATTAGTAATTTCACTACGAGGATATTTTTTTTTTTTAGTGTTTCAAGTGTGAACCATTATTTTTACTAAATTACTAGTAGGTTGTTGTAATTAATTAAGAGCCGGTAACTATTCTTTATTTTTAACCGTAAGTGTGTAGAAACTTTGTGAATTAGTTAATAACAGCTTTGAGCCCATTAAGACATTTTAAGGGTTGAACCCATTAATGTGGAGCCTATATAAACTTTAGTCTTTAGAGAAAATAGGGTTTTACATTCATTCAACAAACTTTTGAGAGAGGTAGAGAGAGAAAGAGTTAGAGGAAGAGAACATGAGTTAGAAGAAGATCTAGAGAGAGAAAGTTTGGGTTGGAGCTTTGGAGCAAAAGTGAGGTTAGGATTCTAATTCTTGAAGGTTTGAGGTAAGGAGGATAATGTTCATTCATAATTTAAGCTAAAAGCTCTTTTTCTACTTCATTAAATAAGTGCTTATTTGTGAGTAGTGATTATTTTTTTGGATTTTAGACATCAATTTTCATGTCCTTACTTTAGTGCTAAGTTTGGGTATGTTAAATTGATGCTAAACTTCATGTTGTTGTTAATCTTGCATGATTAAAGTATGTTATTAAGTCACTTTATTGATTTTTGCTTAACTAGGTGAAAATGAAGTTGTTGTTGTTGTTTGTTGATGAAATTGTAGAATTATGACTTGAATGATGTTGTGATATGATAGTAATGATAAATTATGCTATGGGTGTTAGAGATTACATGAGTTTATTCATGTTTGGTGTGTTGTTGTTGTGTGTTGTTGAGTTTTGGTGAAAATGATGAATTAAGTTGAATTGTGGTGTTGATGATTTTTAATGAATGAAACAAGTTGATTATGACGAGTTATGGTATAATGATTTTCTGTTTTGGTTGTTGTCTAGTAATGAGAAATCGTTTGGGAGAAAATTGAGCTTTTTGAGTAAAAGTGATTTTAAGTGTTTTTTTGGGAAATAAGTGATTCTGGAATAAGCTGTTTTGAGAATGTGAAAATTTGGTTTTCCAGAAAAATATGATAGGATTAATTGAGTAGAACGCGTAGGCAAAAACGGAATTGGAATCGGGTTAACAATCGCTATTTTACGGACGAAAAGGCGAAACCGGAAAACCCGGGTCTACACGGAGCCGCATCACAGGACACTGGCTGCTGCCTGCCCATGCCTGGGCGCAGCAAGGCAGCCCCTCATGGGTGATTGTTCTGTTGTGCTTTTGTTGGGTACTTCTAGGCCAATTTCGGACTTCCGAAACTGATTCCTTTGATGTTTTTCACTATTTCTATGCTTCTTAAACCTTTGGAAACATCAAATGAATTGGATTGAACTCGGCTTCTTGGATTAAATCAAGCTTTTTGGTAGATTGTTCAAGAATGTTCAAGAACGCGCTTTTTTTTCGAAAACTCATTTTCTCAAAGTTTTAATGTGAGACTAAGTTTGTTTACTCTAGTTATGATTGGTAAAAATGTTTGGATGGGAATCATGGTATTTAACTTGGTTTTGATTTGAAAACTTGAATTCTTTGAAAAACGGTAAAATGATACGAACTTGTCGTGATTTTTTGATTTCTTAGAATTGGTCGAGGAAACTCATATGTCTAAGCTACTATGAACATACGCGAGTAGTGCATGTGTTTGGTTGAGGCATTTGGATATGTTTGCCTAGTTTTGATCGAATGTATTGAATGGTAATTTTCCTCGATAGTGTTAACCTTGATTCATGCTATTGATGTTGAATTTAATGACTGTGTTTATGTCTTTGCTTGTGTTGATGAGTTGTGACATGATAATCATGTTGTTGATTGTTGGTATGAAATGTACATGCTAAATGTTGAATAATTGGGTGCAGTGATTGTATGTATTGAATCTTGTTATGGAATTGTACATACAAATGATGGTGAGTTGTTGTTGAACATGTGCATAGTGTTTCATATGTTCATGCATTCATAGTTGTGGGATATCTATATCTAGTTGAGGTGATTATGATGTGTTGTTGGCATCATGGGGTGACGGCCTAGACGTTGTTGGTGATGGTACCGCATGCATGTAGGAGTCGTGTCTAGGGGCATAACATGTTGTGGCATGAGTCCTAGTTGTTTTGGTGCTTGGTGTTTGGAGTGACTGGTGGTTGTATATTTGCGATGTTGTGAATTTGTTGATGTTGATGCCTAATATTGAAGTGAATTATCTCTTTATTTGCATTATTTGAAATTTAATCTGTTGAATACATTTTCAATTAATTATGTTTGATTATGATGATGTGAAGCTAACCCCCAGTGGTTTGTGGTGGACCGCCTACCTATTTGTATGAATGGGTAGATGGCGTGCAAGATTGATCTTGTAGCGTGTTTGAGGATAGCGGGAGCTTCCTCTGTTTATCTGTTTAGAGTCTTAGATTAAACTCTGATTAGGATGTCAGTCTTTATGTTATCTTGGATTGAGTATGTTGTTGAGATTTTACCCATATATCGGGATTTGGAGATTTTATTTGGTGACGTATGTATGAGTTTATCTGTTTTCCTCATAAGATTAGAACTTGTTTTCCTCATAATATCTGTTTCATACAGGAGCAAGAAAAGGGGTGGACTACACACACACTCACTTAAAACTTGTTGTTGGGTTGAATAAAGAACATAAGGAATGCTTGATTTTATGATTAGTGTACGTTTGAATTTTAGCCATTGAGGAGACATAAGTTCTTAATCGTATTGTCAT
>Ga0315914_1001416_pt1 | contig 35640 bp, 15 predicted proteins | sample MpolenodulesMG_FD_203920 | JGI IMG/M metagenome (GOLD analysis project Ga0315914, IMG submission 203920) | Medicago polymorpha root nodule microbial communities from Los Angeles, California, United States - elongated nodules | ecosystem: Host-associated > Plants > Roots > Nodule | place: USA...
TAACAATTAATTACGGTTAACAACGGGTGAAACCATTGCAGGATATGATTGAATGTGAGCAGTTCTACATGTTCCCTCTTTTAATTTAAATAAATCTGAACCACTGTTTTTCTCGTGGTTCACCGGTGAGGGACCTAATTGGTCCCTCACCCTAGAATCCACCAAATAAAACTATGTAAAAACAATAATAAATTTTACTGATGTGAGACACAAACTAAAATTTTACTTCATGATGACAATTTTGCTCTATTAATTAGTAAAGATATTATGGTTGCTAATCTAGCCAGGACAAAATGTTCGACTCAGCATTCATGCATACATCGTACAACAACAACAATTATTATTATTATAGAAACCAATCAAATATTATTAAATCTTTCATGAATGTATGTAATCAACTTTTTCTTATTGTTTGTTGATATATAGAAACCAACTAATCCACAATGGTGAGAGTGACATGAATTTCAAAGTAGTGCCAAGAAGTGTCACTTGAACATTGACATTTATCAGCACATCCTTAAAACTGTTTGTATGACACTCAAGACAACCAGCAGAAAAACATCAATTCAGGTAACATGATTAGACTTCAGTGTCTTGTAAGGATGTTATAGCTGCTTGCTTAAAGGATCATATAATTCCAATAAAAAATGTATTTCTAAATGTTTCAACAAAGAAAATGAAGAAAAAAAAGAAGGGAAAAACAGCAAATTATCATATATAATTTGGACTTACCAGTAGAGAGATGAAGATAATATTCCACCAGAGTAACTCATTTTCTTCAATGCTTTATGCACCTAGAATTTTGAAGGACCAGACCAGAGCACAGTGGAGAAAAATTTGGTTTGGAAAAAAGTGACAAATATGGAAAGTCTAGGGACAAATGAAAGTGGTAATGTTCACAAACATGTTTGAAAGTTTTGGATATATAACAAAGTAAGTGACTTGACAGCCAAAAATAGTGGAATCTCTTGGCTCATACAAAAGCAAAATGCCACGTTTACATGCTATCCAAAGTCCTCCTTGAATTTATAGCATTGTTAGAACCACCATGATGATTTTTTGTGAATAATAACTATTATTACCTTACTTTTTTTATCAGTGGTGGGTATGTTTTGTCCTGAGTTCAAAAGTGGCTTTATTCAGCTTGGTTCTTTTAATTAATTATGTCCATAATTATTGATAATTAACTGTGTTATATGTTCCTTTCACTCTTATGACTATTTTATTAACCCAACTTATGAACACTCTAATAGCATACCTTATGAATATAAGCACTGATATATGCCCCCAAGTTTAGAGTAAGAGTTTGACATTGCAACTTCAAATAACATAATGAAAATCTCCTCAAGAATTATGACTTTAATCGATAAAAATTTTCCTTTTCCCAATCTAAAAAGGTAAAACGATGTCGATGTAAATTAGTTTTACCCTGACATCCAATAAAAACTCACTATTTCTTACCATTAATTCAAAATGCACTTATAAAAGTGCAATGATGCAGAAAAAAAATACTCATTGAATATCAGTGTAACTTAGTGTATTTACTTTATAATAAATTTTCATAAGAAAGTGGAAAGTAGTACCTTAGAATCTAATATGTTTTGGATGTCAAAATGTCATGTGTCAAAATGTGATTGCATGATGTCCTTGTACGTCAATTTAGTGGCAGATGTTGGTGTTCCTGTCTACTGCATCCTTTTCACATGCCTATTAATTTTTTTTTATCCACAAATTGTATGGTCTACAAGGAATATTCTATTGTTTTTCATTTCACAATGATGAATAATATTTTCCTTTTTTTATGATGAATAATATATATACATGGTTTCCCTTGTTCCCACAATTTGTTTGTTTAATAGTTTCTTTAAACTATAAATGTGGGCCACTCAGACATAGATAAGAGTGTGCAAGCTGATGTGTTATTTAGATGTGATTTGTAAATGATGAATTTGCCAAACTCCAAATGTGGTAGTAAAGAAAGTATTAATATAAACCATGTAAACTATTATCATGAGTTTTATGAATAAATCCAAGATGAGAGTCGAACTCAAATTATTAGTCTATTAGATGGAAAAATCTTATGATTTAAATATTATATTACGTTTCTTTATCTATTCAATATGAGACTAACATTGTTACCTCTTTTAAGAAATGACGTTTGTGACAAATTTCTCTTGATCGGCATTAGTTGCATGGTAGTTCTTACTCTTTAGCGGCTTTACTTATCTATCCCTTTACAATATCAGTTATCTTATCTTTGCCCAATGATTTTGATCGAGAGTTTGGTATTTTAACTTAAGATAGTATATTTTCATATAATATCTGGAAACATATTTTAATTTTATTTTTTTCCTTTTGATTAGTGAGAAAATGAAAGAATGTTTTGGCTTTGCTATTTGTGACTTTGCAAAGCTTAAGGCACATGTGGGAGCCTAAGAAGGGCTATAATATGCAACATAAAGACAAATAACTTTGGTTTGTATTATTAGGCAATTGATTTGATTTTAGTGGAAGACTTAGAAACTCCAACTGGAAAAATAGTTAAAGAAAATATCACACACACTAACACGCAGTACTATAGGCCATTTTTAAAGTTGTGGCATTTTGTCCTTCACATATACTAAGTTTCAATTTTATAACTTTATATAATGGTGAACAGGCGGTATCTAGAGTTTTTGTTAGATATGTATTTGTTGTGAATTTGGATTCAAATCTTACACCAATAAACTTAGATTAATGGAGTAAAGAAAAGTAGTAATTAATATCAAAGTGACCACAAACATTAACAACAATAACAAATCTAGATCTAATCGAGAAATTAAGTGAAAAGTACAAAACCACAACCTTAATTTCTACTATTTTTCCAATCTCTCTAATAAACAAGACGCTCGATGATTTTCATTCATCCAAGGTGTTTACAAATGTTTCCCAACCCAAGAGAACCCTTACGAAATACCTTCAACCCTAAAGTTACCTCCTTTGATTTTCCAAGTTTCTCTCTCTTGAAGTCCTACTAAAAAAACATGAAGAATGAAGTCTTATATAGTGTTCAGACCCCTAGTCATCTTGCCACGTTGGGTTGGTAATATAGTATAGTACTAGAACTTATCCTCTGCATCGTGCCACGTGACCTCTGCATCGTGCCAATTTTTTTTTTTTTTGCAGTGGCAGCCTCTCATAAACACACCCAAAATCGTGCAACGATCCCATGCTTATGTGCCACGATTTTTTCAAAACTTCAACATCAATTTTGAGACACATTTCAACGCAACATACAACCAGTTAATATCATATCATTTTTTATATTTAACTGTTTTGAATTGAATTTAAATTTGTTTTGTTTTCAGGATACAGGTAACCAGCAAAATTTCAAAGTACTTAAAGAATTCTCATTATATAATTCAATCCAAAGAACCAATTCATACTTCTTTTTTTCTTATAACAAGACAATAATGTAATGTTATGCAAGAGAAAGATATAAATCAATGAAAGTAACTTAACATTCCACATACAAGGGGGCATCAATTGTATACTGTATTTTTATAACAAGATAATATATATTACATGCATGCTCTTTAGATTTTAAAAAATAAACTAGTTGATTTTAAAAAATAAACTAGCCACCTTAAAAGTTAAAAAAAATGATATTTCATGGCAATTTGGCATGTACTAGCAAGTTGTAATACAATTTATTTTTACAAAATAAATGCTTGAACATGTGCAAATGCAAAATAATCTCTCTGCAAATAGTTTCACCGGAGCATGTTAGTGGGACGTATTATTTCTCGATTCAATTGTTAGGCAAAGATAGTGTGACTGTAAGAGAGGTAGGTAAGGTTCAGATTCGTATCCTTAACTTTGTTGGTCATGAAAACCAAATCTTTTGGTATCTAGTTTTTGTACACTTTAGCTAAACTACAACATGGTAATGGATAAAAAAATTAACTGACCAATTTGGTTTTAAGTATGAAATTTATTAACAACTTGGGATAACTTTAAAATTATTTACCACCTTGACGACCTTTAACAATTATAAAATAACTGACCAATTTGGCTTCAAGTCTTTGATCTTATTTTTCAATTGATTTTTGCTAACTCTAGTTCAAGTACGTGGCACCACAGAGGAGCAAGCTAAATAGTTAATTACAGTCATGCATAGATTTTGAGTATATGCGTTGGATTATGCTAATGTTAATGGGTCGGTGGAATTGAACTCAAGATATTAAGTAAAATAATGTTATGATTAAGATGCTCTGTTTATTTGACACAAGAAGTTATCACTTTGCAGAAGTAAGTTTTGTTACTAAGAAAGCTGTGTGGTTTGGAATTTATAATTAACCAATCCCTTTTTTTCATCAACTACTTTGTGATAAGTAGTTTTAGGATGGACTACTTTTGTGATGAATAGTTTAAGGATTTGTTTGATTGATAAGAATAGAGAGGAAATGAGGGAAGATTAGTGCAAACTTCAGTTGTCTAAACTATTAATTTTTTGAAAATTAGTTTAAACTAAATGATTTCCCAAATATGTTGATGACTATATATGCATACTATATATCATAACAAATCGCCATAAACCAAGGCTTCATTCTGAATGTCATTTCCATAAATTTAAAAGTTCAAGGAAACATCAATTAAACATAAACCAGCCAAAAATCTAGAAAGGTTCAACCAATAGAACGTATAAACTGTTCTCACAACAATCAAGACATTAATGTCTCGAAATGCTTTCTTTGAATGAAAGAAACTTGAAGCACGAGTGTCAGTTGTGCCCTTGTTCACCACAGACTCTGCAACGCACCATCGCCCTCTTCCTTGCTATACGAAGATCAGACTACAAATAGAGAATAAGATGTTATAGTATTATGTATGATACTTATTATTTAGAGGTGGAAAATTAATCTTCTGCTTAAGGAGCTTCACTACTGAAGAAAGGAGAAGCAAATGCTAATCCATGACCACTAAAAGGTTTGATATGTTGCAAGCTTCACTCAACTTAAAAAGACAATACTAAGTGTTGAGTGTCGCTCGTATATAGACACAGAAGAGGGGCAGGGGAGCATTTAAAGGTTTTGATTATGGGGTATTGTTGTAATTCGGACCGTAATACCATATATATGGTTTGTAACACAGTAAACTCTAATTCACTCAAGTAATATATGGAACTATAGCTGCTCTATAGTTGCAGAGGTAGGCACAATTGGCCGAAGTGCATAAAGAAACGATCATGTTCCATTGTTTGCGAATTGTGTTTTATTTAATCTTCTGTTACTAGTTGATGTTTTAACACTAAGAGTGGTAGGTTACAAGGAAATACACCGTAATGGTAATTCTTATGTTCGTGACGGTGAAACAAAATGAATAAACAGAAAGAAATAATTAATAACTCACCATTTTGGGACCAGTTTTTATTGCTAAAGTTGATTTCCCAGCTGCAGATGATTGATTCTTCAGATCCATTTTAGGTTGATCCTACAACTACAAATTACGTCAGTGATGGTAAAACATAAAGAATAAACAGAGAAATAATTAAAAACTAAATTTTTTGGGACCAGTATGCAATGGTGGAGTCGAGAAAACCTCGGTTGCAACTGATCTATATCCTTCACCTGCAAATGATCTATATGCATTTGCCATTCTAGTTTGATCCTGCAACCACAAATTACACAGCCTCAACTAACTACATGTCTCAGTTATCCTCGTAGATTAAATTCAAGTGTTTCTAGAATGGATCGTCAGAGTCTATTTTACATCAAAAAGTTGAGGAAATTGGTAAATAAATTATACAAATTGAGAAATAAGTGGTACATGAAGCAGATTCACATAAAATCTTCAACAAACAAATAAAACCATTCAAAGATACAAACTTAATTAGCTTGTTCGTTCCCAGTTTCTCATTCCTATAATGCATAATTTTTCACACAATAGGTTTTGCCATCATACTATAAGCCATAAAGGACCTCATAAAGCATCCCACCACTGTCCTTCCTTTATCTTAAGTTTTGGTCAGAGCCCCTCCTCTATCATAAAGGTTATATCTCATAGCTTTCTCACGAGATTTACACAAAACATAGTAGTTATTATAGTAATAACACCATGTGGTTTATTAGGCATGTGATGCCATCGATGATTCAGATAATTATATTGCAATAAGAATGACAGAAAAATTAAATGAACGATAGTGAGCTTGATAGGCAACAACCCCATATGAAATAGGAGAGTCGTATAGGATAACAACCTCTAAGTGACTCTCTGATTGTGACAGAGTAGGAGGTATATTGGAAACTGTATCGTTAATGGAGTGGAGAGTCAGGTCAATGGTTTTAGTGCAATTCAACTACCAAAAACTCTTCTTATTGTGGTAGTTTTTTTATGAGATTGAGGATGACAGTGCATGTCACAAGCTTTATTCCAGCATTTGACACACATTGCTTTATTCCTGAGGAGTACTACTGCAACGAAAAAAAAGGGAAACCTAGAATAGTGATAGATCGCATTTTAATATTCATAGGTATTTTAAGCCAGGAAAGTTGGAGAGTAATTGCTGATAAAGAGAGTAAATTATGAAATTGTTATGCTGGTTGTACACAAAAAATGATTCAATGATAATAAAGTGAAAGAACTAAGAAGACACATCATTTAATGAAGTCTGATTAGGAGAGGCGTCAACAAGGCAAAGCAGCATACTTCACTTTGCTGAGCATAATGCTTACCACGAGATGTTTCAAGGGGTAGGAAAGGGATGAGAGACATTCCCCCTCCTTTGAGTAACCCAGGGTAACACTCAAGAGCAGGAGACAAAATCAAGAAAATAGGAGTTACAAACTGAGAGAAGCACTCCAGATCCCAGACCAAGTAACAAACCTAAGTGCGAACAAAAACACTAACATTCTTTGGGAGAAGAAAGGAAAGTAGTTGTTCACTTCTTCAGCTGGGGTTTAGGGTTTAGCAACAGGATCGGTTTAGGAGCTGAGCATCCTCATCGAGACCCAACCCCACAACTAATCCTAAAAGAAAATATCAGTAACAGTAAAAAAGTGACAATTTAACAGCAAAACCACAAAATCCATCAAACACGAAATCATGATCACTGGTTAGTTTACTACAAAATGTTATCTGTAATTGAGTAACATATCCATCCACCCGAACAAAAATCAAATTCCTTTCTTCAGCAAGAAGAACTCACGCCGATAAAGGTACAAACAAAGGCCTAAATTATGTTACAAACAAATGGTAAGAACCCAAGCCCACAATATGCCAGCTAATGCGATAAAGAGGTTAGCAAACATATCAAAAAATCAACGATTCGAGCATTGAATTCACACAATTAAAATTCTATTCCATATATATAACAAAAAGGAACTGATTTTTATTCACACGAAATTAAATATCCAAAATCTTTTTTTTTTTCAAAAAGTTCAGCAGATGGAAGAGGGAAAAGGATCTAGGAGACATTAGAAAAAGGAATCAAAGAACTAAACACCCACCCCAACAAGCCACAACAAAATTCCAATAGCATAAATCTCAAGCAGACACGTTAATTGATCTGAAGAAATTCAGTGATGACAAATGATTCAACCAACAAAAAGCTTACATTCATTTGAGGATCTTCCTTCGAGTTACCTGGAAGTGGGGGTCAGTGTGGGGACTGCCCCATTCAAGGGTCCACGGGCAGGGATTTTTTTCACACGAGATCCCCAATCCCTGAGAAGATTAATGGAGTACCCTCACATAAATGTATGCGAGTATTATACTGTGTCTTTTTGTCTGTAAAAAAAAAATTAAAAACAACTTGCTGCGCCACGAGAATTGAGAAACTAGTAATTGCTGGGGGAGAACTGAAAAACAACAGATCACATTGTAATATAACTAGTTTCCCTTCTCTTCAAAGAAGTTAATGCAATTTCCCCTACTCGATATAGCTAGTTTCCCATGGCAATAACTACTGTAAAGTTTGACTCGCATTTTTTCCATTGTGCTGATTTCCCATTTATGGTCCGTAGTAAGGCATTTAAAAATATGTCCACTGTTTTTGTATTTTATTGATGCAAAGTTCTTTTAATTTCAAAATCCCCTGAATCACCACAACTTTGTCATAGTGGTTAAGTTTGTTTATTTCGAGATATAATCATATTGCCGATTTCCCATTTATGGTCCTTAGTAAGACATTTGAAAGTATTATATGGTTTAGAAGATATGTGGTGCGGTCACAGTGAATAATTGACAGTGTGTTTGTTGAGTTGTACTTACAGAATTTGAATAATTTGCTATTTTTAATGCTAACGGGACCTTTGCAGGGATCTGGCAGGGGCTGCGGTAGGGAGAAAAACTCCTTGTGGAGGGTATCAGGGAATGGGTGTAATATGGGAGCGGAGACTGGAGAATAATACCCGCCCCGTTGACATCCCTAGAAATGACGCAAACTAAAGGGGATTTCCTTGTGTGGTTGGTTTGTTGGTTTGTAGTGTTGCTGATGGGTAAGGGGATTTGAAAATTGAAACTGAGGGGAAGTGAGAGATTCAAGATTCTCTTATGGGTTTCTTAGGTGGTAATCATGCCTACCAACAACACCAAGATTAAGGTAACACCCATTAATGGTTTGAAATGAATACCTTCAAAATTAATTTCTTTCAAATCAAAAGGAGTCAAATGAAATACTTAGGTTCACAAGACATAATTGTCTTTTCTTGTAGACATACATAAACTATATTAACCAGTAAACTCTTGGTTCATCATTCAGTAACTAACAATTATCCTAGATTAAAGCTAATTATTTTTGCAACTTTACCATGCATTAAACATCACCAGATAAACTATGCTAATGTCAAACAATTTTATTTAAATGCATGTGTATGCTTCCACACTTATTTGAACTATATTACACTCCAAGTTCAATCAAGGGTTCCACATAAAAAAAAAACTTCTAAATTTATTTTCATGAATAGAAAATTAAATGAGGAATCCGAAGCATGGCTATTCCAGAACTTTGGTAGAATGGATCTTAAACCAATTAAATAGAAAATTAAATGAGGAATCCCACCGCAAAAAACAAAAGAAAGCAAATTTTGATCATATTGAAGCACTAATTTGAAAAAGAAACAAGATATTGAAAATAGGGACGCAAGAAATGACTTAGTTTTAAATGGTACAGCATACCTGGTTTAAGCAATAAAGAAAATATGTGAAGACCCACCATTGAATCTTCTAAACCTGACTTTTCGGAATGGAATAACAAGTGAGCAAATTATTCCAAATAATAAAATCAAACTTTTAGAGGAAGAAATACCGCCTACAGAATGCTGTCGTACAAGAACCCAGTTAACAGGATCTGAGCCCAGATATTAGTCCAGCAGAGTGAAATCTTCTGTTGAACACACTCATACCCCATCTTTGTATAATTCAGTTGGTTTAATTTTCTAAAAGGATTTTAATCAGATAAAATACTTCAAAATATATTCTTCGAAGAACCATTGCTACTCAAATCAACAAGCTAGCTCTAACTGATTGAGTCCAATTTTTCTCATATAATAACTCATCCGATTACACATAGTATACCTGAGGCAAGAAGGATAATGATAACTTAAAGACTCAAAAAGTTAGCCAACAGCGAAAAACATAAGGTCAAAGTGAAATTTAAGCTATATTAATCAATCAAATCGAAACTTCTTCAACAAGCAGGCTAATAGAAACTCGGAGATGTTAGATTCATGATAGAAACAGAGAGAAAATGAGGGAAAATTAGAATCAATGCTTTCTTGTATTTCATTAATGAATTGTTAGTAACAACATTTGAGTTTTGATGTTTATATACTGATTCGAGATTACTCGAGACTGTGCTGACTCAGCACAGTCAGTTACAACAATAAGGCCTTGTTTGGATTTTGACTATAAATCTATTATCTACTTTATTACAGGCCATGGACTACTCTGACTTCTCTGATGCAAGATACAAGCATCTGCTAATCATTCAAAGTTTCAAAAAACCTTCAACATGGAAAAAGAAAAAAAAATTCTAACCTTGTCATGTCATTTTCCTATAAACCTCCCAGCAACCTTTCCTTGAAAAAGTATCTTCACCCCCAACAAATGCCATTATTTCACCAGAATCGCACGAACAATGGTATCAAAAGTTATATAGTTAGGAAGGTAATTATTGTCTACCATTTTATAAAGTAAGGCCTCCGCCTCGTCTACAAAACCCTCTTTACAAAGACCATGGATCATAATGTTATACGTCCGGATATTTGGTTGACAGCCTTTGGCAGACAGAAGTTGAAAAATCTCTTTTGCATACTTTAGTCTTCCACTTTTGCAAAGACCATCAAGAAGTATATTATACGTACGTATATTTGGTGAAATCCCTATCTCAATAATGTGCTGAAACAATGCAAGTGCCTTGTCAAATTTCTCATGTTTGAAATAATCATCTAACAATACATTGTAAGTGATTAAATCAGCTGGTTGTCCACTGGCACGCATGGCCTCAACCAGGTCCCACTCATACAATGTTCTTCCTGATTTCGACAAACCATCAAGAAGACAATTATACGTTACAGTATCCGGAACTAAATTCTTCTTATGCATTTCCGTTAATAACACCATAGCTTCATCCACCATCCTAACCTTACAATATCCATTAATCAAAGTACAATAGCTGATAACATTAGGCAAAGCCCTTCTCTCCACCATCTTATCAAACACCTGTTTCGCCTCATTCACACTTCCACTTAAACAATAACCATTCATCAAAGCATTATAACTAACAATATCCGGCTTCCAACCTCTTTTAATCATCACTGCAACCACATTATACGCTTCACTAATCCTCCCTAGCTTACATAACCCATCAATCAATATATTAAAAGTATACACATCCGGATAAACCTTCCCCCTTACAGCCATTTCATCGAGCAACTTAGCCGCAGCTTGAAACCTACCAACCGAACAAAAACCATGAATCATAGAATTATAACTATAAACATCAAGTTCAATACCATTCTCAACCATCTCAGTACACAAACCACAAGCCTCATCAACAAGTCCTTGTTTACAAAGACCATCAATAACAGTATTATACATAATCAAATTAGGATAAACCCTAATCTTCTTCATCTTAGGAAACATCTGAATAGCATCCTTAGTTTTACCAATTTTACACAACCCATTAATAATAGTCCCATAACAAACCTCATCAAACCTAAACCCTCTATCAACATACTCATCAAGCAAGGTAACAGCTTCCAAAACCCTACCTTTCAAGCACAAACCTTTCATCAAAGTAGTAAGAATTTTAACATCAATTTGAAAACCCATTTTGAGAATGTTCCCAAGAAGTGAAAAAGCAAAACCCATTTGACCCAAGTGAGCAAAAGCGTTGATTAAGATACTGAAGGTGATGAGTGAGGGTTTAATGGTTGGTTTGGATTGTAAGATGGTGTAGAGTGAAACGACGGTGTTGTAGCGTTTGAGTTTGATTAGGGTTGATAGGAGTTTGTTGAAGCTTTGGATTGGGGGTGGTGGGTGGATGTGGAAGATGTGGTGGAAAGATGAAACGGTGTCGTTGAAGGTTGGGAGTTTGTGGAGTTTTTTGTTGTGGGTGCGTGCGAAGAAGGTTGTGAAAGGGTAGAGGAGGAGGAAGGTTGTGGAGGTGGAGGAGGAAGAGGAAATGCGGAGGGGTGTGAAGAGTATGGTGGTGAAATAGGTTGGATTCAGCATCATGTGAAAAAAAAATTATGGAGATTGAAATTTGAAAATTGGTTAAATATGAGTTGGAATGGAAGATTGTAGTGTGTTGTGGAAATGAAAAATTTGTTGTAATAAATGTGTCACTGTCATGAAAGTATATAGCTTGTTGGACTTGGATAAGAAGTTACTCATGTCAACCGTCCGATTTGAATTAATGGTCGAGATCATTATTTAAATCAATGAGCGAGATCGTTTAATAGTGTTAAAATTGATGTGTAATCTTGAATTGTCTGATCATAAATTAAAAGTCATAATTAATTATAGTTTGAAAAGACGTAGATCCATAACTCGTTGGTATATTGTTGATTTTTAAGAGAGTGAAAGCTAAAGTTATTGAATTTTTTCTAAATTAAATATAGTTAATTACATGTTTGAGTCGAGGTTTGGGAGCTCCCAAACGCACGAAACTTAAACTTTCCAATTTAGAGAGTATGCATTTCAAAGTAAATATTGAATTGGTTGTTGTTCCAAGCACACACTAAGTATGGTGGTTAGAGATCAAAAGATGGCGGAAAAGAATAAAGACTATGCTAACTTATGGCACTTGTTAAGGATTCAAAAACTATGGTAGGTAAGAACAAAATTTATGTTTCAACGGCGTTGATATTATAAGGGTATTTGTTAGCATTTCCCTTTCTTTAATGAGTAAGTCATTTATTACGAAGCATTTTAGAAACAAATCAAAACTTATCATTATTTTATTTTTGCGTAGACTAGGGATCATCTGCGCGCAACTGCAGAGACTAATCTCTCGAGTCTTGTGAGACCCAAATGGACGTCAAACTCTCCCTAAGAGTTTTAACACTCGTTGTTGCATGTTTAAGGTTGAATTTGATCCCGAAATCTTGATTAAGTTAGAAGAGACTTGTGTCATCTAATCTAAGCACTCCGGAACTTATCAATATTTTAAAGATGATAAAATGGTGGGTTTTGCCCTCTATTGTAAAAAAACAATGATGAAACTGTTAAAACTTTTTTTTTTTTTTTACTGTGGAAATCATGGGGAAGTGGTTGCAAAGAGCGGTGGAGATTTCTTCCTTACAATAAGCAATATTCATCGACAACAAGAAAGGTCATGTGTAATGAATGTTGATACATCTTTCTCCTCTACCCTCGGTGTGTTGGCATTTGTATGTGCATAAGGGATGACTAAGGTGTAAGGTTGTTATGCATTTGCTGCCCCATTTAAGTAAAACAACATCATATATAATGTGTCATTTAAATGTGTTAAACATCATTTCCCAACCCAATACAGAAATGCATATCTTTTGAACATGTTTGGAAAATTTCCGAACAAGTATTTTATTTTTATTCTTGAGTCAAGCAAGATCCATTAATCAAACTTAATGGCATGATTGATATAATCTATAAGTTAGTTTAACTGATTTAACCTCTTTTTTTTTTTTTTATTGAAAGTGTATGTATCCTGATTTAACTTTTTTTTACCCAGCAAACAACTTTTGGGTCCAAATCTTTCCTTGTTACAAATGCTGGTCTAATTTGAATAAACACAAACAAATAGGGTGAAAAAAATTGAAAGCAGCATCCACCATGACCTCAACTGTTCTCATCTACTACTTGTTGCAGCTCTTCACACTTGCTTCTTCATCTTCATTTTGCTGTTGGGACATCCATTAAGTACAAATGGTCTGAAAGAGTCTCTTCCCAAGCATCTTCGCATACATGTATGCATGAAAACTCCCTCGTGTCGGTAGGCCGGGAACACATGAAGGAAAATGCCTTTTGGGATTACAAGAATAAATTTGGCTAAAAATTTGAATTAGACCTAAAGATGGTATGAAAACATAGGCAAAATTTGGTTTGGCTGAATTTCTCTCTATACATCATGAATGTTCATGCCAAGCAATTTCTCCTCCTCTCTTGGAATTTCTGCAAGTTGAACACCAGACCGAGTAATCTTGTTCCATTCATTTTCAACTCTAAAAAACACCCATTGGAAGCGCCGGAACATCTCCAACAGAGTGATGCCGAACACTGTCAGGTAGTTATGACGTAAATGAGCAGATAACTTGTATGTCCATGAACCACGCAGAATAAGGTTGCTTCCAATTACCCAAAAGTATACCTGTAACTCATAAATTAGATTTGTCATTTTCAAATCAAATGAAAATATGTTGCAATATGATGTATTAATCAGGTTATTACCCATTGTCGTCCATAAAACACGTTGGAAACTAGACTTGGTTTGTTGAACTTGAATATGCGTGAAAAGCCGCTGTTAGACAAGGAAATGAAATACAAATTTCATTACAAAGCAAAATCAGGGTGAATAAATTCCATTTGGACACCTATGTGAATGTCAACTTCTTTCTTTATTTGTTGCTAATGAAATTTAAACTTTGATATTTTGTATAAGTAATACATGTATCTATACAAAATTATAAGGTTTGTTTGTTACTGTAAACCTGAAAAGGAAAGATGGTAGATTGGGTACCTTAAATCCCAATCTCTGGTTATATCCCAGTAAAATGAATAGAGTGAATTGATGACACTTGACAGAAGCCACAGCGGACGATAAAGATTTGTCCATTTCTCAGGGATGACGTGATATTTAAGGGCTGAAAGAAAAATTACTGGAATTGCTGTCGAATATTTTAAAGCTGGAAAACAAGTGCAAATGGAGTTAGAATACTAGGAAATTACGCAATTGTACTAGTGATCACAAAGTATTTAAAATAAGCCAAAAAAATATTATGTGTGTGCCGTAAGTGTTAAAGAATGTTTACAACAGTCAACAATAGATTACACAACACTGCACAAGTCATGCTGGACACCATAAAGGGACCTTGCACTTATGGATAAGGACCGATCTAGCACATTAGTTTCAGAGTGGTTATTTGGTCCTTAACTTATGTGATTAAAAATAAATAACATTTGCACTTAATACACATTAGTTAAATAAAGAAGAGTTACAGTTCCACAGACAAAAATATTCTCTCAAGTCATATGACAGCTAAAATATAACACTCAACTGTATACAGAACTTATCAAGAACTTAGTGGGATATATGCAAAGTCAAAAATATTTGTTAGCATTGCTGTTATTTGGCACCGACATTAATATCCGTTTTAGATGTCTGATCCTGAGCATGAAGAGATATGTTGAGAATTGAAATTCTGTATCGTCTAGAGATACGACTAAATTAGTCCTTATAAGATATAGGCATTCCTCACCTCTTTGACCTAGCTATTGGGATTGAGTTAGGCCTAAACCTTAACTTTTATTGGGCTACCCTGTCCATGTTCTAGATGTTCAGTCTTAGACGTGGGGGTGGGCGTTAAGATCTCGACTATCAGGTCACTCATATTTGTCTAAACTTTATATGTGCAATACCGAGCGTGGGAATGTTTGTTGAGATCCCACGTAGACTATAGATATGGACAAATTTGTCCTTGTAAGTTTTTGTTAATTCTCACCTCTTCTCTTCACCTAGATTTGGGGTTGAGTTAGGCCTAAAGTCCAAAATCTAATAATATTCAAATAGAAACCAAGTTTTGTCAAAATGAACACTGAATTCTTATCCAGGACATGTTACATTTTTAGGAGAGCAAGAGGAAAAGTTGGCACGAGAAATTACCATTGAAGAGACAATTTTTTTCTTTCGTATCTTTGTATTGGCGCAGACATTGCAATAGACGCCATAAATAAGGAAGAACAAGAACTATCGGTATCGCAATTGAGTGACTACCACAAACTGAATCAGCTTCAAGCCAAGCAATTGTGGCAACCTACATATATTACAAAAAAAGGAAAATACTATTTTCAAGTCCCTATTATGGAAGGAAATACATCAAACCGAACAGGCAACCAATGTCAAGGAATAGAAAAGAGTTTTGATGTATCTGTAGTGTTTTACCAAGTTTAGCATTGACTACATCAAAGTTATAAATGCAAATGATAATTATAAACATAGACGAATCTAAGTAGGAACTATGAACCCAGTGTTGTCTCAGACTCTCAGTAATAAATAAATACTAAGATATTAAGGAAAATTAAACAATTAAAAAATAAAGAAAGGAAAAAATAACCTTCTATTTGACGAGTCTCATTATACTAACTTGAAAAGAAACTCATCAAGTTAGACTTTTAGTTCTAGGTAACACTATTTGTCACCTTATCTCGAACACATTAAAAAATAAAACAAGAAATGAAATCAAAATTAAACAAAAATAAATAAACCAATACATAAATAATATAGTTTCTTCAAAAAAAATTGAAAAAAAAACAGAGAAACGATTAAAGTATAAGGGGGTGTTTGTTTCATGGATTGCAAATTTATTCCAGGGAATGTGACATTGAAAATCCTTGGTTCCCATGCTTGTTTCAAGTTTTCACAAATTATGCCTAGGTACTTTTTATTCCTAGGAATAAAATTTACACATGACTTTCCCACTTGTTATTCCCATGTTAAAGTATGGGAATCTTTTATTCCCATGGGAATAAGAGGTAACCACTCATAACTTCCCACTCCCACACTATTTTAACTCCTTTATTTTATTTTTTTTAAAGTTTAAATTAAATATATTTAAAAACATTCCTGGGAAGCTAAATTACTTACCAAACAGTTTAATAGGATTCCCAGGGAATATAGGATTACCAAACAGTTTAATAGGTTCCTAGAAATAATGTTTAATAGATTTCCAGGGAATATAGGATTGCCAAACTGTTTAATAGATTCCCAGGGAATATAGGGAATATAGGATTACCAAACAGTTTAATAGGTTCCTAGAAATAATGTTTAATAGATTCCCAGGGAATATAGGATTGCCAAACAGTTTAATAGATTCCCAGAGAATATAGGGAATATAGGATTACCAAACAGTTTAATAGGATTATTAAACAGTTTAATAGGTTCCTAGAGATAATGTTCCAGGGAATATTATTCTCAGGATTGTAAATTTAATCCTTGAAACAAACACACCCTAAGGAAAAAGAAGTTCGGCCATTCAAAATATAGACCAATTTGGTCTCTTACCATTTAAAAGCAATACATGAACATATTAAAATAGCCATACAATATGTATTCAACACACACAAATATATTTACAATGTTTGCTAGAAAACATAGATTCACAAGTTTGATTTAAACCCTACCTGTCTGTTTACCATTCTACAAACTGAACGCTCCAAATCTGAAAACACCTGAATGAAATGACCAGTTAGGAGCCACAACTAGATAGAGGAATTGATTGTTAACACAAAAATATCAGAAAATATCACAGTAGTAGGTTTTTTTGTTATAAAATTAGCAGAGCAGTCAGATGACTATCTAAATATATAAATTTCTTAGCACTTAGAAATTGACATTTACGAAGTTAATAGAAAATTAGAGCAATGAATGTACATTAAGCTATGTACTGTACCTTTGCCATGGAGGTTAAAATATCAGCCAAGAAAAAGTCAGGAAAGGAAATTGGCTGTATGAAAAAAAGAAAATTATTTGTGAGCCAAATGATAAGCTTTATATAATCCATAAGAACATCAATTGACAAGCTTACAGAATCCAATGATATAAACTACACCTAAAATATCAACACCACTAAACCAAACTAGTGGTTCTCACATTGCTAACTTCACATCTACGCATCAATAAACTAAAAGGAACCTACTGGAGATGTTGCATGGCTTTGCAAAAGTAACGAAATGCAGATAAACCTTCAAAATTCGATATCGCGCATGATAGTCAAGAGTCTTGCCTGCAAAGGGAAAGCTATCCGCAATAATGTCCTCAAAAAGAAGTACCGAGAGGACAAATAGAAAATATCGAAGGGAAAGATCAAGACCATTGCAACAAAAATGTAGAGAAGCACCTGCAATATGTAAATATTACATGATTAGAATATATGGTAGAAGAAAAAGATTATTATAGAAAGGATTGCAGGAAGCAATTTGTTTGCTGGTATATAAGAAAAATTTACTTCCATCGTTCCTTAAACAAATGATCGAAGCAGTCAATGAATCCCTCGACACCAACAGAAAGAATGAAACTACATCTATATGTTATATTTATATATCAAAAGAAGAAGAAAAAAAAACATGTATATCAATGAATGAAAGAACAGAGCAGATACTGAACTGGTTGAGATGCAGCCAACGATACTTCCCCATGAGAATAGAGATAGAGATAAGAAGTCATGCTAGTAGGGACAATGATTGTCATCCAAGTACTACACTGAAAATAACACAAGAGTTGAAGTTAATATATAAACATGCATATGAGTTTATGCTCTAAATCTACGGTATTAGCATCATCAAACCATGTTGTTGGCACAACTTTCAAAGTTATATTTATATATTTTGGGGAACCAGATACTGACAAGTCCATGGTTGAAGTATTAATTGTCAAAATCGAGAATCAAGAAAAAAGACGTTGAGCATTATGCACTTAGTATTGAATAATGTTGTCTCATAAACAAAGGTAAAGAACTTGACTACCTTCCATATTTCTCTGTGGGTAAGGTGATTTTGATCAAGATCAAAAATCTTGGGATAGCTTACATTGGATTGTAGAAATACCCATAAATTCACTCCCCAAAGCCAGACCATAATAGTCTGCAAAAGTAACAGCAAAAATCATCAAGCACATTTTTCACAACAATTGTGTTCAACATAAAAAATAAACAGCATAATTAGCCCCCAACTCACCACAAGCAGGAGAGGGTTGTAATACAAAAATGCCTCATATAAAAACAGGTCTCGCAAATTTGCATCCATTCTCATGACAGAATCCCAACTAATCTGATGCAAGAGCAGAAAAAAGTTACTACTTGACGTGAAATAGGTAAATTAAAGCTGAGGAAATTTCTCAAGAGATGTTCACTGGTATGTAGACAATTGTAAATATTATTAAGTGGAGAGACAAAAGTTAACCTTACAGCAAGTAAGTGCCCATATCAGAAAGAGTGTCACCTGTAAAAAAAAATGAGCACACAAGAGGTTGATAAACGCTAGGAATCAAAAAATAACAGATAAATTAGAGACAGACATGCAACTAAGATAGGAATGCAATTAAATAGACAACAATCTGATGCTTCAACATATTTAAATTTCAGTCTGAATCTGAAAAAACAAATCATTTTCCAGAAATTTTAAAATAAAAAAAAATGAGTTTGTATAACATCACTATAACACAAATGCTGCAACAAAAGACTAGCTTGCAATTAAAACATAGAGCACAGCAATATTCTATGCAGATTATACATGATATCCCAACAGACCTTGAACCTCCATAGAAAAGTAGGAGATGGCGCAGCACTTTGAATGGGTGAAATCATATTCTTCATTGTATCAGACAGCACTGCTTTATCGTAGGCCATTTAAGTCTGCGACTGCAAAACAAAAAATAATTGGTCAAAAAGTGTGTTGAGACTAAAAGGAAAAGACGACAATTATTTGGGGGCAAAGTGTGAGGGACTTGATACAAAAATCACTGTTAAAGTTCTCCCCAGAAAGAATTTACAATTCCATTTTATTTTCATCTAGACTAAATTTATTTTGCTTCAAAAATTTCATAATTTCTTGCTTATAGCTCATTAGCACCTATGTCATTGTCAAAATGTAATCCATCCCATTGTCAATCCTGGCACAAGTTAACCCAAGGCATGCATGAAATCTCCATGTATACAATACCACGATTGGCTGTATTTCAGCTTTTACGGCTAAATTATGTTCGGGAACATCGCATTGCCCTTTGTCAATTGCTAATGATGTACACTAGGGTCGCACCTTAACACTAATTATAGCATTCCTATTATCATCCAACCAGAAACTTTTAATTCATTTAAGTAATCAATTTTGAGCACATATAAATTGGACTGTTTAAACTCCTGGAAATGAGAAACCTAGTGATTGAGATCAAATGGTTGATGAGGTCTAGTTAAGGACGAATCGTTAAGGAGAACTCGAGTTTGAGTCCTAGCTGGAACAATCATTAACCAGACTAACTTACCTGCAAGTCAAACTCCGGTTATCAAGGTCGCCCTTCCCCTTGGGCCTTGGGATCCCGAGGGTTAAGGACCCATGGAATCATCCAAATGAGAATTCTGAGCTACCCATGAAAAGCCCCTCTCCACACACACACACACACACTATCAATAAAAATCCAAACATCCCAAATGAAAAAGCTCAAAATTTTAGCATCAACTACAATTGAAACAAATCAAATCCTCCAATAAATTGTAAGCTACACCACATCAAAATTAAGAACAACCAAAATCAAAATATTCAAAGTCCAAACATTTGACAAGCACTGTAACAATAAATCAATAATACTAATAAGAACAACCCCATTTCCAATTCTACAATAAAATTCCAAAAGCATCATGCACGATAAATCAATCTCATCACAGAGCACAAAAACATAATCATGGCCAAATAACCACATGAAAAAAAAAAAGTCATCAAAATCAAAAATTGACAATGACCCATGATTCAGAAAGACCTTACATCTCTGAAATATCAATCATCAAATTCTGGGATTGAATCAGATGAATTACCTGTTGTGTGGTAGTCAGAGTGAGTCCGATCTGAGAACAACAGAATTATGGGAAACTGTTGATGACAGCAACATGACAAAAGGGAACAACGACGACGATGATGATGATGTTGCGTAAATCTCAAAGAATGTTGTTTGCTTGCAATGTTGGCATTGAGATTTGGACAAAAAGCGTGGAAGTGGCAGTGTTGTTTTTTTTAACCGCCACTCTGTTCTGTGTCTGAGTTACCAAAACATTCTCACTTCTAAATTCTGATGTCACGAGAGAGAGAGAGAGATGGGTTCGCAATCTTTGGACAAACAATGGTTTAACTTTCCTTTTTTTTTCTTTTTTTCCTGAGATTTGAATCCGGATTTAACATATATCATGCATCGTCTCTTACCAATTGAGCTACAGTCGTTTAACTCTTAACTCAAATGTTAAAATTGTGGTTTGAACCCGACCCTCGACTTGTGTTTCTTAATTTCAGTAGTCATTTGATGAATCCAAAAATAATCTTCTCTCCGTCTAAAAATACAGATGATGTCATTATAGAGAAAGATTTAATAGAAATATTGAGTCTTTTATTTAATAAGACCTTAACATATTAAGGACTCTTATTGGAGAGAAAAAATGGGTTTTCTATTAGTTATCGACAATTATATAACGACAAATTCTCTTCAGCAACTAATGGGTTCTGCGATTAAAATAGAAAAGAAAGTAGATAAAAATTGGTCTCATCGTCTCAAATTATGTGATTCTTGCTCTTTTCCATTTCTTTTAATTTATTTTTTAAATGCACATATTAGTGGACATGTTAAACTATAATTCGTAATAAAATACGTGGTAGAAATACTCGGGTTGAATCAAATCAAAGGCATGTAAAAGGACATGTTATGTTTGGAGGAAAGAGTGATTTCATTGTCACTAACGCAATTAAAATTTTGTTTAGATCAGAGTCATTAACGTGTATCGCTAGTGAACCAGTTCAAGTGCAACAACATGCTATAAATTTGGAAAAGAATCAATCAACGAGGATCAACAGAGTAATTGATTTGTTGATATGTGCATGGTTGATTTTTGGAGTGATGTAGTGACAAAGAGTGTTTGTATTCAAGAATATAGGAATGAAGTCCTTGTAATTTATGTAGATTATAAATGAACTCAAAATTTGAATTTTTTTTTCTAGTTCCACGAACTTTTTATCATGTTCTAAACATGTCTCCATAAAATAATTCAAAGTTTTAATAGTTTAAAGATAATTAAACAAATTTCTGTTTAGTAAGGATTAAAATTGAATGCAGGAAAATTTTGTAGTACTGCAATGTTATGGTGTTATAATGGCAGTGTGCAATTTAGCATTATATGCGCTTGCTTATTTTATGGTGTTTTTAGTATTACAAAGAATTATATATTTCAATGTTAAACTTGTTATGTATTCTTTTTTATTTTACTTTGATGACTAGCTTCTTTTTTATTTATCCATACTTTTCCACCTTCTGGGCTATAATGATGAAACACAAGTTAGGAAGATACAAAGTGTCTTAAGACTCATTTGGAGACGCTATATTTACAATTTAGTTAATGATTTGAGCTTAAAAGCTTAATGAAATTAAGGTCGAATCGTTAAAGAGAAACTGAATTCCGATATTGATTTAATAGTATTTTACTTAGTTTTCAGCCTTGCCTCAAATTACTGAGACTCGAAACCATAGGACTAAGATAGAAAATATATAGCACTCTTTTATTAAGGGAAATTAAGTTTATTATTACCGGCAGAAAGATAGACAATCATGTTTCCGTCTTATAAGGACTTCAAATATATTTAACTATTTCTTTTTAGGATTGAAAACTACAATCCATACTTATTCATAAAAAAAGTATATATATTTTTTTAAGGAAAAAAAAGTAAAAAATTTATATATGCAGAAAGTGTAAAACTTTTTTACAATGCATCAAATCAAATTACATTTTATACATATATATATATATATATATATATATATATATATTTATATAGGAGTTTGCTAACTTAAACCAACAAAAAACATGAAGGTTCAAGCTAACAAGTGTCTACCTTTTCATTTGGACAAAAATATCATTCATCTTTATTATTTAAAACTAATAACTTGAGGGTTAACTTAATAATTTTCATTATAAAATATTCGTTAACTTGCATCAATTTGCTAACTTAAACTCACTTTTGTTATGGGCATATTAATGTCAGAATTACAAACATTAAACAAAATAAAACAAAAAAGACAAAACAGTTTTCACAGCCTTCAAAAAAAAAAAGACAAAATTGTTTTGACAAAAAAACGGTTACAACTTTTTTTTAAATTACATAATTATCATTCGTTTAATAATGGTTTATACTAGTAGTAGGCAGATACACCAAATGAAAAGGTACTCAATTTTAATTTTTTTTTTGGGGGGGATATCTTATAGCTTTTAATTAATAATCAAAGTCGAAATATAAAGAGGTGCAACATTAAAGATATGGGGGACTAGCTAAGAAAGTGGTCTCTCGAGTTAGAGTGTAAGCGACCTCATTCGCTTGTCTTCGGCTAAACTCTACCTTAGAGTTTTTAAAATAAAGATCACAACTTTTTGACACTTCTCCACTATTGCTCCAAACTCAATTATATCATTACTACCTCTATTGAAGTAATCTACAACCTTTTTTTGCATCTAACTCAAAATCCACATTTATAAGTTGTAGTTCATGCACCCATCGGATAGGATGTGAGAGTCCCAGAGCTTCTCCAACATCTGTTGAACTAACTGGATTCGACCACATTGTTTTTGCTCTTATAAAGTTTCCAGCCTCATCCATAATGTAAAAACCAAAACCAACACAGTTTAAAGCATCTGAAAACGACGCGTCAACGTTGCATTTTAGCCTACCATGATCTGGTCTGCCACCCAGCATGCACATGCTGCACAACGCTATTCTCAACCTCTGTTAATTGTAAATTTGCACTCGGCCCAGCCGATACAACAACCAATCCACCATGCTGCCTTTTTATGTTCGGTTCTCTCCAGTTAAATAAAAGTTGTCTCGCTAGCTCCAAAATGGCATGGGTTGTTTCCGCAACATTCTGCCATAACCGTAAACTGCAGCTTTTCCACAAACTCCAAAGTACTGTTGCAAACAACGAGCTTCAACATGTGACAACTCTTGGCGTGAGTATCCATACTAGTGGTAATTAATCAAATGATAGTTCCAACTATTATTATTGTGATCAAAATGAGAGAATGAACTCTTGCTTTCTGGATTACATCGCTTTATTGTCCTACACCCGTGATACAACCCCCATTTTTTAACCAAGGCGCTTTAAAAATTGGGATATTTACACCATTCCCCATTTTTCATCTGACACCTTCACGAACAACTTTTTTTGCACTAAAAATGCTTCGCCACACAAAAAGGTACAAACTTGCTAACTTGAACCTTCATGTTTTTTTGTTGGTTTAAATTAGCAAACCTTATATATAAGGGTCATGATTCGAATTTCGAATACCCTACTTATTCACTTTATAAAGATGGATTTTTATTCACTTAGCTAAAAAAAAAGAAAAAAAGAATGTAAGCTATGGAAGTAATATTTTGTCTTAAAAAAAAAGTAACACTTTGGTGTGATTTTATTCCATCATGTGTAAAAAGAGTTTTTAATTCTCAACAAAATATCAAAATACTTCATATTTAATTAAAAAATTATATTACACCAAAAAAAAATGAAAAAATTATATAAAAAAAACCTTTAAACCTTCACCATTTTTTTTTTCTTGTCAAAGTAGGCGCAAATCAAGAGGTAGCAATGGCGAACCCAGAAGCAAAGCTCGAAACTTTCTTGCACTGGCTACAGGTTTGTTAACTTGGTTTGTAATTTAAGGCCTAATGGTAAAACATGTTAAACCTTTATACCCTTCTACGGTGAATTTTCAAAATGGTTGTTTTGCATAGTTTTGAATTTTGATTTGGTTTTGAATTCAGGCAAATGGGGTGGAGCTACGAGGCTGCAATATCAAGTACTGTGATTCCAGAAAAGGGTTTGGCATATTTTGTGATAAAGATGTTTCTGATGGTAATCATGTACTAATATCAATATGAATGGATTTTATTGTAGTTGGAATTGTTACTTGTTAGCATATAATATTGTTATTGTTGTTGTTTTGAATTATGCAAGGCTTATTTTGAGCTTATGCAAAACAACTTATGCAAATTAATGAGCTTTTTTGTATTATTTATAAGTTTGTAAATGTAGTTTATGAATTTCTTTTTTTCATGAAGATACAATTTTCGTCAGTGACAACTTATAAATTAACATAAAAACTTATTTATTTGCATAAGCTATTTTTCATAAGCTCAAAAATAAGCCAATCCAAATGGGCCCTGAAAACAGCAACTGATGGACATGTCATTAGTTGTTTTCAAAAGCTCTCCCAAACAGTGTCACAGGTGCTTATGCCAATAAATAAGCTCAAATAAGTCAATTCAAAATTCAAATAGCTTCATACACATCTTGCCTATGAAGCAAAAAAAAAAAAAAAGTCATTTTTAAGAAAACAGCAAAAGTTTGAGACACTAATTGCTAAATGTTCTTATGTGAAACAATTTTAACTCTGAATAGTGTTTATTGCTATGTGCCTTACTTTTTGAAAACAGAGAAAGTAATTTTGTTTTTCTTTGAAAAAAGGGATTCTGTTGGTTGTTCCACTAGAGTTAGCAATTACTCCAATGAGGGTGTTGCAAGATCCTTTTCTAGGACCAGAGTGTAGAGCATTGTTTGAAGAAGGAGATGTAGATGACAGGCTCTTAATGATGTTGTTATTGACGGTAGAGCGTTTGCGCAAGGATTCTCTATGGAAACCGTATGTATGGTTTATTTTATTTTACTTTATGGTTCAGAACTTCATATTGTGTTGGGAGTTTCACTCACTTGTGGAGATGCTGAAATTTTAACAGGTACCTTGATATGCTTCCAACCGCTTTTGGAAATACACTTTGGTTTAGTGAAGAGGAACTTCAAGAGCTAAGAGGAACAACATTATATCGTGCAACTGAATTACAGGTAATATACATGAAGTTCATCTTTTGATAGCACTAACCAATCTGAGTAAACCTGTGTTTTACTAGCTAATTTAAAGATGCTGGTTGGCCAGTGGTCATCCATGTCTTGGTTTCTGTGCTTTACGTGTTTCCCAAAATTTTAAAAAACATTCTGTGTGAAGTTATGATTGCTCTCTTCTGAGCTCTATTCTATGTCCTTGAGTAAAAATAGTTAATTTGAGGCGGTCGTCTGCAGTATACTTTTTAGCAATCACTAAATGATACAGCATTGTCAAATAGCAGCTGTAGCTGCGCTATAGCATAGAGATATTTAAACAAATTGCTATTGTTCCACGATACGTTATTTACTACAAAGTGTTGTTATATAGAGTCAATTGCGGCTCTATATCGCTGTGGCATAGCAGAATTAAAGAAACCGCTATTTTCCGCGATTGACCACACTAGAATGTTATACGAGGAGTATGCATCAGAATGTTATATAGAGTCAACATTACATAAAAGCCAAACCTAGCTTTTCTAATATAATCTCCATGGTGTAATGGGTATGTAGCTTTTATTTATGACTTTTTTGAACCTTTCAGGCGAACAAATTTAGGCTTTTTTTACGGGAATTGGGATAGAACGAATGTCATTTCTGGCATTAACTTGTTTCCATTGTATTTAGCAGTATTTGATGACTGTCTTGTCTTGCAGAAGAAAAGCCTGTTGAATTTGTATGAAACTAAAGTGAAGGATAGAGTGAAGAAACTTTTGACTCTTGACGGAGATTCTGAGATGTATGTGTTGGGTAAAATTGTTTTTTTGTTTTTGTTTTCTAGTTTATGTTTTTAAGTGGTTTATTCGTATTTGACATCGTTTAACACCTATTGAAATTTTGACATCTTAAAGTTTGACATCTTATGTCAATCATGTTGATTTGGTTTTGAAATTGGGAACTACGGTTTTGAAAGTATAATTTACCAGTACTAGTTCACTGCTTCACTTTATATGAAAACCATTATTGCACTAAATATACTAAATAACAAATTATTACTCATTTTTTAAGTTTATACGTTCAAGGCTATATACCTTCTCAATTACCTTCAGGATTATAAATTGAAACGTGCTTTGTAGATATTGCTTTCTAACTGCAATTTTTAAGTTTCAAACATACATTTACGATGGTTCTCTTGTGTATGACCTGTTTTTCCAGACAGGTGTGCTTTGAAGATTTCCTTTGGTATGTACTTCTAGTGAACTTGTATATGAGTATGACTTCAACTAACTCCTTGGAGGTTGATATCCGACTTGCATTCATGCTAGGGCAAATTCAGTATTTTGGAGCCGTGCTTTGAACACTCCATTGCCTCGTTCTTATGTATTTCCTGAGATGCAAGATGTTCATCAGAGTTCCACTCCAAAAGCTGATGAAAACGGTTAGTCCATCTCTCTCTCTCTCATTTTCGTGTTTAACTGATTTCCTGTAAAGATTGTCTCCTGTGATGTGTCCAATGGACGGGTCTCCGTTTAGTATTTCTCTGATTTTTTTAGTTAAAATTGATATTAAAGTAAGGAAGTTGTATTGCAGGAAGCCAAGTCACAAAATCTGACGATCTAACCAAGGAAACTACACATAGCACAGTGCAAGGAGACACTGTTTGGGTTGAGGGTCTTGTCCCTGGCATTGACTTTTGCAACCATGGTAAATTGTTGTTTGAAGCTCTGATATTTCACTTTACTATGTGCTTTTAAAATACTTTCGTTGTTTTTTCATTGACTGGGATCTGATTTTTTGCCCCTTTATATACTTTTTATATGATACGTATTTTTAGACCTTCACTAAACACCTTTTAAATATTGGTCATTAATTTCTTGCACAGCATCAAAGTCCCTATGATCAAACAGCTGATATTTCTTTACATACATATACATGCATCTCTGGATTTGTGGCTGGCTAAATTACTTTTCTTGCCATGTACGGTAGAATGGTAGATATATCAAATGCCTCATGAGAATATGTGATTTACCGTGGTTACATGGCCAATCAGATCTGAAGCCAATAGCAACATGGGAAGTTGATGGAACTGGCTTAACAACAGGAGTTCCTGTCTCCATGTATCTTCTCTCCGGTAACATTCTTTTTGTGCGTTTTTAGTCTTGCACATGTATTTGATGTTCTACTAGTTAACATTAAATTTCTAACTTAATTTCATTTTGGTTTCTCTCCTTCCATTTAGACAGTTTTATAAAATCACATTTCATGAAATTATTCCCCTTTAATTCATTGTTTTTCTTGGCTGTAAAGCTGCTCAAAGTCCCTTGCAGATTGATCGAGAAATTTCCATTAGTTATGGCAACAAGGGAAATGAGGTACTTTATATGGTCCCATGATTGAAAAAAAAAACAATTTTTATTCTATGGTTTACTTTTTTCTTTTCTTCTCTTCTTTTGATTGAGCATTGTTGAATGAGTGAGAGCATATGCATAATATTGTGAATCGTTTCAACTATACAGCGAAGTCGATTTTATATAGGCTTACACCAATAAATACAAAATACATATACGAGATATTATTCCTATTTACATGATATGATATGACGCAATATGCCTGTACAATATGATGTGATGCTATCAAAGAGGCATGCAAGGGAAACATAAGGCTTACCATATGAGTTTTCCATGTGCTCAGTTCTGGTTGAATGCCTAGTTGGCTGTTTATTCAAATTGACTGAACAAAAGGTTTAATAGAACTGGATCCATAATTTACTGGTCAATAAAATCCCATCAAGGCATTGCATCATCACTGGGCCTTTTAGCTTATTTGACTCAATATATAAAATTTTGAATATATACTTGCATATACTATTTTACTAAATGTACGAGCCCAAGTGGAATTTCTGTTCTGTTGAAGGTTGATGTGTAAGTTACTTTGAAGATATTTCAAGGGTTAACATGGTTTCCATATTTTTCCACTTGATGCAGGAACTTCTATATCTGTATGGTTTTGTCATTGATGGTAACACAGATGACTACCTCATGGTAATTGCTTACACTTGTATCCTGTGAACCAAGACAAATTTCTACATTACTTCCATTCCTTAGTTGTTTCTGTTGGCATGATTCAGTTTCTGTTGTCCCTCAGGTCCATTATCCATCAGAAGCAATAAATACTATTTCTTTTTCAGAGTCTAAAAGCCAGCTTCTTGAAGTGCAGGTATGCCAATAATTTATCTTCAACGTTATGCGATTCTTTTAAGAAGTAGAATATGATTTTTTTTTACCTATTTGACATTATCTATTGTTTTATAGCTTCCCCCTTTTTTAAATTAACTTTCTGTTATTATGGTTTTGTTTACAGAAGGCTGAAATGAGATGTCTTTTACCCAAAACTCTGCTGGATAATGGATTTTTTCCATCAGGCACCGAAAACAGTGGAGAAAATAACAAGTGCAACAAAGTCTGCAACTATAGTTGGAGTGGTCAGCGCAAGACTCCATCTTATGTAGACAAGCTTGTTTTTCCTGAGAAATTTATGGCTACCTTGAGGACCATAGCCATGCAAGAGGATGAGCTTTTCAAGGTTTCGTCAATGCTTGAAGAGGTGCAGTTTCTATGCAATATATTTTTTAATGGTTCCATTACTTAGCTCCAGCCTTAGTCACTGAAACTGCATTTCTATCTCAAGATATACCACATACATGATACCCTTTTTCATCACTTGTCTATTGCAAGTGATGTGATTTTTTCTGCTATTTGGATAAGCAACTTAATTAAACACTTGTAACATAAGTGCTTATCATATAATTGATTATGCCAGTAGATGGAAAGCTAAAATGAGCTAACCCAAGCAAACCATTGATATGTAACACTCTGCTTTTTGCCATCAGGACAGCATCTGAAAATTTTATGATGCATTTATCTTTCAAAGACAAAATAGACCTGACAATTATGTTTTCATTTGGACTATTTAGTTTCAATTTCATCAGAATTCAACATTAATATAATTTTTATTCTGTCACATGAAGCTTGTTGGACCCGAAGGGGAGAGACAATTATCAGATATAGATGTCCAGTCAGCAATATGGGAGGTTTGCGGTGATTCTGGAGCTTTACAAGTGCTAGTTGATCTTCTTCATGTCAAGTGAGTGCCAGGAGTTAGATAACAACCATAACAGTTGATTGTATATATATATTAATCATTAACTATAACCTAAAATATATTTAGTGTCCAGATCCTACTCTACATGCTTCTAATTGCAACTTGATTATGCAAATGAAGTTGAATGTTCTTTTTTATATCCGATGCGCCATTTCACTTATTGAAGAAATAAGGACAAACTAGAGTATCAACGTTGATGTATCTTGTGTGCAATGCCTAATTGCTTTCATATTTTCACTGCATTTAAGGTTAATGGACCTTGAAGAGCATTCTGGAACAGAGGAAAATGACTTTGAATTGCTCAAGAAGGCCCTTATCATTGATAGCCAGGAAGATAGCAAACAGTATGCAATTATAAATTTTCATAAGCTCTGCAATTGCACAATTTCTATAATTATCATTTTTCACCCCAAGTAAAACTTGCATTTCTCACTAATTTTCCTACAATATATTGATGTCTTTGTAATACCTTTTTCTTAATTTCCTTTGAGCAGAATGGCAAATGACTCAGAGGAAACAGCATTGATGACTAGAAACAAATGGTCTGCTATTGTATATAGACGAGGTCAAAAGCAGCTAACTCGATTATTCTTGAAAGAAGCAGAACATGCTCTGCAGTTATCGATGAGCGAAGAGATGACTGTTCCTTGATAACCATGTCACATTGTAAAGTTCCTCTTGTTACCTGATCTTTAGTCCAAGTTAGATTTTCACTCATTGTCAATTCAGTTCTTGGCAGTTTACATGATTATCCGAAGGGTTATTTAGCTCCAATTTTTTAGTGTGGAAAATTGATTCTGAAAAATGTCTCTCACATTTATAATTCTTATACTCTATCCGGCACGCCCTTAAAAATTGGGGTGAAAATGAAGTTTTTATGATAAATAAGTAATATGAAGAACTTATTCTTGCTCTACCAAACTAATGTTGCCTAAAGAGTTTGATTTTTCTTGAGCAATTTTTTTAAACATTTATCGTTCAATACATCGATGATCATTACATTGAGATCAGCAGGTGTAGAAAGCTAATGAATTGATCCTTTTAAACTCAAAAATACTGAGTTTGAAATTTGGACCCTTTGATTCAATAGTCATTGATGTGTTCACAATGTGAATTTGTGGAATTTGTGACTGCAACAAAGTTAAATCTTTTAGAAACAATTGTGTTATTTTGACATCGAGATCCATACACCGTATATGACATCGTATGCATTTATCTCGGTCTTACTTTCTTGACATCACAATTTTGATGTCAAAAGATAATTTCTTCTCTATAAAAGGTAAATTTTAACAAAATATTAGGTCTCTTTTGGTATTATAAGAAGAAAAAATATTAATAAAACCATGCAAGGACCTTTTCAAAAACATAATCAAATTTTGGCAAGAGAGACAAACTAAGGGTGTGTTTGGATGGAGTGGTTAGGAGGGATTACTTTTTGTTTTTAAATTACTAGGTGCGTTTATTATTATTTTTTTCAAAACATACCATTAATCAATATCAATAACTTGCATTGGAATATGAAAACTCAAATTAAATACACATAAAGACAATTTAGTAAAGTTCACACATAAACCTGGCACATTAATTATACCATCAACTTTTCTTAATATACGTGAAATTATAGAGGACGGAGCGAGAAAAAATATACACCAACAAATAGTACAACAACAAATATAGAGAAGTGGGAATAAAATTTCCTCACTCTCTATAGCTTACAAATATAAAAGTTAGAACATGAGAGTATATAGTACACTTTCCCAAAGTTATTCGTGATAACCTTGAAACAATCATATAAGTATATTGAGATTGATCCAGTAAAAACATCGTATATTGAGATTAAGAAATATTGAGATTGGACACAACATCAATACCAAGTAATAATTAAAAAACAAAGATTAATTAAATATAATAACATGTGTTAGTCTTAGGTGAGTGTCCGACACCAATACCTTGCTAACCATTACCCTCAGGGCAATGGTTAAGGAGGCCAAAAGTAGCATGTTGTATTGGTTTCAATAACATTTTGACTTTTAAAAAATTAAATTTATCACTATTCACTATTTTTCAATACTATATTTCTATTTTTATCCTCTTATCCAATGTCCCAAAGGCAATGGTTAGTATTCTCTATACTTATAAGGTATTCTACATATCTTCAATTAGAGAGATTCAACACTAAATCCATAACAACAAAACAAAAGTTAAACTTCTCGTCATCCACGACATCATTTGACTCTCCTTCACCTATTGGTTCTTACAACAAAATTGCATAGGTGTTTGCCAGCTTAGTATTTTAACACCCATGATTTGATTTATTTTTTTCCTTTCTTAGAATCTTAACAACCATTGTTATGCTAGATGTAGGAGTGCAATTAATGCCACTGTAATGGCTTTCAAGATGCTTCTATTATATTTTATTAATACAATCGCCAAATTGTGTTGATGATACATCAGTTTTCTACGTGCCACGTCGTAAATATTGTGATGTGGTACCTCTAAGAAAACACATTTTTGCATCTAATATTATTTACTACTATTCATGTGCCATTTGAGTTACAATATAATATAGCCGTTACAAATTAAAGTATCGTTTACTCAATGCTTCACCATCATAGTATAGATATAAATATAAATATAGATGATGTAAACTTAATAAAATACAAAGCATTTCTATTTTAATTAGATTTTTTTTTCTTCATTAATATAACTATTTGAAAATTTCAATTCAAATCGATTAAGAATTAATCCACTATATTTTTCATAAGCATATGAATACATTTATGTTTTTCTTTATGAATATGATGTTTGTTGGACATTTCTTATAATATCGATCGTTATTGCCATTCTGGTTTATGAAATTTTAGCTCCAATTAGAGAAGTGGTAGAAAAACTTGCTACTTATAAATTTGGAATAGAACCGATGGACGGTGCTTGATAATGATTTATGTTTGCCATGGTCTTTATCTATGGGCAATGAGTTTTGATGTATATAAAACTTTCACACAAATTAATCAACGAAACATAATAGATCGGAATGAAAACTCGACAGTCTCTACCAACGCCCCAAATATGATATATAACGATTTTATGAATATTTACAAAGGTAAATCTACGACTAAACTAGAGAAAAATATTACCATTTATTTCTCCCCTAACGATAACTCAATTGATTTTAAACTGAAACTGTGCTAATATAGTCTTTTTTATTCGGCATAGATCTCTGTCAATCATTGCCCATACGATCTTTTTTTTTTCTTTCTTTTTTTTCTCTTCCGGCATAGACCTATGTCAATCCTAATTGCAAAGATATGTTGCAAGCACCAGTGATTGACATGACTGTTGTATCTTGCTCATCACACATCAACGCTGAAGTCGACATTGACATCCTACTCGTGTGCGATAGAAAGAGAAAGTGAGACAGAACGGGTTACCAAAGCTTAACCCTTGTTATTTTTGACCGAGTTGGACCGTTCCGGTTTTGTGCAACCATAATCTTATCTACCAACTCGTAAGAGTTCTCAAAGACAAGTGTTGAAACGCTATCGAAAGTGATTTCATCAGAGATATTTGCACCTACTCACTATTTCTATCTACCCATCAATTTGTGGACGCACCTCTATATTTCAAAGTTTAAATATCCAGACCAAAATGAGTTTAAAAACACCTTGTCTCTAACTGACACTATAAAAAAAAAACTTTTTGACCTTTATGAAAAAAACATTGTGTTTTGGTGTAATAACTTTGTCCTTATTTTTAATTTTACCTTTCATTTAAATGATAATTTTTTTCTTCCCATTTTATTGTTCCTTGTCTATAAAAGCAAAAATACGGACGTATTACTGGTTGTGTTGACGCTCGTAAACATAAAAAATGATTTCTTGAAAAATATTAGAGTTTATTACTGTTTTATGATGGTAAAAAAATAAAAAAATTTAGTAGTATCAAATGCACACTTCATATTGTGCTTGAAGAAGTAAACATTCACATTGCTCACACATTGTCTCAGAAGAAAATGATTGTGAAAATTTTCTAGCTAAGCTAGGTGCTTCTTCTAGTATTGATCGCACGGTCCACCAGCCTCCTCCTCTCGGCCTCTTGGACCTCCTCACTACAGACTCTAGGAGAACATGATTTTGTACGGTGTTCTCTCTCTCTCTCTCTAGTTTATTTTCTTGTGTCATTAAAGTATTTGATATATAATATTTCCTAAGATCCAAAGAATAAAAAACAATCAAAACTAATGAAGTTATTGATATTTGTATTTTTTTTCCTTTCAAATATGCCCTAACTGAAAATTGTGAGTCACTAAATGCATTCATTAATATTAAAAACTAAAAGGATTAAACGATAAACACAACCCCTTATTTTTTACATTTAAACAATAAACACAACTTAAAATTAATCGTGAATTTTTCTTATAAATATGAACAAAAAAAAGTCTCCTATAATAGGGCCAAGACTAAGGAGATAGTAAATACTTAATAAATAAAGAATTTGTAATCACTTTATATTTCCACTATATATAATTTTTTTTTGAAACTTCTAACATATATAATATTCATTCTCACATGACATGCATGACTTAAGAATTATAGTTAATACATGAAATGAAGGAGAATAAATGGTTTTACATGATATTAAAATGATTTTATGAATGTAGGTGAAGGTGTTCTTAGTGATTTACATGCATGACTATAAAAATCATATTTAATACATGAAAACGAGTGAAAATTAATTGTGTATGATTTATGTAATATTCAAAATTGATCTTTTATTTAATTAAACTTAATGATATATATATCAAGTTTTTATCTTTCTTTTAATCGAAACTCGAAATCACTTAAAATTCTAAGTTAAAAGTAAAGTTCTCAATTTTAAATTAAGTTTAAAATTAAATTAACTATCTGAAATATCCAAATTTGATTGTTGATTTCAATAATTTATAGATTTTACTTACCTTCTAACTAAATTTCAAGTTATCAATGAGTCCCCCATGAAAATTGGAGGGATATGGCCAAACCATAAATATTTATCAAATTTTCAAAATTTAAAATATCAGTACTATTATATCTAAAATAATTAAAAAAATATATATATTATAACTTTCTTTATTTAACAAGTAATAACATAACATTCTTTTTTGTCAAAAAAAAGCATAACATTCTTTATCATAAATCGAGTATCTACCGTTACGATTGTTGATATTTTCAATAAAGAAGTTTACTCCATTCGTTCCTTTTTATAGGAGTAGTTTACAAAAATTACAGGTATTAAGAAAAGTTGTTGGAGTAATAAGAAACGTGCATGACTATTACTAGATTACTCTTAATTAAATATATATTTAATGTTAACTTTTCATATATAAGACAAATTGGTAATAAGGAATATATTTGGAAAAAGAGTAATCAATACATCTAGGAATTTGTATATAATCTTATATTTAGGGACAAAACTTTTTTGTAAACTACTCCTATGAAAAGAGACAGATGGAGTATAAAATTACTTTCTTAACTTAGACTATGCCAATTCTAGAATTGGAAATGTCACAATTGACTTCGAATACCTAAACAAAGCTTGGAAGGGCTAGTGACGACTTCTCATAATATGTAATTTTTTTAGAGTCATTTAAGTCAATTGTTTAGTTTATTTCTTTCAATTTGATGTTGATTTATTTATTTATTTTTAATAAATTGTTCTTGAATTCAATAAGCTATTTATTCTCTGATTATCTTCATTAACCAAACATTTTGCGTAATTTTGTTTTCTTTATTTGGTTTAGTGCAGTGATGAAATTTCTTGAAAGCGCAACTTGCAATATCTCGAGTTGTAGATGTCCAAATAAGATCAAACCAAAGCCAAATGAAAGTTAACTTTGATACCTACAACTTTCCTGAAGACACTGAAATTCAATTCGAAACATAAATGGGTGAAAATATACATTTTAAGGTGCTATAAATGAAGGTGAGAAAAACCACAAGAAGGGGGGGTTGAATTGTGTTTTAGGAAACTTCTTCTTTTACGTTCTAGATAATTGTCCTCAGGTTCAGAGTCTGAAGTAGTCCAGAGTCTGAGTGAGTTCAGAGTCTATGTGCAGCGGATAAAGTAAAGAACAGAAGAAGAAAGAACACAAGCAGTTATACAGGTTCCTTCCACAAACCGGAAGTAGTCCTGTCCTCCTTGCACTTCCA
>Ga0315914_1001419_pt1 | contig 35632 bp, 18 predicted proteins | sample MpolenodulesMG_FD_203920 | JGI IMG/M metagenome (GOLD analysis project Ga0315914, IMG submission 203920) | Medicago polymorpha root nodule microbial communities from Los Angeles, California, United States - elongated nodules | ecosystem: Host-associated > Plants > Roots > Nodule | place: USA...
AATGATAACTAGATCTCCGGAGTTTTTTTTTTTTTTTTTTGAAGGGTTGGTGAGAGACTTTTGGTTTGCATTTATTGTCAATCTATACTTTTTTTAAGCATGTGTATAAATTAAAAATCCTTTCAAAAAAATATAAATTAAAAATATTCAATATTTGTAAATTAAATGAATGAACGGATGTATTATAAACAATGGTCATGCTAATAGGTATTCTCAAGGTCCATAAGTCATCGTTTTTTTTGTGGTGGCCGAGGTTTGAACCTCGTACCTTGCATATATTATGCATTGTCCATACCAATTGAGTTAAGCTCAAGAGGATCCATAAGTCATCGTTTCACCCTACCTTTAAAATTAATGAAATTGTTACGAAGGACAACATGATTAGGATTCAAACATCAACACCTCCACTTATATGCGTGTATTTATACGATCTTGTTATTTCGTCTATAAAAAAAAATATGTCCAAAAACACATATTAAAGATTCCAAAAGGAGCAATTTTCTATTGGTATAAATGCTTTTTTGATTTTGAGATATTGAATGCATGACTTTTAAAACATTGTTACTATATTAAGTTCCTTACATGAGTTCTTAAGGAAAAAATACTAAAAGTGTTCCTTTGACATCTTTTAATTTGCGTAGCCAAAATTTTAAAAGTGTAAGAAATATTTTTTTCAATTCAATTTTTTTTCTTAACAAGTGTCTCATGGACAATAAGACCCTAAATATTTTTTTTAAGGAAATAAGACCCTAAAATTAGCGACCCAAATTGATGTAGGAGAGTTTCCTTGATATTATTATTTCAACCCAATTTTAATAACTTCTATTTCATTTTTTATTTTGGATTTTCAATTTAGTATGGTTTCCTTATACACTTAAACACTCCAGTTGTAGGCAGAGAGGACAGTTTTTTCATTCAATAAAATTTTAGAAAATTTCTCAATTTCTAAATTTCGCAATTCTATTTTCACATGTTTATCATTTACAAACTTATTCTTTTCACGCTTGGTAGCTTCCGTTTCCAACTGCATCACAAGTCATTCAATATATCATTTCATCTCAAATGATTATTGATGGTAAATCCCCTAAAAAAGACTGATGGTCCAATTCACGTCCACGTCCATATCCAATTCAATTATTTATCGATTTCTTTCGGGAAGAGTTGTATATATTATTTTAACACACAAGTTGTTGATATCAAATTCCAATATCACAGTCGATAGTTACAACAATTTAAATATGGAAAAAGACTCGTATTTTTTAAGAGGTAAAAAAGACTCGTATGATAACAATGATTTAGTTACAATTAATTAGACACACATATTTTTTTAGGGACTTTTAGACACGCATATTTGAAAAAGAATTTAAATTATGTGCATTTTTAAAACAACTAATTGATGGAGTATGTGTTTTTGTGTGAAAGTGTGTCTAATCGGTCATACAAGTATTTTTTTTTATAAGTTTTTTTGTGTGAAAGTGTGTCTAACTCTAAATCGGTCATACAACTATTTTTTTGTATGTAGTTTTTTCAAAGAATTTTTTATATGTGGTTAATTTCATTAAATAAATAACTAATGAATGTACAAAATTGTCGCGACTCATTAATCATTCACGGTATCAAAAGTCTTTTAATTATAATTTTCATGTTATATTTTTTCTTTTTAGGTTTTATTTTCATGTTATATTTGAACACACTAGTTAACCATGTATGTATATATACTACACCAAGGTGAAGAAATCTTTATACTAACGATTTAGAGTTCTTAAAAATAGCCTATTCTAAAATCCTCTCCTCTAAAGATGTCCATATCATCATAATCCTACTTGGCATTTGTTCAAAAAATTCCTCCTAATTTTTAATACAAGCTTGATAATTATAATTATTATTAAAAACCGTTTTTTATTTAACATTAAATTGTACATAAAATATATAGTTGGTTACAATCAAATAATTATTAATATAATTATTGTTTTGATCAAAGTTTATATGTTACATCAAAAATTTGTACGTTACAATCAAATAATTATTAATATAATTAGTATTCGATTAACATTTATACGATACATTATTGATTTGGTAGGTTACAAAATTATAATAAATAACCTGAATAAATTATATTTTGAATTTTGATCCGTTACACTATGACAGTAACCTACTAATTAACAATTTAATTGTAGTAATTAGTTTTTAAGGTTATATAATTAATTTTTATTCGTTACAAACTTATATTACTTAATATTAATAAGATATTATTAAATTTCAAATGTTATGAAGTTAATTTTTTTTAGGTTACAGAAATATAATATAATCGTTTAATGCACATTTTATAATATTAAAGATGTTGATAATATTAATTTTAAAACGGTCAAATTAATAATTAATAGATATTAACTGTTATAGTACTATTTTTCTATGTAAATAGTAGTGCTTTTGGGTACGAGTACATAACAATCACAAAATATAGTTCTTCTTTTTCTGTTCTCTGGTTCTCTAATCATATCTATATTCTAAGTTATTTATGTAATTTTTTCTATTGCAAAGAAAATGTCTACGAAACACGACTTCATCTATGATGTTTCTCCAAGAAAACAATCGTGGACATTGGTTGTGAGGGTTGTTCGTGTTTGGTTTGTTCAAGACTACAAAAATAAAAAATTACCATTTTCCATCGAGGTGGTTTTAATGGATCGAAAGGTGCTTTTATCATGTCGTTTTTGTTTTTTATTTTTGTATTTTTTTTTTGTTTAAAGGATAGTGTTTTAATTTTTGTTATCTAAGGTGATCGAATTGGTGCGTTTATACGAAGAACATTGATCTACAAGTTCAAGGAGCAGCTCCAACGGGGAACGGTGTTCACGATTTGTTAAAAAACTTAAATGACCTCCGGTGTAATTTATTTTATTTTTTTACTGCAATCGAAGAGAATATTGTGACTAATTAATTTTTTTTTTATAGTTTTATTAAGAGTGATAGACTAAAACAGAGGTAATCGTACATGTTTTAAGCACAATTTTACTTTTATCCACTATTTAATCATTCTAACAAAAATGGTTATATCATTTAAAATTTAACTTTTTTGGTCCCAATAAATGATGATTTATCGTTTAATTTTTAAATATGAGGATAAAGTACGACATAATGTCAAAATTCTGAAATGAAATCAAACTAAATAAATAAAATAATATTTGCAAAACCTATTAATGTGTAAAAATATTTTTTGTTTGGCCTATTATTCATCATCGGAAATTTAATATTCATCCCCCTAATAGGCCAAACAAAACCTATTTTCTTTCTCTGGAATGTCATATTTTTTTTGATTCACCCCCCTGTAAAATATTTTTGTTTTGATTTACCCCTCTAATAGGCCAAACAAAAACCAATTTTATTTTATTTTTTCAAGAATTTTTCGTTTTTGTTTGGCCTATTAGGGGGTAAATCAAAAAAATATTTTACAGGGGGAAAAATCGGAAATGACTTATATTACAGGGGGTAAAGACCTATTAACCCTTTAAACAAATAGGATGATTTAGTTGAACTTAATATTCATCATCGGTATGCTTCGAATACAATTTGTCCCGAGAAAGAAAATGGTTTCATGGTATTTAATAACCATTTGAATTTTATTTTATTTTTAAAAAAAATTATGGCGGTTGTGATTATAATATACATTTATTTAACTCTAAATTGACATGTTTTTTTTTATGATATGATTTAATGGATAAGTTTTCTGAAACAAGTTCTACAACTCCACAGGGTGTAAACTCGAAAGATGTTACTGACTCAGAATCATTTGCACTTATTGGAAGAGAATGTTTCCAATAAACGAAGATTTTGGGACATCTGACACAATTGTTCAACCGATAAAAAAGATTGTGAAGATAGAGAAATAATATTTTCAAGTGACTTGGTTACGTTTAAGTTGTTTATCCATTATATCAATGTTATACGTTGTTTTTAATGTTCTAGAATAAAGTCCATGTCATAGACAATGAGATTACGATTTTCAATTGAATAAATCACTTTATTGCATATGTTGACACTTCAATGATAAACAATTCAGTTTCCATATTATCAATTTAGAATTTACTTATGTCTTAAACTTTACACAATTCTAAAATAAATATAAAAATTAAATTCCACTAAGTGTGAATAATCAGTGATAACCTATTATTTTAAAAATATTTCTCTGTGTTATAATCTTTTTTTTTACAAATATAAAATCAAAAATGACTTATTAATGATTTTTTTTCATATTCACGTCATCATAAGATGACTTGGAATGTGTTCCAAAAAATTCTCCTTGAATTTTAATTCATGCCTAATAATAAATAGGCTTAATTAGACTTTTGGTACTCGCATTTTGAGTAGTTCACGAAAATGGCCATGTCTCTTTTAAATCGAACAAAACCGTCCTAAACTATCATTTTTTTTGCAGTTTTAGTCCTACCTCCTATTTTCAACTCCAGAAACGCATAGAAATGACAGTTTTAGACCTACCCCCCATGCTCAACCATGAAATAAACAAGGAATAAAGCATGTGGGTACAAGGAATCTACTCTATTCACCACACTAACAAAAAACCCCTAAATTGAAACATATCTTAGAAATTAGGGTGTTTTGCTTAGTGTGTTGAATAAAGTGGATTCCTTGTACCCACATGCTTTATTTCTTGTTTATTTCATGGTTGAGCATAGGGGGTAGGTCTAAAACTGTCATTTCTCTACGTTTCTGGAGTTGAAAATAAGAGGTATGACTAAAACTGCAAAAAACATATAGTTTAGGGACGATTTTGTTCGACTTGAAAGAGGCAAGACCATTTCCGTGAGCTGGTCAAAATGCGAGGACCAAAAGTGTAATTAAGCCTAATAAATATTATATAAAAGCCATTTTTAATTTCAAGTTAATTTTCTCATACAATACGTAGTCGGTTACATTCAAATAATTATTTAATATAATAGGCGTTTCGATTAAGATTTATATGGTACATTAAAAATTCAGTTGGTTACAAAATTATAATAAATAACTTTTTTTAGGGAAATAAATAACTTGAATAAATTATATTTTGAATTTTGGACGAAATCTAATAAACATGCAATAGAGGAGCAACAGAGAGAAAGTAAAAATGCAATGTAAGTATAAAATAGAAGATTGTCACAAAAGTTGTCATAAAATGGTTGTACAAATATCATTTATCTTAAAAAAAAAAATACATATATTTATGGGGTAAATTTAGTACAGTTGCGTACTTATTTAGATAAATAAAAAAATAATAATAACAATGACGAATATTAACCAAAACTATATTAAAAAAATGCAAAGTACTTACTATAATCTTATATTTATTATACATACAAAAGAGATTACAATGCATTTCTTTTCTATTATTTACTAGACAAATAGATTATGTAATGAAACTAGGCTACAAGTCAATCACTTGGGGAGAATATGTTATAAACACAAATGTTCTTACATGAAAGAATGCAGGGGACATAATTTTCATCCTAGAATGAATTTAGTGCAAAGTGACCTTGGATTACCTTTTAAATTCCAAAGGAAACAATATTCATTGGCATTATGCTTAACAATGACAATAAATAAGAGTTAGGAACAATCATTGTCACATGTAGGAATCTATCTTCTACACCCTATATTCACACATTGTCAATTGTATGTGGCATTATCAAGAGTGAAGTCTAGAGGTGGACTTAAGATGTTAATATTAGAAGAAGACTAGAGACCGACAAACACAACAAAAAATGTGGTTTATCGTAAGGTTTTTGAAAATGTCTAGAGTGATCCCTTGAAGGTATGCACTTGCCTGTGGTTCTGAATGTTTACATCTTCATTATTAACAATAAATATGACGTTTTTAATAAATATTTTCTCAAACGTGATGTAGAATAAAAAGTGGCTGATAAAAAGCTGGAGATACACTCCGTCCAAGATGCGAGAAAAATGTAAACGGCATGGTATCGTTTTTTGATGGTTTCAGGCCATCATTTGTAAGTCAATGGATATTTTCGATTTTCTTAATCGTATGTGTATCATGTCTTTAATAACATAAAATTCTGAAATGTTTTATCGCATTTATATGCCATATATCAGTAGCACTATTATATCATACGTTATAAACTAAGTTACTTGGATTTAACATAACATTTAGATCTCTCTGTACTAGATAATAAATAACATAAAGAAGATACTTTTTGCCGGAAAAAAAAATGGATCATGTTGATTTGGTTTCTTCTTCATATTCAAACAATTATATCCCATTTTCCACCAAGTGGTTTATACGCTTCTACCCATCAAATTCTAGGTTTGTAAGTACAACATCATCTGAAATATCAACTGACCATTTATCGGTGTCAGGTTGTGAATCTGCTCCTGCCATCCAAAAAGAACAAACCTTGAAGATAGCTTGGATTTACTAGCTATCTAATATGAATCGGTGGAAAAGGCTCGAAGAGAAGCCGCCAACACCGTGAACATAAGCCGCAACACACTGATTTGGGTCTCAAACTGTACTTTGAACATTTCAAATTCTCAAAAGAAAAACAAGGGATAAGTGGAGGATGAATTGAAAAGGTAGAGAAAATCACAAGAATGATGAATTTTGTATACCAAAGAATTGGAAGTTTATCAGAGAAGCCACCATTTCATTAACAAAACCCATAGACCTTCCCAACGGCCGTCGTGTGACTCTGAGTTGCTCCGACAACAGAGAATCAACGGTTGATAAAGGCGACGAACGACGATGAACAATAAGCTGATGATGACGGCAGTGGATGGTGGCTGATGTTGATGGTGGGTGGCGATTTGTCGCAGGGAGGAAGGGGGAGGAAAGTGAGATGTGCCACACGACACTCTCTAATTGGCTATGTCACCTACTTTCCAAAGTCATTTAAGTTTATGTTGTTAATATATACATACCATAATTGAATATACAAAATTTATTTATAATAGTTGACATCTTTACGTAACATATCTGTATTAATTTGTTAATTTGTGTGAGAATACTATAATTATTTACAGTATGATATATTTTAGGCTTAATTGTATTTTTCTCCCTCAAATTATTTTAATTTATTGCTCCAGTTTTGAATATGAATATAAAGTACCACAATGCTAGCCAAATTTGGGTTGGTGTTTAAATTACAAAAATAAAGTTGCTACTTTTTTCTTTATTGTAATCTATTGTCTACGTATTTTCTACAACATAAAAAGGAGACAGCTGTAACAAAATAAAAAAACTAAATATGCGATCAATATTATAGTTTTTGAATTGATTGATTTTATGACATATTATAATGTACAAGATTCATTAACAAATTTAAACTCATTATAATGTACACTAGTTTTTTTGACAAAATCAAGGTGAAGAAATTTAATATCAAATTTTGAAATAACACTCCTAAAAGCAATGACCAACAATAATTGAAACTCCATTTCCAACAGTTGATTACCGCGCGCACTATGAATGAAGTCTTCCCTTTTTCTTTAAATAACCAAATATCAATTCATACTTACTCCTCTTGTCTCTATTGCAATTTGCGACTAGTCTTTTTCTTCATCACTCACCTTGATTACAATCACTGTTTTCCTTTCCCTTCCAAAATGACACTCAAACTTCAACTACACTTTCATCACATTTCTCCCTACAAATTCCTCAACCTCGCCTCACCTTCTCAGTCTCACTCACCTCTCCGTTTCCACGCGCCTAACGACACTTTTACTATTTCGTCTAAGGTATTCCATGTGGCGTCAAAGCGACGTAGCATTAGGATTTTAAATGCTCACGTAGTTGGAAGTAACAAACTGACTGATGAATCGGAAGGTGAAGATCGTTTTGAAGAAATGGGAGAGAAAAAAGAACTAGCAGAGAAGAGTGTGTGGAATCAAATGATGGAAATTATAAAGTTTACAGGACCAGCTATGGGATTATGGTTATGTGATCCACTCATGAGTCTCATTGATACTGCTGTTGTTGGTCAGGGAAGTTCAACTGAGCTTGCTGCTTTAGGTATCCAACAAAAAACAACAGTTAGTTATATACTTCTAAATTGCAATTTATGCAGGCCTATCTCGGACACGATACTGAAATATGTGGTTATATTCGACTATTAATGTTTTTAAAATTATTAGCGATGTTTGTGTGTTAGTAATAGTATCGATGTTAATGTTGTGTCAGATGTATATATCTTTGCTTTCGCAGATTGCAATTTGTTTTAAAAATGTTATAATAATTGAAAATTTTTTTGGATAAAATCTGATTTAGTAATTTTTAAAAATTTAATAAACATCAAATTCTGCTCAATCATACTTCATATAATTTCCATCTCTCACGAGCAGGTCCTGCTACGGTTGTTTGTGATTACATGACCTTAACGTTCATGTTTCTGTCAGTTGTTACATCCAATATAATTGCTACTGCCCTTGCTAAACAGGTTAGTTTCTTCTATCTGTTCTAAGAGCAATCTTTTCTTAATAAGGTATATAGTTTTATTTTCCCTCATTTTTCCTATATACATGCAACGCTATCTTGTATGCTTACTAGTTAATTTTTTATTTTTATTTTATACAAAATTTGGATAAACAAAATGTATACTTTACTTCTTAGTGAATTCACAAAAGGGTAAGTTAAAAGCGAAAGGAATATTTTGTAAGAGTTTATTTAGACTTATTAAGAGTTTATAAAACTAGTTTGTGATATAGTTATAAGCTCTTTTCAGTCATAAGTTTTTTAACATAGCTCAGAATTATAGAAACCAGACTTATGTGAAGTATATTTAATCTTCTCTTAGATGGTTGAATCAAATAATACATGTTACTGAATAGTTGTTTAATCAGTCTTTTATCTAGATGCCACAAAGTCATGTGAGTTTGAAGCATGTGTTTTTAGTACCTTACCATACAAATTGCTTTTATTAGAGTCCTGATGTTTATAGCTTAACCTTCAATATCTCTGTAATTTAACTGAACGTTATTGACGGATAGTATGATACTACTGAGCTTTATTTGATTTAGCTAACCTTTTCTGCCTGTTTGACTATATCTACCGTATCATAGAAGTAAATTTTTCGGTATTATTGTTTTCTATCAATGAATATGTGCAGTGCACGCAGCACTTAAAGAATTTAAGCAAATATGTTTTGTATAGGATAGAGAGGATGTGCAGCATCACTTGTCTATCCTGCTTTTTATTGGGTTGGCATGTGGCTTGATGATGCTTTTGTCTACAAAGTTATTTGGTGCAGCAACACTAGCTGGTATTGAAAAACGAGTGCTTTAATTATCCATTTGTAATCTTGTTGCTGATTAGTTTGCTGATTGTTATGCCTTTTCAGCTTTCACTGGGCCAAAGAATGCACATGTAGTACCTGCAGCTAATACTTATGTGCAGGTAATTTATCTTCTGATTTTATACACATCAATTTAATTGAAGATTGTAATTAGTGTTTTATAAGTTCAAGAAATTATACTACATTTTGTGGAGGGATGGAAGTAGGTTCCATTTTCTGTTCTTGTATCAATAAAGATTATATCATGACAACATTTTTTAACCAAGGAATACGGGCTTGGTTGAGAATAAGATTCTTCTTTTGTTTCGTTATTATTTATATATATATTGAACATGATCAAGCAAAGTAATCATCTTCTGGTTGATTTAGTTATGTTGAGTTTTTCTTTTTGGTGTTAGATCCGAGCCTTGTCGTGGCCTGCTTTACTTGTTGGATGGGTTGCTCAGAGTGCAAGGTGCAAATATGCTATTTATTTCACATATGTGATTTTCTGAAGTGAGTGGTTGTTAATTTTTATGTCAAATATGAGGTGTACCCTTAACATTCTATTTTGTGGTGCTGTTAATATCGATTATGATGAAATTGGGTTCAGTTCAGTGAAAGCTTGTCTTAGTTTTAGATAAAGAACTCTCTGACTAAAACTTTGCACATGGTTACATTTCTCGGACTCCTTTGTTACTTTGTCAAGAGTGTAATTTGATTACAATAACAAAAATATTTAGTTCCAATTATTTTTCCATGTACCACTATCCATACACCACAATTACATGGTGAAAATTTATACTAAATTATTCTAAGCATTCGGTTCTAAATTAATTCGTTGTCTTGGTATTCACTCACATTCATTCTTGCAGCCTTGGTATGAAAGATTCATGGGGACCCTTAAAGGCTTTGGCTGCTGCCAGTGTTATAAATGGAATTGGTGATATACTTTTATGCAGCTGTTTGGGCTATGGTATAGCGGGGGCGGCATGGGCTACAATGGTGTCACAAGTATGCTGACAAAACACTACACGCGGCATTATACTTTCATTGCATTATATAAAGTTCCCTCTATTTTCAATGCGCTAATATATGTATATACTGTTTTTCTTCTGCCCTTTCCATTTCTAGGTTGTAGCCGCGTATATGATGATTCAAACCCTAAACAAGAGGGGATATAATGCATTTTCCTTCTCCATTCCTTCAATGAAAGAATTTCTGACAATACTTAGTCTTGCTGCTCCAGTATATTTGACATCGATATCAAAGGTTACATCAAGTGCTTTAGTATATTTCTGGAGTAGTTTAACCTTTTAATATAACTCTTAAGTTATGATGTTCAGGTGGCTTTCTTTTCTCTACTTATATATGTTGCTACATCAATGGGTACACAAACAATGGCCGCTCATCAAGTTTGTTTCACTCCTTTTTCTTGCTTTTAGTATGCTCATATTCAGAAGACCAAATTCAGGGTCAGTGATAACTTAACTCTTGCTTCAGGTCATGATTCAAATCTACATGGCGTGTACTGTTTGGGGAGAACCTCTTTGCCAAACAGCGCAATCATTTATGCCCGAGTTAATGTATGGAGTAAATCGAAGTTTGCCAAAGGTAAGTGTTATTCGTTCAAAATATTACAAATCACAAATACAAAACTTGCTCCAATTTGGAAAGATCTCTTAGTTTCCCTTATATTAATGCATATGTGTTTAAGATCTCTCTTTTGTGTCCAATTGACTTTTATTTTATATAGAACGAGCATCATTGTTTTTAGTTTGGAAGAGTAGGAGTAATAAAATAGTACACTCTTTTTCTTACTAATCAGAATTGCAGATTATTGTATATTCCAAAAGTTCTCTGAATTTTTATAATATTGACAGGCTCGATTGCTACTAAGGTCTCTTGTAATTATTGGAGCTATACTTGGATTGTTGTTAGGGATAGTTGGAACATCTCTTATTTGGTTATTCCCTTACATATTTACATCTGATCAGATGGTCATACAGAAGGTCAGTCCTTGCATTTTCAAATTTTAAATCAAATCTTTCATTATAACGCTTGTCTATTTGTGCTGCACGGTATACAGATGCAAATGCAGATACTTTTATGGATTTAAAATAGTTGTAAAATAAAATTAAAGCCAAAGTTAGCGATTAATTTTATATTTGTGATCATGCAGATGCATAAGACACTGATTCCATTCTTTGTTGCACTAGCTGTGACAGCCCCCACTCGCAGTCTGGAGGGAACATTGCTGGTACGTTTTGTTAGATTATGACTTATGAGGAATCTAATTATCTAAGGAATTTTGATATTTTAGTAGTTTTAAATATGGGCTGGATTTGAATTAGTCAGCTATATCAGTACTTGACCTATATTTTTAGTATGAGTTCCAAAAACCTATTCCCTTGAAAAGATGAAGCTGTTTGGAGGAGTAAGGAGGACTTTCAATAACGGTTTAAGGACTTCCTTCAACTTCAAGCAATGTCTTGTGTGCTTCTAAATTTTGTTGTTGAATTAAACTTGCTCCACTAAATTGATTTGTTTTCTGATATTGTTACTTTATTAGACCATATTGGGAATTAACACAAAATCTAAATTGTTCATTTGGTCTATGCAGGCAGGACAGGATCTAAGATTTTTTAGCTTATCAACGTGTGGATGCTTTTGTGTGGCTGCTCTAGTATTATTGGTAACAACTATTTATTGGCTTTGTTATGTGTATAGTAATATTGCTTGAACCATTTTGTTGTAACACTAACACTGAATTTACCTTGATGTCAGATCTTTAGTAGATATGGTTTGCAAGGATGTTGGTTTACCCTGGCTGGATTCCAATGGGTAAGTCTCTGGTTTATAGCTTAAAAATATATATGGTCTGTATGTTTTCATGAAAATATTATGACATATAATTCTTCAATGGTTATTAGGCTCGGTTTTCAGTAGCCCTTCTACGCCTTATCTCTCCTAATGGCATTTTATACTCGGAAGAGGCCAGTAGCCAAAAGTTAAGAACTTCCTAGCTTCAAGGAAAGGTTGTTTATGAATGCATATTCATGTAAACTTGGGAATTTGGTTCTTTGCACATGATGCGGCAGTATTCTGTGCATCGCTGCTGATATCGGATAACTAAATTTAATGGGATTGTTTGTAAATTTTCACTCTTTACTCTTTCTTATTCTCTTCCAATATGAGTGTAATTTGATCTCTACTTATTATAGTATACTTTGATTGTTATGTAGTAGTATGTGATTATGAAGGGGATTCTTTGTTTCTTGAACCTGAGTGTAAAAGCTTCATTTCCCTGCTGACATTCAATTTTTCCTTTGGTTGGTGTGTATCATCTCTATCCTTGTTTGTGAGATTTTATCATACATTGTTTGTTTTTTGACAACTCATAATTTGATTTGAACCAATTTTTTTACGTAGATTGAATATCTATGCACACAACTGTGAAGTCTAAGCATTGAGTCAAATAAAAGTAAATGACAAAACTCACATTAAAAAGATATAACACCGATATATTTCGAAGAATTATTTCAAATTCAAAACTCAAGTTAAACTAAAAATTTATATAAGGGTTATTGGGTATTGAATTTGGATGCATGTGTAAAAGTTATTTTACATATTTTTTTACACGTAGTATACATTTAATCGGAAATTGAAATTTTGCACGCATCGTATTCGTGAGCCGTGTTTGATGGGGGGAGGGAGTTTCATTTTTTGACACAAAAGTGGAGGAACTTGGTGGCATTCTTTTCCCTCCACCAAAATATGGCACTCAAAATTCCATCAACGCTTCTTCTTCCTCGCTCTCTTCACCACTTTCCTCCCCGCCAAAACCCTTATCTCAAACCACTTCCCCTCTCTCCAACCATTTCTCACCCTTACCTCCCTCTCCATTTCTCAAGCCTCTCAATCTCCGCAATTCACCGAACTCAGTTCGTAACAGCTCGCGCGGTTCAACCTCAACAACTCACCGGCGATGAAGGCCGAATCAGCGAAGCTTCTGAAGAAGCTAAAATTGAAGATGAAGAAGAAGCGACACAGGTTGTGGAAAAGGAACTAACGAATCAAGGTATATGGATTCAGTTGAAGGAAATTGTTAAATTTACAGCACCTGCAACTGGACTTTGGATATGTGGACCGTTAATGAGTTTAATCGATACTGCCGTTATTGGTCAGGGAAGTTCAATTGAGCTTGCTGCTTTAGGTATTGATAATTTAGTTATTGTAATTATGTAATTTGTTGCTTTGAATCTATGAGATTTTGCATTTTTTATGTTAGGATTTGATTTCATAATGAGAAATTATTAAGTTATTGTATTTTTAATTTCGCTTGTGTAGGTCCTGCTACTGTTGTTTGTGATTACATGAGTTATGTCTTCATGTTTCTATCAGTTGCTACTTCCAATATGGTTGCTACTGCCCTTGCTAAACAGGTTAGTTTATTTATTTTCAAAATTATTGACCAATATTTTTTTGATTCAGTGATGATGATGATGAATGTGTATTTGTGAAGTTTACAGAACGGATTTTGTTAGTATTGAGTGTGTGACTTCTTACCAAAAAATTATGCATGAGACACGAAAGGCATGTGATTGATTCACACGGCTTGTGTTCTCAAGTATGAGTGAAGTGAAATTATTATGGTGTAATGGAATCTGTGCGGCTGCAGCACCATACTGCACAGGGACGAACCCACTTATAGGGTTGTGTAGGTACCAACCCTCGCTATATTTTGAGAAAACTCCATTGTTAGGGTTTGATAGTGTTTTTTTGGGGATTTTGTGTATGAGTTCTATAGTATTAACATGGTTTTAATTTTGATATATATATATATATATATATATATATATATATATATTTAATGCTGCAAATTTATATATGTTGCCCTCACTTTTCAAAAAACTTGGGTTCGTCCCTGATTACTACAGCTGTAGAAGATCCAATTTCAATGTAATAATGCACCACAAACTAGGGAAATGGTAAATGCTTATTCAATTTTACTTCACGAATAGAATGACATGTTTGATCTTAATACCTTGCTTGTGAAGACACTACAATATGACGACATGTGTTAGCTGTAATGAACTAGCCATGTCAATTGATATATGTTGTTCCATTAGAACATATTATGTTTAATTGCTTTATCTTTGATGTTCTAGATTTAAATATGTGGTAATGTGATTGTCACTGCTTTATCTATTACTATAAATATTTGGTTTGACTAAATCTATATGTTCACGTAGACTTCAATCTTCATATTTACCACTTTTAGGATTTATACTGGTTTTCATTTGTTCAAATGTTTGTGTAGGATACAGAAGAAGTGCAGCATCACATATCTGTCTTGCTTTTTGTTGGGTTGGCTTGTGGCTTCATGATGCTTTTGTTCACATGGCTATTTGGTGCTGCCACACTCACTGGTATTGAAAATGGAGTGGTTTAATCGTTTGTGCTGTCGACTCATTTTGAATAAGAATTTGATTGTGCTCAAAAGATGATAGAGTCAAGCCCATACTTGATGATTATGTTGTTTATGCTCTTTTCAGCTTTCACTGGGATAAAGAATGCACATGTAGTACCTGCAGCTAACACATACGTACAGGTTTGTTTTTATGCTGTTATGTGTCCTTGATTTAAAGTATGGCTTCAATTCATGTTTCATAAATTAAAGAAGTTAGACAGAGTTTTTTTGGAGGGAAGTAATACTAGCCTTCTTCATTTCCCATTTTTTGTAAATGTAGATGAAAATATTGTCAGAACTTTCTTCATGACGGGATTAGAGCTCGTAAAAAGACTCTTCGTTATGTTTGTTAATTATTTGATTTTGAAAATGACCAAGTTATGGTGTTCTCCTGTGCTTGATTTAGGTGGCAACACTTCAGTTACACTGACTCGTTTTTTGTTGTTAGATTCGAGGATTGGCGTGGCCTGCTTTACTTGTTGGATGGGTCGCACAGAGTGCAAGGTGCAAATTTACTATTTATTACTAATATGTGATTCTCTGATGTAAGAGGTTGAAAGTTTTTATGTCAAAATCGAAATACTGAGATACTGCTAGACTCGTGGCATTCTATTTCTCATATAACAGAGTTAATACTATGTTGATGTACTGTTCAATGCAATGGTAGAATTTATCTTCATATTTGCTTAAAATCTATTGGCCAAAATTCCCCTGCTTTGACATTTCAGTGCTAGCAAGGTTACCATACATTCTTCTATAGGTTAAAGTCATATCATTTATTTCCTATATTGTGAACAAATATATCCTCTTTCTCTTTCTGGTTTTACCTAATATTTTAAAATCTTAATGAGCAACATTTTTTTAAATTCCTTTTACCATTAACAAGTGTAACATAATACTAAGTCTCAACCCGTGCTTTGTATGATTTGAATAATATGGTAACTTTTAGCTTATTAATTCCATTCTTTAATTTGGTGTTCACATCATACAGTCTTGGCATGAAAGATTCCTGGGGACCCTTGAAAGCTTTAGCTGCTGCCAGTGTTATAAATGGTGTTGGTGATATAGTTTTGTGCACCTATTTAGGCTATGGAATTGCAGGGGCTGCATGGGCCACAATGGCATCACAAGTATGTGGAACTAACTCTTCTGCATCATCATATATTCAATTGTATTTATATATGTGGTTCCTCCCATTTGCAAACCACTCAAGTGGTATTATCTACTGCTTTATTGCTCCTAGGTTGTTGCTGCTTATATGATGATGCGAACTCTAAACATGAAGGGATACAATGCCTTTGCCTTATCTATCCCTTCCGGGAGGGAATTTCTAACGATACTTGGGCTTGCTGCTCCTGTGTTTATGACAATGATGTCAAAGGTTGTGCTAAGTATTTTACCAAATTCATAGCTTTATATGGAATATGCTATAGCCTTTAAATGTAATATAAAATTCCAATGTTTAGGTGGCTTTCTACTCCTTGCTAATATATTTTGCAACATCAATGGGTACACATACAATGGCTGCTCATCAAGTTAGTTTTACTTCGTTCTGTTTTATGACTGATCCTTCTATTACTTGCTTTCTGCACATCTGGAAAACTAAACTCAAGACCAGTGGTAACTCTTACTTCAGGTCATGGTCCAAACCTTTTGCATGTGCACAGTATGGGGTGAACCTCTCTCGCAAACTGCTCAATCATTTATGCCCGAATTGTTATATGGAGTTAATCGGAATTTGTCAAAGGTTGGTGTTTCTCGTTTGCAATGTTACCACTCTGATGTCCTAAGACCTCTTGCATATCGTCATATCTCTAGCTTCTGATCTTTCTTGTGCCGAGTTGACGATCATATTAAGGATCACTGTTTTCATTAATTGGGATATGTAGTTTCATACAGTGATACTCCATTCTCGTTTGTCAATCCTTTAATTTTTTATTTTTGTTATATCAACAGGCCCGGATGCTTCTAAGATCTCTTGCGGTAATCGGAGCTACACTTGGATTGTTATTAGGAATTGTTGGAACATCAGTTCCTTTCTTATTTCCCTACATTTTTACATCTGATCAGATGGTTATACGGGAGGTCAGTTCTTTCTTTTTATAAGTTCATATTATATATGGGTGCTGTCCTCTATGTCTTTATATAAATCCTTTGCGACTATGTTCAAAACATGTGGCTGTATTATCAATCAAGTAATTGTAAATGTTGGAAATTCCGCCTACATTTCGGTCCGCTCCTAGCTGCCTAATTGCAGTATTTGGATTGTCTTCATTGCAGCCTTCAACACCTTTGTTGTGTTGGGTGTGAAGAGGTGAATTTAGTCTCACATGCCTAGAGATATAGTCTGTAGTGTTTATAAAGCTTAGGCACCCCTCACCTTACAAGCCGATTTTGTAAGAATGAGTGAGTTAGCCCCAACCAAATTTAAATTTGGTAACAGAGCCTATCCTAGATCTGTTGTTCGGCTTCCTGCATCGTCCATGTTTCAAGCTCATTTGGCCCAAGCTGAGGGGGTTCATCGTGGTCCGCCCCTAGCCGCCTAATTGCGGTATTTGGGTTGTCTTCATTGCAACCTCCAACACATTCATTGTGTTGGGTGTGAAGGGGTGGATTTAGTCCGAGACTAGGTGTAGAGATATGGTGTGTGTAGTATCAGAGCCTATCCTAGATCTGTTGTTTGGCTTCCTGCATCGTCCACGCTTCAGGCTCATTGGGCCCGAGCGTGAGGGGGTTCATTGTGGTCCGCCCCTAGCCGCCTAATTAGGGTATTTGGGTTGTCTTCATTGCAACCTCCAACACATTCATTGTGTTGGGTGTGAAGGGGTGGATTTAGTCCAAGACAAGGGGCTAGAGATAAAGCTTAGACACCCCTTACAAGACAATTTTTGTTAGGCTGAGTTTGACACAGCCCAAATTCTAATAGAAAATCAGGGTGCTGCCTTTTCTGGTTTATTTTGCTCCTCGAGAGCTTATGATTTTAGTCATAATCTGCATGATACAAGTTCCAAATAATCAACAGAGAAATCAACAGATAAAACAAATAGAAATTTGGAAGGAAAGAAATCCTATCTGACCACTGTATCATTGGAAAATATAAGAAAATACAGAAAATATAGGAGCTAATGCTCCCATCCAAGGAAGACACCTTTGGCCCCAAGCTACAAGCCTAAAAATTGTTATGGGATTCACATGATCCCTTCTCCCCCAAACAGATGTAGGATATGTTTTTTCTCTATCTTCTCTAACTAACATCCCCTCTAATTTGTAGTGTACTGCTCATGTTATTACTCCTCTAAAGTGGGTATCGAAGTGCTATTCACCCTTTTCGTATTACTAATCAAATGGATGAATATACAAAATGCATATTTTTTTATAAGTTTTTTTATAAATTGTAACAGTTATGTATTTTTTATAATAGCTAACTACTTTCTAACCATGCAGATGCACAAGGTGCTGGTTCCATACTTTGTAGCACTGGCTGTGACACCCCCTACTCACAGCCTTGAGGGAACGTTGATGGTATGATTATTTCATCTTCTCTATTAACAGGAAAGCATATAGTACTAATAGTACTTCTCGCCAACTCTTCAAAGATTTTCAAATTAATATGATCCTTGGTTTCTTAGCTTGTAACTTCTAGTTCTTGTCTTGTTAAAAACAAATTCTAATTTTTTTACGTTGTTATACTTAAATCAGTTTACTTGTAGTTCATTTTTACCAAATCTACTTTCCAAAATCAAGTTCATTTAAAATCATGTTTGACAAACACATTTCTCTTCAACAGTCGAAATTGTTTTATGGTACTGCTCATATTAAAGATAGGGCATTCGCACGTGTTAGTGGACAGCTACAATTGTAATTTTGATATATCATCACACATGCAGGCTGGAAGGGATCTAAGATTCATAAGTCTGTCAATGATTGGATGCTTATGCGGGGGTGCACTTGTATTATCGGTAACAGCCTTTCTTGATCTCTTGGGTTGCACATGATATTGCTAGACACAGCCAGTGCAGGATAGGGAGAATAGAATGTGGGGAGTATATTCGTGAAAGAATAAACAGAAGAGTATTAATGAGTTAGTTACGAGGAGTCATGCTAGTTGGTGAGGAGAATTGATAATTAAAACGAGGAAAATTTGTCAATTTTGTGGTATAAGAGCACTGACCCAATACCAAGTCTATTATTGTTTATATCTTTCCCTCATTCTGTGTTCCCGTCCTGTTCATCAATTTTGAACGAGAAAACCTAATACTATCTGATATTTCGTGATGCCAGATCTTGTGTAGCAGATACGGGTTGCAAGGCTGTTGGTTTTCCCTCGCATTATTTCAATGGGTAAGAATAGGATCTCCACTTGCATCAAATTAAAGTATTATTACTAGTTCTTGAAATATTCTGATTTGTATATCTTATTTTTTATAGGCTCGGTTTTCAATGGCCCTCTTGCGACTGCTTTCTCCCAAGGGCATTTTATACCCTGAAGATATAGACCATAATAGAGTGCAAAAGCTTAAAACTGCTTAGTGAGTGTTTGTTTGCACGTTTGATTGCACAATACAAGCGTCTGCAGGGATGCCAATGCAAAATCGCTGTGATTTCAAGAAGCTAGAAAATGGAGCTTCTAAGTTAACGCGGATATGTTGTCGCAGATCCAAACAGAGTATTAACCTAGGTACCTAGTTAATAGAAAAATGATGTATGTTAGACGCAAATTAGTGTTACAGAATAGTCATACATTTCTATACAAGAGATGATTCACATTACATTAACATTGTCAAACGATCAGTGATAGCAACTGCCTCAATCTTACACATGTACTGTAGTTAGTAATAGACGTGTGCAATGGGTTGGGCGACATGAAAATTTTATGAGCTCGAGTAAAGATGATAACAGAACAGTAATGTTGGATAATATAATCTATTCAGATTTGTTTAGTGTTTTACAAATGCTATGTGGACATCATTTTTGACTTCCAACATCGTATTTATATATGCATGGATAATATGCACTCTTTCTCCCTCCCTCAAATCACATCAAATTTGTAATAGTGTATTTTCATACGATGTTTGGATACAATGTCAATTTTTTTTTACTCAAATAACATCAAACTAATTTTATTAAAAAAAATATCGATGCCTTGAAGATAATGTGTTACCTACGATATGAACATTTCTATTATTTAACTTTTCCCTCGTAATAATCGTCCTTTTGCTCCTTCCATAATTTGGTGCTTTAAGTTTAGTATCCGTAACAAAAACTCCAAAGATTTAATCTATTATGAAAAAATAAGTCTTGGATTTAGAAAATCAAACTCCATTAATAGTTTTGAATGAAGATAAATGTAAGTAAATTCTTTTATAACTAATACTTGATTACGAAAATCATATTTGTCTTGGATCGAATTCTTTCATTCTACTTGTTTTAATTTTCTTCAAACTTGTTTTTGTTTGCCAAATTTTTTGTTGTTTAATTTTTGTTTTTCTACCCTTATCACATGTGATGTGACATCCATTAAATGCTTATGTCTCACCCAAAGTAACATAATCAATCATGCTAGGTGACACTTACTATTTTTTTATTTTTTACGAGAGGTGACACTTAATAATGAAATCTGAATCTCCTAGTATCTGTTTTCAATACCCCTTCCCTGGTAGTACTTGTCCCCAATAGGACTAAGACTTACTGTATATAGTACGGTGTGATGGTTTCCTATTTTTATGCTTTTGTGTCAACTAATATATTTACAAATACAGATTTATTGATTCGCACAAGATTTTGTTTTTGTCTCACGATTACATAGTATAATTTATCAGATTTTTTATAATCTATATGTGTATATATAATCTAATAAGATTTTGTTTTTGTCTCACGATTGCATAGTATAATTTATCAGATTTTTTATAATCTATATGTATATATATAATCTAATTGATTGATTCCCTAAAATAAATCATACTATTTAAATATTGGTTTAAATGTGTGTTTGGTTCCTGCACTTTGATCATATTTTGACATTGGTCTTTGTACTTTTTTATGTTTGGCATTGGTCCTTGCACTTTGTAAAACTTTTGTCATTGGTCCTTCTGTTAACCTCATGTATAAAAAAAAGTTAAAATTAACAGTGTGCCGCGTGGACCAATTATTTCATGCCACGTGGCACATTAAAAGATAAAATTGCAGAATTAAAATAAATTAGATAAAATAATTGATTTTTAATTAGAACAAAATCTAGGCAAGGCATGCTTCTTGGAGCTCCAACCCAGAAATCAACAACAATTCCAATAACAAGGATAACCTAACAACAACTATAATTACAAATATTCTTTATCTATTTTCAATCTTCACTCCACTTTTCAATCATAATCCACTACTTTGTAATAAATCAAACCTTAAACCCATCTTAACAATCAAAGCGTCCCAACTTGAGTTGATATGCTCGCTACCTGTCTCAACATCGGGTAGAGATATGCCTCACTCATCATTTCTTTTTCTCTTATTGTTAAGAGTCATCGCAAATTCTAAAACTCATCTTCCTTCTTCTTGTTGTTTGAAAACTCAAACAAGAATCCGTCAAATATGTGTAGAATAATTGGTTGTTGAATGTGAGTTGATCAGATTGCATGATGAGTCCGATGAGACCTTATTCAACGACAGCAAGGTAGCGATGTGAATGCCATTGTTGTGATCATCTTCTGCTTTTTATTTTTAATTTCCAATTAACAATAATAATAAAACTAATTAAAAATCAATTATTTTATCTTATTTATTTTAATTTTGTAATTTTGTTTTTTAGTGTGCCACGTGGCATGAAATAATTGGTCCACGTGGCACACCGTTAATTTTAACTTTTTTTTTAACATGAGGTTAACAAAAGGATCAATGACAAAAGTTTTACAAAGTGCATGGACCAATGTCAAACAAAAAAAAGTGCAAGGACCAATGCCAAAATATGATCAAAGTGCAGAGACCAAACACACATTTAAGCCTTAAATATTTAATTAAACACGATTGCAATAGAAAGAATCTTATTGCAATAGCAACAATATTGGGATAACTTATTTTGATCTTATTTGTCAAAATTATTTAACTTTAGTATTTGCCAAAAACTCTATAAATTATATGTGACATAATATGTACACAATTAACCTCAGTAAAAAAAAAAGTGTTTAACGTGTCTATTTTTCCACTAGCACCCTGTTAAAGGAAGTGAAATGGTGGAATTCCTAGGTATTACATAACATATAATACATTTATGTAATTACAATTATATACGCTCTTCGTTTTAAAATGAGTGTTTTTTTAGTAAATACAATTTGTTTTAAAATGAATGTCATATTCACTTTTTAATGTAAACTTTTACAATTATGCCCTCTAATTAATATTGTGTACACTACTTTCAAAGTCATATATTCTATTTTTGTAGGAAACACACCAATAGTTATCCATGAGTAGTTTAGTTAAAAGGTTATGCGTTTTGACAACCTTTCTTCATTGCTTAGTATCTGTGAAAAATAACTTAAACGATATTCATTTTAAAATGTTAGAGGTATTATTTAATTGGGTTTTGCTAGAAGACACATTTTATGAAGGTGTATTGTAGCAAGTTATGCTATGAGCATTTGCTAAAAGACGCCAACTAATTTTTATAAAGGTGTCTTTTAGCAAAGTTATAACTAAAAAGTGGAAATCACACCTTGAGGTGTGAGTTGCTAAAAGACACCTACATAGGTGGCTTCTAGCAAAACCCTTATTTAATATATTGCATGATTATAATAATAATTATAATTATCTTCTAATACATAGTTTGTATCTTCAAAGCAAATGTACTGTAATGCTACTGCTATTATTCTTGCTATGTTAACCTGCCAATAATAATAATTAAATTAAGCTGATGTCTTGTGACGTTATTGCTAGGATAGACTCTGATATCCACTTTTTTGAGTTGCTTAGTACATGAAGGTATGTGGGGAAGAGGTTCCCAAGCATTGTAAGCTAAGAAAGAAAGGAAATCAATCTTAGGAAAGTGTTTCAACATTCGAGGAGGAAAGATGTTTGATTTTATCTTTTGGAGGTGGTGCTCTCTCATTCGGAAGATGGTGGAAAGAGACAAGAATTTTGGATTTAAAGAGCTATAAGTTGCATATGTTCACCATATCAAAAACAAAACAAAAAAAAAGTCATAAGCTGCATGTAAATTTGAAATAAGCTGTTGGATTGGCACATCACTTGATAAAAAGCTGTTGTTTAGATTTAATCTCACATATTTGGTTTGTTACATAATAAGTATTGATCCTCTCCTAATTTGGTTTAAAAAAAAGTAACAACATTTCATTCAAGTTGAGTTGAAAAAGTGGATACTTGTGTGTCAACACTCGATTTTTTTATTAGTGTGAGCCTAATTGGTATATTCCTTAGATGATATGAGATGTGAAATGATGCTTGTGAACTGAACAACATAATCACATTGATTGCAGCATACTAGTACTAGTCAAGAATTGTTTATCCTTTTACTTAAATCCCTTGCTAATCAATGTCAATAAAAGATAATTCCTGTGAGTGTAATTTACTAGTTAATATCAATATCAATCAATGGTTTCTGGCTTTCTGCTGCTAATTTTCGCCAATTTGAAGCAGCTTTCTCCATGAAAAAATTGCAATTAATAATTTTTCAGATCAAGTAATAACAAAATGCAATTTGTTCATCACAATAGAATCTACTGTTTTGGTTATTCCACAGAACAAACCAAACTCAATTTAAGACTATACTCTCCGGCTCTGGTCACAGCGCATATTCCACAACCTCATGCAAGCGTTCCTTGATCCATAAATCGACAATCACTAAATCCTCACCTGCCTGTACCTTGGGTATCGGTATGTACGCATGAAAAGGTCTCATTCTTGTTCAGGCCATGCACCAGGACAAACCTTTGACAAAACTACGTGTTTATTACCTACTGCCTCTCGCTTTCCATGGTGAACCTCGCCGTGATGATTTGGATTCTTGTTCCTTATTCTGCAGTTGCACAAGAACATTAGTGAATCATAGAAAGAGATCAAAATAATTTGAGGTTTAAAAAGATATAATCCACAACCTACCCTGTTTATTAGTAGTCTTCGTTTATTTTGTTTTTCCAGAAAAAGTTTCCGAACTTGTTTCTTCTTTTCTTCTACCTTCAATTTGGAGAGACTAGGCCTGTATAAAATAAGGGTTCGACCAATCTGACCAACGGTCACTGAACCAGTTGCTTCTTCCAACTGCTTCACAACATCTTCTAATTCGCCTGGACAACTCCCGTGTATTTTAATCTGTAAATGCCATCCAAATTGCATGTACAAATTAATAAGATGCAAGATTGCAAACAAGGTCAAGCTTGTGCATTTTAATGATTAGGACGCAAGGAGAAAGCACACGATGAAAAGGATATGCATGGTCAGTGTACAAGAGTTTTACAGGGACATCCGATGAGAGCCTATTGTTTTGTTTATTTCACTCTTATTAATTGGCAAAGTTATAAGTTTTTACGAATTGTCAGTGTAAAACAAGTCTACATCCACAATACACCCTCTATTAAATCAAAGATTAAAAATGCTAGAAAAATTACTCTCTGAGGTATTCAAGCTAAAGTTCCCCGAGACATCAAATGCTATAAAAATAACTCTCTGAAGCATTCAAGCTAAAGTCCCCCGAGACATTATTGAATCAAGCATGTTGTTCTCTGAGAATGCAAAGCAAAGTAACTCAGCCACCCAGCTACTCAATATACAGGTGCAAAGCTTAAGTTCATGAAAATCATTCCAATGACAGTCAAACCAGTAGCAAAGGAAAGTTGTCAAACATAGTATATCCATGCTTTGCATGCAATGCCACTTGCATGGTACAATAAGATTGCATGTAGTAGTTAGTTTTAGCCACTTTGCAGTAGCTGTGTGGCAATGGTAACCAACAATCAAAAAGCACCAAGACTGCAAAGACTAATGCACCAAACCAACTCAAACAATCATTTTACATACACCAAATCATTGACAAAGACACGAGCATCAAACAAGGCATAGATACCGAGAATAAATTAGGAAAATGGAAGTCAGTGTAATATAACCATAAGTCTCGTGTCCGACAGTGGACAACCTTTCAATCTAAAGTGTTGGTGTTACATAGAGACATCCATCCACAAGTTCCTAGATATACTCTCGCTAAACCCAACTAGACACCCAAGGCCATTTATTTGTATTGCCCATTGACAACTCTGGTATTGCCTAATGAATTTGAATTCACTTTATTATTCAACAAATTTGAATGTCTGATTAAGTACCAATAATTAACACATCAATGACAAACACATAGCTACTACCACCCGAAAGGACAATTGCATATGCTAAACATGAAAAGAAGGAAAAACTACCACAAGAAACAGTTAGCGAGCTGAACAAACAATATCAAAACATTACTAGCAACTTGTATGAAAGCATCGCAAAATAATATGAAACACTAACCTAAACGAACAAATGTATCAAACACAAACCAAAACCTAACAAAAATAAACCGAAAAGAGAGACATTATTTCAAAACACAAACCTAACAAAATAAGCATTACCTTAAGAAGTTCATTAGCTTCAAGGTTATCACTGAAAGCAGTAATAAGATTGGGTGTAACACCAGACTTACCCACCAATTGTGTGCTAAGCTTTTTCCCCAAACTATGTGCATAAGACCCAAGTTCTTTCCTTTCCTTCACACTCAAACTCGGCACTTCCAATTTCAATCTTTCTTCTCTCTTACTCACCAATGGCGACGATGTAGTTTCAATCTCATCCACCGCCACTTTTGTATCTTCAAAATCCTCTCTTTCTCTTTCACTTTCAAATTCATCTCTTTCTTCATCATATTCATCTTCAACTTCATCTTCTTCAATGGATTTTGAAGTTGAACCTTCAACTACGGCAGAAAGAGGAGGGGTGTAGGAAAAAGCACGGGAAGAAAAGGGGGGTGTAGATAAGAAAGATGGTGAAAGGGTTTTCTGAAGAGGTGGGTGTAGGTGAAATTTTCGAAGGGTAATATTGGAAGAAGGAAGAAAGAAAGGTTTGAGAAATGAAATGAAAGAGGAAGAAGATGACGGTGACGGTAACGGCGGTTGTGAACGGAGAACGAAGAGGAGGTGAGAGGATACTGATGATGATGCCGTCATCTCTGGTTTGGATTGTGAAATGAAACTGAAACTAAAAATTAATTAATTTATAACTGTAAGATTATGTTTACAAAATGTATAATTATTTAGTAAAACCATTAGCATACAAGGGTGTTTGGTCTAGTGGTATGATTCTCGCTTCGGGTGCGAGAGGTCGTGAGTTCGATTCTCGCAACACCCCTTTATTTTTGTTTTGTCTCTTTTTATTATCATTAACAATGATCTTTGTGAACTTTCCTTTTCTGTTCAGTCTCGGAATAAAATAATTTATACCCATTACATACTTTTTTTTTAATTTAAACTCATTATATACTTTGGTCAGTAGGTGTTTAATGTTTGGAAAAAAAATAGTAGCACAGAATGTAAAAAAAATATTACTTCAATTAAGCAATATTTTGACTAAATAGTTTTTTTTTCAAAGATTATATAAATTTTCTTAGAGCAACTAAATGACATTTTTTGTTCTTTCACATTTCATATTCTTTTACTTTTTATCATATATGAATATAGTCTGTTTCTCATAAAAAAATGAATGCCACGACTGTGGTCTCTTTTTTCTATTATAATAATAATAATAATAATAATAATAATAATAATAATAATAATAACCAAATGTTGTAAATTAAATTTAAGAACATAATTGATAAAAAATTATATAAATATTAACATTTTTAGACATTTATAATCTTAAACTAAAAATAAAACATTAAAGCAATATCTATATAGGAAACTGAAAAAAGCAGTAGAAAATAATAAAATTATAAGATATCTCTTTTCATTTAACTAGAGGTACTACTAGATTTAAATTTTTCTTTTCTTTCAAAAAAAATATTTAAATACTGCTTTAAGAATGCAACATTGTTAAATATGTCAAGAAATAATTTTACTATCAATTGCAGTCATACTCCCAAAGAATTGGTCTTTGTTCATAGATGACATTTCGGTACACACTAACAAATGATTATTTGCCTAAAATTGAGGAAGTGAAACTTGAAGGTCAAAATCGAATTGTTATAACATAGGATCAAAACAATATTTAACTCATTTATTTATTTTGAGAGAACTCGACAACTCATAATTTTAAGATTAATAACTTCAAGAGTTTAATATCCTTAAAAAAAACTCCAAGAATTTATTTAATCTAGTGATAAAAAGCTTGGTCTTAGACTTAGAACTCCAAATTTCAGCTCCTATGATGATAAATGCAAATTCCTTTCTTACTACTAATTGATTGCAAAAATCTTATTTGTCGGAATTTTGAAAATATACTATGCTCTTGAACTTGTTTGGGATAAAGGATAGCATACACTTTCTCTTGAATGTGACTCGGCTTGTGTTGTCCTTGGTAAGCGAGGGGTATCTTGCTCGATCCATCATTGTTTTTCTATTGTCCCCATCATTAATCGTCTTATGATGAAGGATTGACATATTATTGTTTCTCATATTTATTTGCAAGCAAACCATACAATTGACTTGCTTGCGCGTTACGCCCTTTCATACATGTACTTACTAATTAAATCATCCAACACCATGTTAGGTTAACTTTTTATGGTATAACGTAGTCAATGTCTATTTTAAACATCGTGTTTGTTTGTAACTTGGCTATCATCGTTCTATCCAAAAAAACATCATCTTTTTGCTACATAAGTTTTTTCCTATAAGAAAAATAACAACTTTAAGATTACTCAATCCTTTTCCATATGGTCCGTGGCCCTGAACATTTAAATTTCTTCAAACGTGTTTTTTTTTTTGACAAGTTCAAACGTGTTTTTATTTCTCAAATTTTTGTTGTTTAATTTTAGATTTTCTGCCCTTATCACATGCGGTGTGACGTCCATTAAATGTTTATGTCTCACACAATTCACAAAGTAACATAATCATGCTACATGACACCGAATATTGTAAACAACGTTATATTAGCATGCATTTACTTGAAAAATAATTGAGAGCTAAAATAAATTCTATTTAGCTATTCTAAAAAGAACTTACGCGTAAAAAAAAAAATTCTAAAAAAAATGGTACTAAATATCACAAATATAGAGGCCTAGACAAAAATTTGCACTTTTTACAAAGATTTTAACAATTTGAATATTCCCCTAAAAAAACAATTCTTGAATATTATAGAGAGATAAAATAAGACAAACAACTTCAAATACAAAAACTAAGGCCAACACTATTTTACTTACAAGAACACTAACAACAGAAGTGTTATTTTTGTAAAGAAAAATTCTAAGGCGAGTATCACTGTATCTATTTAAATGTGATGTTGATGATTTTATTTAAAGTTAATCTACAATATAATTAACATATATATTATGTGCTTTACCAACAACAAATAAAGTTATCATAATTTTTCATGATTTTTCTATAAAGGAAAATTTGTAAAAATGTTTAAAAGTTATCATAATTTGATGAAAGTATCGAGATTGTTATAATTACTAATCCATAGACTACTATGATATGGCGCGCCTATGATTCAGATTCATAATCATGAATTAGCTCTTTGGATTATGTGTTTTTTTTTTGTTGACAAATTTTGGATGTGTTTTGTTGATTGGCTTGATGCAACTCATTGGCTGCCCACAACTCTTCCCAGTAATATATTCTACCAATTCAAGGTACTGTGCTTTTTTCTCCATATTAACTTTCACTGTTATAATTTAAAAAAATATTGAAGGAATTTTAATTTTTTTTTTAATTGCCCATATATTCTCTCCACGATACGATCCTACGTGGATTTCTTGCAACCAATATTGGAACTTTTGTTGAATTAACCAATTATGATTAGAGTACCCCTTCTCAATTGCAATTTGCAAGAGTAATAAGACACTTTTGAGATTCTACTTTCAAGCAACTTCGAATAATGCAACTAAAAAGTGAAATGACAGAGACAAATTTATGTACGAACTCTACTGCTTTAGAAAAAGAAAAGCAGAAACATCTGCTGATAGAAAGGTCCAAGTGTTAAGGAGTATAAACAAACAAACAAGCTCAACTTCCCAAATGATCCAAAACAATATTGAACCATTTGAGTGCAATTTCGAAAGAGCAAAACACCCCTTTCTCTGACCATATTTTCTGATATAAGCTTCAAATGGGAAAATAAATCTTTTGACCAAACAATATCACAACCTTTGAAACAAACTACACAATGCAAAGCAGGTATAGCAACCCCCAGAAAGGTAGAAACGACATAGTTTGACTTGAAAGGTATAATATACATTGCCATATTTTCAGGCGCTGACCAAAACTGATCTATAACGCTATATTATCACAAATTGGTGTATGAATTTTTTTGATGGGACAAAGAACTGCGACATAGCCAAAAAAGGAACCAGCAAAAATGACATAAGACAATATTATATAGTTATATTCTCCCATGATAAAAGCATTCGTACATAGTAGGGCAAAAAGCTACTAAACATAGCAAGTACAAACAAACATCATGATCAAATTTCATTACGAACACAAAACATCATAGAAAAGACTAAACCGAACCAAACCCCTCATTCATCGGCTCAAGACGTGGTGCAGCTGAGCCTAGCTATCCACAAGAAGGGTGGACCCCACCACACATCCCTCCCACAAGATTTTTGAAGGGATAAAGTGGCCAAGCTCCACCCAACTATTTAGTGGAATTAGAATTACACACAACAAAATACTTGGTCCATAACCTAATTAACTTTTATACAACACACATGAAATGCTAAAAAAACAATTAAACAAACTAATAATAAGGCTTGTAAAGAAGCTTTCCCAATGTCCTCTGGTTTCCTTTGGTCACACCATCCCGAGGTGGACTGAAGAACAGTGGCAGAACTTCCTCGGACGAACAGGGAAAAACCATGCTTCCAAAATGATTCTCTAGTTTCTCTTTTCCCTGCATAGATAAATTCATACTTTAGCTTATAACAAAATCCCAAAACTTGAATCACATAATCAACAAATTAAAGTTGATAAAAAAGGGACTAATAAAATAAAGTAAAAATTAGGGCAAAAAACGAAATAAAAAAAAAGGAAAAAAATATAATGATTAGGTCTAGAATGAAACCATACCTGGAGGCGTGCAGCAACCACATCACATATCTTAATGGAATGGAAGTGTTCCCAATTCTTCCCAGAGGCTGTCAGTTGAAATTTCCAAGCTGCCTCATGCTTGGTGAAATTCACAAAGGCATAGCCTTTGTTGAACTCAGTACTGCAAATTAATTAAACAATGTCACAGTTAGCAGTTTATGAACACATCCACATTTTACACAAAATAATAAAAATCTATTTATTGAAGTTATTTGACAGTGTACCTGAAATCAATAGGCAAGTATAAGGCATCAAAAGCAGAAGTACTATCTTCTCCATTGGCTTGATCTTTAGTATTTTCACGCATGCAATGATCTTCCAAGAAATCCAACAACTTATCTCGACTGTACCAACAAGTTGATTAACAATCATGCATGCATCAGTCTTAAATTTTAAAAGCAGTTTCAAAGCATAAAGTAGAATAACTAGAAATAAATGCACATAATGAAGGAGTATTAAAGTAGGAGGAATGTGAAAGGAAAATGAAACATACGTATATTTGCTAGGAATGTTCTTAATCATAACCGTTGTTTCTTCACCGTCCTTCTGAACCGGAACCAACGGAAAACCACCTCTACTATTCTTCTTGTGACAATGATAACGAAAATGTTTTGCACGGCGATGGCGATTCTTTCTCATCAAACGCCCATCATCAAATTTCTTCTCTTTTTGTTCAACATCCTTGCGTACTTGCTTCCTCCTCCACTCAAAACGACCACTGGTTCTAATCACATGAGAACGATGGTGTTCCATTCCTCCACCACTTATAACCTCGATAAAAGCACGGTTTGAATCACCACCCTCAGTAAATGGCTCCACCGCCATTTCATTTTCCAGATCTTGTTCATGGTTTTCAAAACCGTCATGAAAATGGGTCGGTGGTTTGGTTTCGGATTCAAACCTAGGAAAAGTGGGTTGGACCAAGTTTGGAAGATAAGAGTGGAAAGAAAAGGAAGTTGAATAAAATGGAAGTTTTGAAGTGGTGGGGTAGTGGTAGAAATATGGATGTGGACGATAAAGAGGAGCTGAAAAAGTGTAGTGGAGATAATGAGGTTTTTGGAGTTTGTTGTTTGGATAAAACTCGGGTGCTTCTGCGTTTAAAGCAACCATGGAAGCCATGGATTTTTGATAGAGGTAGCAAGAAGAAGAAGAAGGAAAGAGTGTGAGAGATATGGAAAATGTGGAGAGTGATGATTGTATTTATACAAGAGTGGATCCCAATGTGAAATGAAAAAAAAAAAAAAAAAGTGGAGTATAAAACAATGGAAGGTTAGTGAATGACTGGTTTCTGTTGGGGCGGACGTACTTCAGTCACAATACTGCTTCTCTTTTTGTCTTGCGTCATTTATCCATTTTTTTGTTTTTCATTTTTAAGTTATTGTGTATTATTTATTTATTTTTACCATGATAAAGAGTTAACGTGTACACCTTCAATTTATATATGGTTCTAGTAATTTTATATGGATTAAAAAATATAATTGATGTTATATAGAAAATAATAATTATGTGTTGTTTTTCAAAAATATCATTTATTAATGGTATGGATAACATAAATTAAAAAAATTAGAAAAAGATAAAGTGATAAATAATAAGGGATATAGTTTTCTGATATTGGTGATATATAATTTAAAACAAACAAATTTTGCTAAAATGACATATAATTTAGAATTGAACGAGTATAATTTATTACAAATTTTGCAATGACTAAATCACTAGAAACACTTCTACACATAAAGATTGGTCGTTTCCTCCCTCTAAAAATTAACTTAGACCAATTTATCGTTGATTTTTGTGTAATCTATCTAATAACAATCATAAAAATTAACTACCTGCATAATTTGTAAGTGAAACAAAAATTAATCTGTAGTACCCTTTCTAAGTTTACTGATGTGATTAAATTATCAACAATTCTTTAAATTTAACCTTTCTTGCTTTCTACTTTATGATTCTCTTTTTAGATTAATAAAGTTAAAGATAATTTAAAAGCTACAGGATTGATTTTGAGTTTTACATATTTGATTAATTTTATAGTATAACTAATTTAGTATATGTTTGGTTCCACTTTTATAAAGATCAAAAGTGATTTTAGGGGTGTAGTATTAATTTTGACATGTTTGATTATTGATGTATAGAATCAATTCTGTCTATAAAAGTAATTCTACTCGAAACTAAGATTAATAACTTCTTGTTTTATAATTGATTTTCACACACAAATTTATAGTTGCAATTCATTTTTACATAAATGTATCCAAATACAAATCATTTTTAATCAAAATGACTTTTAACCAAAATCAATTCTACCGAATCAATTCTATGAAAATCAATTATGCCCACGGCAGTACGGCACAACCAAACATACGCTTTAGACTTTAAACTTGATTGTATTTGAAGTTAGTATTTGTAGTTTTGATTCTATAATTGATTTTTACATTCAAATTTATTATTCAACACACTTTTATATAATTGTATCTAAATGCAAACCATTTTATCTAACTCATTTTTAAATACAACCAATTTTACAAAATCAATTTAATGAAAATCAATTTTTGTGACCACCAAACCAAATATAAAGTTAAACATGTTATTTTTTAGCTGCTTATTTTATGTCTCTAATCATAAATTTTAATAAATAAAATACCATCTCTAAATATAACATATTATTAAATTGTTAAATTGCTAGATAGTACATTTATTAAATGATTAAGATATATTATTTTATTAATACTTTTATTTTTGTTGAAATATGATATACCACCGAGACTAGATTGCTAGATTAATTCTCATCCGTTATAAATTACAAATTCCATCACTGCATGTCGATGTCAGCGTTACAAAATCTTTTTACATTTTAGCTATGTTTATTTTATTTTTTCAATATATTTTTCCCATTTTACGAAACAAATATATTTTTTAGTGAAAAAACTAACTATTAAATATTACAATCTCCCCTAAAAAAAATATAACCTTGATCTAATTTATTAACAAGAAAAAATATTAAAAATATTTTCTTTTTTGAAATGAACAATGCTATAATGTATGTAAGTGATACGATGAGTTATAAGTTTTTTTTGAAAAAGCTAAAATGAAATGTATTCAAAACGCAAAAAATCCTAGCTAGCACAAGGAATGCTAGGCTAGGAGACTTAAATAGCAACATACAAAGAAAAAGTGTGTCCTATATATGCGGAACACTCAAACAAACACTCATACATCAAATATAAACTTTTACAAACAAACTAAAAACACCCGCTACTGAAGGCTCCTGAAACCAATAAAAACTAACACCAAAAACAAAAAGTTGTGTCCAAAAACCAAAGTTTAAATGTCCGCGCAGTAGCAGAAACAAATCTTGTGTCAACCGTTGCAAAATCCCTACAAAATAACAATTAAAACCTACCAAAAACCTGTGAAACTGCACCTTGCCTCTCACCAAAAACTAGCACCACCACCACCACACAAATCACCATTGATCCTCACCAAAAACCAGCACCAGCCACCACGAACATCACCACCAAAAACCAACATCAGCCACCACGAGCATCACCACAAAAAACCATCTCGAGCATCACTACAAAAGACCTGGGTTTTTGAGACCAAACCATCAAACAGACCCTACCAAAATGAAACAAACCCTTACGGGTTTTTGAGACCAATCCACAACAAAAAGGCGACAGATTCGTAACCACCAATCTCTGATTAAAAAAAACAAAAACACTAACAACCGGAACTCACAAACAAACAGTCGGCCAACATTAAAGCCTGACGGAACCTGAGTATACCGGCGACACAACAGCCCACAAGGAAGAAACATCAAACTAACAACAGAAAACGACCACCAAAACAGAAGGTGACGCGGCCTATGAGAATCGAAAAGACAAAACAGAGACACACCGACAAAACCGAAACGAACCTATGAGAATTGGATCTGGTTGTCGGGGAAACCACGACGACGAGCAGATCAGAACAATAAGACGGCGAACAAAGACCTAAACAACAAACGACAATAAAGAAACGACAACAAAAACAAAACGAGGGCGCCGAATGAAGGGGAAGCGGTGGTGGTGCGGAGAACAATTCTCAACGCACCACCATGTGTTGGGTCTACATCATGGTGGTTGATTTGGAAAAGGGGGAGGTGAGGCGACGGTTGTTTGGAGTTAAGCTAGAGAGAGGGCGACGGTGATTATTTTGTTACCCTGGTCTATTTCCTCTCATCATCTCTAAACTTTCTAACTGACCCTACGGTGAGTTATAAGTTATACAACTTATAACTCAAAATAAAATATTTCATTGTCAAAAGAAAAGTGGCATTTCATATTTGAGATGATATAATTGAAGGCATGTGTAATTTTTCTTCTTTGAGGAAAGGCTTGTGTAATTTTTATAGATTTTTCTGTTATGTCTAAACATGTACATGTTAAGAAGTTTAAAATAATTTTTCTCCTTAAAAAAATAAGAAATTTGTATTGAAATTTGTACATTTAATATTAAATATAAAAATTTTGAATAAATAATTTTTTTTTTTGACAAAGAATAAATAATTGTTATTTTTCAAAAAAAATTATTATTATTAATTGTTTTAACATGCGCAAGGTTGCACATGTTAGATAAACCCAATTTTTATTTACCATACCAATGCATATGATATGAATAAAAGTATTAATCACATTACTTAAAAAAAATCTCAAATCACATCATCACATATAATATCTTACATTGTTACTCACACCGTTGGTGATGTATGATGGTCATTAGTGTAACTTTTCTTATGGCCATTAGTGTAACTTTTTTTAAGGGTCATTATTGTAACTTACAAAAAGGTTTTTTTTGGATATCATGAATAAATTTATACATTTTGAAGGAAGGAAATATACAACTTATTAATAAATAATTGTTGTTTTTTAATAACAAATTATTACTTGTAGTTCTTTTAACATGTACAATATGTAATATTGCACATATTAACAATTCACAAAAACAAATACAGTTTGAGATTTATTTTTTGACAGGAGAGTGTGGGTTCTTGGTTTCTAGGCAAGAAGGCTTGTTAATCCGACGTTGGGTCGAAATAAAGTTTGATAGAAAAAATATTCCCTTTAAAAATTATTTTACGAGAGCTCATTAACCGCATACATGATATTACTTTGTTAACCTAAACTGGAATTTGAACAAGTTTCTATAAGAGTGAATTGAAGAATCAATTTAAAAATCAATAGATATAATCGATTGATTTAAGTTGTAAGAGACGCATCTTTTAAGTATGTGGTTAGATATTCGATCTTTGATTGTGGAAAAATTATGATTGAAAGAGGAAAACGTACATTGTATGTCTCATAGATTTTCCAACAAACACCATTAACATTCATACTTTATATTTGAATTATTGTAGAGTTAAAATAATTCAACTCAAAAATATTAATAAACTTGTGAAAATCAATACAATGACTCAAAATTAATTTTGCTTCACCGAATAGTAAAATCAAATTATAACAGATTTTATTTTAGTTTCCTTCGAAAATAAGATTTATTTTAGTTAATAGTACTTTTTTTTAAGGGATTATTTTAGTTGATACTATTATTCCTGTAGTAGCATAATCACTATTATTAGCGCAAAA
>Ga0315914_1001420_pt1 | contig 35628 bp, 12 predicted proteins | sample MpolenodulesMG_FD_203920 | JGI IMG/M metagenome (GOLD analysis project Ga0315914, IMG submission 203920) | Medicago polymorpha root nodule microbial communities from Los Angeles, California, United States - elongated nodules | ecosystem: Host-associated > Plants > Roots > Nodule | place: USA...
TAACACCTTCCCTCCGTGAAATCAACCCCCGGATCCATAATCTCATAAGGGTTTTTACTTACTTTTTCCCTTCCCACGAATAAAAGTTAAGAGTTCAAAGATTGACGATTCAAATCAATTAATGGTTTGACATCCGAAAATCAAGAGCACATATATTGTTCTTAAACCTATATACATGAAAATTATTCTTCCACTAGATGATTAAATGTGTATTGTTTTTTAACTCATGTACAATACACTAATTAATTAAATGTGTACTGTTTTTTAACCTATGTACATGAAAATTGTATTAAGTCAACTGATTCGATTTAGTTAATAGATTTGTGACTTAAATTTAAAAAGAAAATAAAACTTTCTTATGGTGAATATATGTTTGTTATGAAAAAAACATATTAATTAAATGTTTTTTATTTTGAATTGAGAGAGAATCACCCCACCAATCCAACTCCAACACCAAAGTTTCGACGAAGTGAACGATACCATCGTTGGATGGTTTCAATGGTGATGGGGTGATAGTCAAAGTCGGAGAAGCCGCCACCACTTCATCTAATTGCTAGTACCATTCTCTTATTTCTTCTTCATTAAGACAAACATTTTACATTTTTCATTGTTAGTTCTATAATTTATTTCCACTCTCACTCACCTCTCTCTCTCTATATATTCTAATATTTTTCCATTTTTCTCTTCATTCTATCTTTTACATTTACAGGTTCATCACTACTCTTTTATTATTTCTTTTAAACATCATAAAACTATAACCATTTATTTACTCATCTATTTTCATTTTATATGTTTTTGATGTTGTTGTTAGGGGTAGAGCCACCCCCTTAAGCCTGGGCACTAGCACAGGCTCAACTTCTACTTTCTTTGTAGCAAACTTTGCCCTTACTAGAATCTCGCTTTTCCTGCGGATTTTGCCAAAGGATTTAGTTGCCCAGATAAATGTAATACCTTCGTGGGTAATTGTTTCCTTAGGATTTTAGGATCCGCAAAAAGAGAATATCAAAGGAAATGTGCAGTTATCCGCATGAAGGAAGTAACGTTATGTGGGAAGTCTATAAAATTATCTGAAGAAAATGTGTAATTTTTGTATAAGCTCTACAAAATTTCTAGCTCCGCCACTGGCTGTTGTGTTATTTCTTTCTCCTTTTAACTATACATCTGGTTGTTTATCTTGATTCAAATTTTTGCTTCATCAGGTTCGTTCAAACTTCTAACTTTTTTTTTTTTTTTACCTTTCTTTCCATTTTTTGTTTTTTTTCCTGTATCAACACTAGAAAATGCTAGTTTAGATCTTAGATGATGATCATAATAATAATGTCAAAATGTGTTATTTTCTTCCTTCATTTGCTTGTTTCTATACATTTCTTTTGTTCACTAGATTTCAATGATTTTGAACTTTTCTTTCCATAACAATTTGATAAAAATGACATAATGCAATGTAATCTAATGTGTCGGTGTAGAACACAAACGAATGTCCACCATCAGGACACGCCTAATCTGAAGACTGTCGATACTTTATAGCGTGTTTGCTCCCAGTATTTAGTGATGATGAGTTGTATGTACACAATTTAAATTGATTTAGGATCTAAATAGACAAAGTACGCCATATTATAGTTATGCAATCTTATAATATTTGTGTGTCTGGGTTCCAAAGGCTATACGATAATTAGTTTGAATCTAAATTTTTCTATACTTGAGGGAATGTGGATATAATTGTAGGTAGTTTTGGGTAAAATCAATTTGGTCTTAAGAATGACTAAATTTGGGTAGAAAAAAAAGAATACGTAGTAAATTTTGAACTAAACCATACACTTAAGGGAGTCGTTCCAGAATTTTTTGAAATCTTGAGTTGGTCTCAGACCTAAGAGGTGGTTTGAAAATAGTTTTTAACCAATAATAGACATCTAACTAATAGCAAATATAATTTTGAAATTTAAACAAGATTAAGAACAAGTAGATATACAACAATCACATGTTTTAGCATCCCATAATCGAAAGGTAAATATGTTTTAACAAAAAGGAAAGCTAAACATGTTTTTCAATTTACAGTTGTAACCACCAGAAAGGAAATGTAAACATGTTTTTCGGAAAGATGTTTTTCTGATGCTTTGTTCACTAATTATTATTTAAAATTGTAGATAACCCATTTATTGAAGAAGATTGGGAGAATTGCTGAAAAGTGTTCGTTTGACTTCAAGTCAAACAAATCAAATGTAATGAAATCATTACGTGAGATAAAGGTTGATGACAAACAACTCATGACACCTTATTAGGCGTGAATGCAATAATATCCAATATTTTTACGCACAGTAAGGTCTGAATCAATGAGATCAATGAGTTTTCTTTTGAAAGTATATTAATAATATTAATGTATTGACATATGAGATTGTAAGAAACAAAATAAAAAAATCAAATAAAACCTTAAATTTGGAGATATGTTCCTTAATAATACTAAATTATTAATGTTTTGGCATCACACTCATGGTATTAGTCAGTATTTATGAAGCAAAGATACCTTCAGGTATTATACCAAATATACGTAAAACAAATGACAACATTTTTATCAAATCAGTTGCAATATTGAAAAACATTTTCATCAGGTATTCTTAAGAAATGATTTTCTAATAATATGTGACATAATTTCACTTATATGTCGCTATGTCTTTCAATAAGTTAGTTAGTCAAGATAGCTTGCAGAAACAACTTAGAATGAAAAATAATTTAACACATTCTCCCTTCTTTGATGGTTGAATTAGTTCATCTTATACATAAGTTCTTAAGCAACCTATTCATCCATCTAACTATAGTTTTCAATTTGTTTCCCCTAATGCAAACATCTAGTTTAACGCTAATTAACATATCGAAATGAACTTTCTTAATCCCACACATGTAAATATACACATTAAAATCTTCTCGAGAATGTTTTACTTACTTTTTCTCTCTTCCACATGCATGAAATAGGGTAAATATTTTATTTAAATAATATGACTTCTTTAGTGTCCATATTATGAATAAAAAAAACTAATTGTATCAACTAAAAATAATTATTCTCTAGTTATTGACTAGTATTGATACATAGAGTGAAAATTAAGCAATTTTGTCCCTTTTCCCCCCGGTGTATGTAGCAACACACTCTAATACACACATTTCAACACATTTGTTCCTACTTGTTGAAATTCTAACGTGTATGTCTTACTAAAATACGTATTTTCCATATAAATTGTTGACACTCATTAAGTTTTATCAAATATGATGGTGTATCTTGAGAAATATGTGTTAGGTAGTGTGTGTTGTTAACTTTATTAGTTTTTTCAATGATTATTTTCTTTTTATTGAATTGACTAAATCATCCAAATATAGTGTGCATTAACATTTAAAGAGGATAACCCTAAAGGTTGGCCGAGTGGTGTAAGGTTGAGAACATAGGAGTGTGTTCTTATATAGGTTTTAGATTCAAATCCTTCACGTGCTAACAATTCATGTACTAGACCAGTCCATACAAGGTTTACAGTTCCACTAATTAAATAAATATGTATTGTTCTTCAACCTGTGTACATGAAAATTGCATTAAATGTGTATTGTTCTTTAAACCATGTACATGAAAATTGTATTGATGTTCCACAAATTAATTAAATGTGTATTGTTCTTTAACCTATGTACATGAAAAATGTATTGATGTTTGACACTATCTGTTTTTATTTTTTGTCATGATAGTTTGATAACTAATTATCGATAATTTATAGTTTCTTTATGTTTTGGAATTTTAATTGAGTATTAACAATAAATTTTTTCTATCATGTGCAAATTTGTACATGTTGAGAAGTTCAAAGTATCATCATGATCATATCTAAAATGCAATTGAATCATGAAATCAATTGGACGAGAGCTGTCATCAAAACTCTAGCACAAAATAAATGTAAAAACCAAAGAAAAATCGATAAATAAATTAAAGTGAAACAAAACTTGTTGGAACACTAGAGCAAATGATTGAAAGTTGAAAGAGTAAAAACAAAGTCCCACATTAGATAGAACTATTGTTGTGTGAATTGAAAAAAGTGGAAGTTCTACATATGATATAAAATACACATCAGTAGTGTTTATATAAGAGAGGAGCCACTCCCAAGGGTGTGCCATTGGCGTACTCACTTTTGTGAACACAGAGAGAGCGCTCAAGAATATATATATCACACGTGCCGCCGTTGTGCGAGCCGTGCTGGGACAACTTAATAATTATCTGAAAGCGTTTTCTCAACAAATAAGTTTCGTTTAAATCCGATCCAACAAAAAGATATATATCACACGCACGATGCCAGTGTCGTCGGTAGAGCCAGACTTGGGAAGAAAAAATATAGATTTTTTATCATATGAAAATATTAAATTAACTAATTAACTTAATCATTATCCGAAAGCGCTTTCTTAACGAATAAGTTTTGTTTAAATCTGATCCAACATATTATTTGGATATTTCTGGTCTTATCCGCTCGCGTGCTCCAACTTAAGCTCCAAGCTTATTTGATCCGTTTGTTACTTAAACTGATCTGTGAATTACTTAATTCATAATTTTCTCTGCGTATTTGTTACAAATTCTCCCTATAAAAGGTGAGTTTGCCTAGTTCATTCGGTACACCGGAAAAGACTTCTGAAATTTTGAATCTTTTTCTTCTTTCACCCTTTTTCGATTTGTGTTGACAAGTCTTTCTTCTCTTCATCTTTTCTTTATGTCCCTTCGGTTTTGAGTGGTCTTCGGACCATAATTGAGTAGTATTCACATCGTATTAAGGTTGTTTATTCTCGAGCGATTATCAATAGTGCAGTAGGTAATTGCACAATTTGAGCTAGACTACTTTATCTTGAAGGCGGCGTGGTTGCCTTGCACAACTTTGAACAGTGTCACGAAACGTCTTAAAAAGAGCGACATGTTTGTGACTTAACCCGGTAATCTCTTCGGTGGTAAAATCTTTTCAAAGTACTTTTCTAAATCCAAAAACAACGAAACCTCCACCTTGGTTGTACATCTAAGACGTCAAGGTGAAACACAATGCAGTGGAATGGAGGTGGTGCACAACACAAGTTTTTAGAAATTTAGTAACATGCGTAGATTAGAACGTGAACTGGTGTAATATTTGCAATAGAAGTTAATAAATAAAGACGGTGAACCCACTTAGATTGGTTTGATGGTGTTGGTTTAGGACCTTGAAGTATACTCATTCTCAATGTCTTAATGTTCGATTCTCTCTAGTGTTAATTTAAGTGAGCTAATTTAACTTCTTCAAAGATGATAATAATTAAAGATGGTGTAATATGGACATTCAATAAAGAGTTGAGATGGGTTGTTGAAGAAATTGTAATTGGTTGAGAAATGGGTGAGTTTAGATGGAGCTAGACGTTGGTTGTTTCGGTGGGATGAGAAACTGTGTTCTTTGTTACTTGATAAAGTTATTTTGCAAGAAAACATGTTGGATATATGGACTTTGAATAATATATTTGGTGCGAGTTTTCAGTCAAATGAACCTAATGTCCCATTTGTTCGATCTTGTGTGAAATAAAGTTGTAATGGTGAAACTCTGTGTGTGTGTGAAGATTATTACTAAATAGACATCTCACAAAGGATAACCTTGCATGCCGTGGAACCAACTCTTTCGGTTTACATTGTGTTAGTGGATATGGTTTACTTAAAGTTGATCTCTTAAAATGAATAAGTGAGATGTCTGAGATTCAAACTTCAACCTTGCGTATATTATACAATGTTCTTACTTTAACTGAATTAAACTGACAGAGACAACGTGAGATGCAATACACTATATAAAAAACTCGCAATGGCTAAATAATGTAAAATTTTATCATTTAAAAAGCTATAATGTACAATTGATGTAACAAAGTTTTCACAATGTTCAAATTATTTCATCTTATAAATATTTTGGAAAGATTTTAAAAAATAAATATATCATGATATAATATACTACAATATAATATATTATTTCAAAACATATAATATATTAGATGTCGGTATAAAAATGTACACTATTATAATATCTGGTGCTTAAAAAATAATTTCTTGAATGAATTGATACGATAAAAGTAGGAGAAATGATATTTGTATTACCATTTTTTAATAACTTTTGAAACAACTCTCTCTCATACTCATATCTTTTTATTCTCTCTCTTTTTCTTTCTCTCTCTATTATTTTTATCAAATAAGAATAGAGAAAAGGTTGTTATCACAAAGGTTGTACAAAATTGATTGTACAAATATCACTTATCTAAAAGTAGGACCCCATGCATTCCTTATGTATGATAAAAATAGTATCCAACGTGGGCACCACCAGCTTGCAACAAATTGACCCATCAACCTCTAATCTTCAATCAATTTTGGTTACATATTAGTCTTTGATTGGAACTCTATCGTCCCTACAAAGAGGACCCATATATTATGGACAAGGGCAATGTATGTATATCTAGCCATGAAGATTCTGCAAACAAAAAGAGAACACACAACATTCCATTTTTACATCAATAATGCGTATCTCACATTTTCCATAACTTGAGTACTTCAGCTAGGATATAGTAGTAGTATTACTCGTGCAATATGCATGGAATAAAATAAAATAAAATAAAATCCATTTCAGTCATTATCACTATTGTGTAAAAGATAATAAATTCAAAATTAAATATAGTTTTTAGTCTAGTAAAATTATCTTTGTTCCCTTTAACTTTCCTTTTAATTTAATATTTCTAAAATTTGTAAGTTGTTCACGATTCCTATAAAATGATTCCTATAAAATGAGAGGATTCCCTATAATTTTCCTTTTAATATAATACTTCTAAAATTTGTAAGTATTGTTCACGATTCCTATAAAATGAGAGAATTTCCTATAGTTTTTCTTTTAATGTAATATTTCTAAAACTTGTAAGTATTGTTCACGATTTCTATAAAATGAGAAAATTTTGATGTTTAGAGATTTACTATAATCTTATGACTTTTTCGTTCTCCAACTCATTAAGATTTTGTGGAGTCATTGCTCTCCAATTTTTTCCTAACCTCCCTTATTATTTTTAGGACTGCTCAATTTCTTGAATATAGAAGTCTGTCTTCCTCTTTGGGATTCTTTCTCCTATCTTTTTGTTATTCATTAAGCAATTAAGCTCAGCTTAATTAATAGAGTATTTAAGAAATGACATGAGTATCAATTAAGATTGACTCAGTAGTAGAAAGTTGACTCACCTGCAATATCGTGGATTAAAACTGTCGATGTGATGACCTTTTTAGTAGATGATTTACAGTTATCTCTCTTAACGTTCGTTGAGTCTTAAAGTCTGCCCTAACCTAATGCAATCTTATAACCTAATTCACCTAAACGTTATAATATATTAAATATTCAGAAGACCAAACTAATAATAATATGATCTTTATTCGAATTTGAAAGGAATTTAAGTAGTCATATAATTCAGGATATTTGACGTTGATACATTGATCCAACTAACTCCGAGATTATCCAGGTAGAGAAACTACCTCATTCTCCATGAAGAAAAATGTTTAGCCAGGGTAACTCAATTCATTCACCAAAGTGTCTCAATGGTATATATCACACTTTTACACTAGACTTTTAACGTAAATGCTTCTCTGTAAAAAAAAAAAAAAAAACTTTTCTGAAAACAAACTTTCCTTAAAACAATCATAATTGTCTGATATTTTATGTAAAAAAATCAACGGTATAAACACTATTACAAATTTACATGAGCATCTTCCATTGCTTTGCTTTCTAAATAAAGAAAAAGGCAGCGCAAATGTCGCAAAAAAGAGTAAAAGGTAAATAAATCCTGTTACCCCTTTATTATTACTATGATCAACAAACACAAAACAGAAACGACAAATCATTAATTTCATTGCTTACAGCTACAGTTTTCACACTCACTCACAACATCTGTCAATTGGTCACCACATGCAGATTTATTTTGCATCTTACTCAACCCATAAAATATGCAACCATTCCATTAATGTGCCAACTTACCAATAGCTAATATACACTGTCAAAAAAAGTAACAGATCGTATTTATATAAAAACATTATCAATGAATGTAGTTGACAAATGTGGACCTTTCCTGGAACTTCACTAGCAATCTAGCATGATACTATATCGTGTTTGTTCATATTAAATATGTTAGTATTATTCTTTGTACATGGGGAAAGATCTTGACCTGCTTCTGATTTTAATGCACTAAATACTGAAAATAATAATCCAGGATCTGATTCAGATCGTTGAAATTGAACTTGGACTCTTGTATGTGACATGTGAAAGAATAAATAATTGTTAAACAATTCAGTGTATGGTACGGAATTCTTAAAACTTGAGAATAGTATAAAAAGATGTTCAACATTATTAATTTAAAATATAAATTTTATGAATTGTGACACATTTATATTTGTAACTATATATTAGTTTGGTAGGTGTAACTATTTTTTTTTTTATATTATTGACTACGTAATAGATTTTTGCATAAGATAATCTCATTCTTTATGAAGTCATTTCAAGTATATGATCTCTATATATAACTCTATTCTATATGAGATTGAGTTTTTTTTCAATACACATCTTCACACCTTATACTATAGAGTTTGGTGGGTAGCTCTTTACACTTAGTCTATATGAGTTCTCTATTTAGACTCCTTATTAAAAAATATGTATAGATATATGCATACACCTTTTATTTTTATTTTTTAACTCTATACATATGCTTCTTTTTTATTATTCATATTTGTTTCACACCAAGTGATTCATTTAAACAGTTATATAATGAACGATGTTTTCTATTTACAATACTAAATAAATACTCTTGGATCTTCCCTAATCTATATATTTATACTTGCTTGAACAAAAACTTAAATAAATATATTTGGACATACACATAAAACCAAAAATAAACAAAAGAGAATAAAATAAAATAATATCAATTGACGTGATTAATTTGTGATTTGTAATTTTGTCAATGAAAGATTTTTTTCTTCATATTTTTAACTTTTGTGTCTATATTAATGATGAATATATTATCTATGAACGGATAGGGAGAAGGTAAAAAAGTACAGTTTGTCCACTGATATATTTAACTGATCTCATTGAGATGTGTTAAAATATACTCTCAAAATAAAATAAATTTCGATTACCCTCATGTCATGACTCATGTGTACTAAGACATTGAACTTTTCTTCAAATCAATAATCTATTCAAAAGTGTACAAACTTCCACAATTTCTAGTGCTGGTACATTGGTAAACAAAAATTTACAGGATGTTTCGCTAAAGAAAGTTTTTTAAAAGTCGTGTAGATTGTCATTAGAGACTATCTTTTATCCTTTATCGATTAGGTTAAACAAAGAGTTTTATAAAGCGGTGGAATCAATCATATTATTTTATATGGGTTATGTTAACAAGTGTTCTAAGGGTATTTGTTAAGAATTTAAAAGAGAAAATGATCTAGAAATCTTATGTAAAAAAAGTTCATTTTTAAAAGTTTCAATGTGTAGAATATGCACAATTCTAATTTTTTTTCTTCTTTGAAGTTATAAATAAGTGTTTTTGAAACACTTCTTAACCTTTCTCTTATTTTATCACTGTGATCTTTATCCATTTCTAAATATAATTTGTGTATAGCTATAAAATTGTAGGGATTTTATTTTAATCGTTATGTAATTTTTTTACATGCGTTGTTGTGGACTAGTTGATAGAACAAAGTTCTTTGTTATAGCATATGCACTTTCTATTTGTATGTGAGTTTTCAATAATTATTCTTATCATATCGATCTATAAAACAAAAAAAAAAGGAAAGGGATGGAATCGAAAGAAATCTATATTCAATTAATCAATTCCTTGAGTCACTTGTTTCTTGGAACAAAAAGCAGTTTATAGGAGATATGTATTTTTTACAACCATGTTAGAAGTATGAAGTATTTATTATATGAACTCTCATATACAAAAAGTCAAGAATCGAATATGTACTTACTTAAAATGTTGGGGGCTCTCTATACCATTCAATCAACCAACATATTGGTAATTATAAAAATATCCAAAAGTGTCTATTATCTACTCAATTATCCTAATGACATTAGGTTAAAAAAATGGAAAGCTATTGCCTCATTAAAATCCAACCTCTAACCAACCAATGGCTCCATCTACATTACTACAAAAACAGTGATCGTTCATAGTGAAAGGGTAGATTCTCATGCTTGGTTGTTGAAGGTGGAAAGTATAGTGTCCAATTTTACCACCTTGGATGTGTCGGTGGTCACACAAAACAACAAACAAAAGAAAAAGGATTGCGTTGTTGTAGACTCGTGAGTGAGTGAAATTAATAAAAAAAACATTTCCACATCCACACACAACGGTCTAATCTACCACTACCCCAAAATACAATGCATCATCTTTCAACACCTGTGACTCTCTTTCGTGATTCCTATTTCTCTCACCTTTGTTATTAACATTACTGTTAATTTAATAATAAAACTTTAGCTATCATATGTCGATAAAGTTGATAAAACTTGTCTACAATATATTAGTCTAACTTTAATTCCTTAAAGTAAATGATTAGAAGTTTAATATTTTGTTTTTTTAACGAGCAAAATAGATTATATTAACACTGCAGTAGTCTCCTCATTACTAGGTGTGTTGAAAAAACTACTAAAAAGAAACAGTTAATACAAGGTACAATAATAGTCTATCCAATGTTTAAACAAGCAAAAATGGATTAATATTTGGATTTTTTGCTTATGAAAAAAATTGATTGCAAGGAGAGAATACATTTTGTGTGTCTTACAAGTTTGTCAACGAAGATTAATTATTGGTAATGACGATGAACATTTTGTATCAATAACAAGTTAATAAAAAAAGTTGTTTCATATAAAGTTATGGTTCAACTTTTGTTCGCGTAATTTAGAATTTCGTTGATGAATAATTTATAAGTACCTGTATTAGTACCATGAGGAATCAAAATTCTTTGCAATAAGAAAAATTGTGTAATCATCTAATTGTCATGTTTCATGTAGTCTAATCTTGATCAAACGATCAAACTCTAGGTTTTAAATATCCATATTTATAAAATAAAAACAAACGTAAATTTTTTTTCAACTTACAATCAAGATCGAACAACTTTTTATATGTTGATATTTTCTTGATTAGAGGTAATTTACATACATACTCAGATCATTAAAGATGCTCTAACCCTGACGAAAATCCTAAGATAGTGGGGCCCACCATGATAAAGACTCCAACCTCCCACAATTATTAAATTCGGTGACTTAAGCCAGGTGTCCATATTCACAAAACTTACTTTCACAAAAAAACTAAAAACATTTCACTCACATAACTCCAAAGAACACACTATATATATAAATACAAGATCATTATAATCTTCTTCATTTGGATTTTCTCTCTTCTTCTTCTTTTCTTCTTCATCTTCAACATTACTTCATCAACATTCCTCAAATTCTTCACAAGAGTCAAAACCGTCATTTTCTAGATCCGAGGTTGAGCTCCTTTTACAATAACCATGGAGCTTAGCTTCCTTAACAGAGGAGCAACACTTGTTGTTTCTCTTTCTTTGTTCCTTTTCATTCATCATGTCTCTTCATCTTCTATGTATTCGGTGAGTTTATTAAATCTTCATTATTTTTCTGGAAAGTTTTTTTTATTTTTAATTTTTTCTAATTTGGGCGGAACAGTAACATTACCGTTATGTCTTTTATTTCATTTTCAGTAATTAATTTTTTTAGTAATTTACTTTGTTAAGTGTTTTTTCTGATTTGTTAGTTGGTTTTATTTTATTATTAGAAATCTTTTGAGTTTCTTAGTAAATTTTATTTTAGAAAAATTTAGAAATTGGGGTTTGTTTGATCAATATTTGTGTGTGTTTTTGTGGTTGTGGTGAAATAAAATATATTGGGTTTAGTTTTTTTTATTAGATAATAAGCGTTTAGATTATTTGTTTGATGCTGTTTAGAGTTAAGATTAATTTTTGATTGTGAACAAATTGAATTTGACAGCTTAGAAAATGAAAGTGGTGAGTGAGAGAAAGGTATAATGGAATTAATTGGGTTGACTGAGTTAGCTAAATTTGTGTAACTAATTTAACAGCCTATTAATTATAGATCACATGGTTTTAGGACATCCTATTACTCATTTTGGTGTGGTGGGTGAGGTTCTTTGTTGTTACTTGCAATTAATTTGAGGCAATCTTAATTAACAAAAAAAGGGAATTAGGAAAATAAATAAAAATTGAAGAGGCAGAATTAGGAATTATTTAAGTAAATATTACAAAATTGTGTCTAATGATATAATACTTGGTTAACTTCTGGTCCTTGTGTTGGAATCAACATTGCAAATTGCTACAGGAAAGTTTTTTCTTAACTAAGTTGTCAATAGGGGGTGTCCGGTTCGATTATACTCGTGTCAATTTCGGTTGGTTAGTTTGACTTAAAAAAAAGAGTTGTCGATAGGATCGCTCATTTTAGTCTTATGGTCATAGTTGCTTGCCTTGTAAAAGTCACATAATTCCTGTTTAGATAAACAACTTAATTAAGCGCTTATGGCATAAGCACTTAACATATAGTGCTTATATATAAGCTATTTTTGTAGCAAATGATAAATTACAAGTCAAATTGTTCTTGTATAAGCTATAACCTGTTTTCATAAGCTATCTTGAATTTTATGGAAATAAGCTGAAGACAACTTATGCACATGCCATAAGCTATTTCTATGAGCTCTTCCAAACAGTCTCAGAAGTACTTGTGTTGGTAGATAAGCTCAAATAGACCAATCCAAACAGACTCAATATCTATTAGAACGTATTACATCATTGTGTAAATGTTGTCTAATTCCTAGTTTTCTTTCTTTCTTTCGTGCCTTCGCATCTCGTTATGAGTTTAGTTTATTGGCTTTCCACACCTTATAACTTGGAACTTGCTTTATGTAGGAAATGAATCCTATAAAACCTAGACATTCACGCCTTCTGAGGAGCGCTGTGCAGCGTGAAACAGTAAGTTAATTTAGCAGTGAATGCTTTCTTTAAACATCTTTTTATTTTGGTTTTGGTTGTTCATTTTATATATTGTATAATTTTGTATTGTTTTCTCCTTGTGAAGCCAATATCACAGCTTTCCGAAATATGGACACCACTAGAAAATCAAGGTTGGAAATCTTGCGATGAATCGGAAAATAGGCCAAGTGAGTGAAAGTTACTTTATTTTATCTTTGAGAACACATGATGTTTGGTTATGTATATTTCTTTATCTAATCATTTTGTGACTGGAACTTGAATTGAAGCAGCATTACCAGAGAAGTCTGAAGGATACATCCAGGTATTTCTTGATGGAGGTCTGAACCAGCAAAGGATGGGGGTACGTATTTTAAAGCCTTATAATTAGATCAAGCTTTTTCTTTCGTGTATGCGAAAGATTTATAATTTTTACACGGTGTTTAATTATTTTTTTAGATATGTGATGCAGTTGCTGTTGCGAAGATACTGAATGCAACTCTTGTGATCCCATACCTTGAATTAAATCCTGTGTGGAAGGATTCAAGGTAATGTGAGAAACTAGAATTACAATTTATTGTATTATTTTGTTTCGTGGATTGTGCACAATGTAATGTACTGATCGATGTTGCTTATGTTTCTCTGCAGCTCATTCGAGGATATATTTGACGTGGATCATTTCATTGATGTATTAAAGGATGATGTTTCTATAGTTAAAGAGCTTCCTGAAGTGTACTCGTGGAGCACTAGGGAGTACTATTCATTGGCTATTCGAGATACCAGAATCAAGGCTGCACCTGTACATGCAACAGCCAACTGGTATCTGGAAAATGTTTTGCCTGTCCTACAAAGGTTGGTAGTTACCTGAATCTGTACTTCTAAATGCTAGTGCATTCATGACTTGAATGTTTCGGTCCAATAACTTTAACATTAGTCGATTCAATGACTAAGATTATAGACATTTTCATTCATAATTGCAATTGCAATTGCAATTGCTTTAGCATTTATATAGCGTTATCAATTACAGAACCTGCGCTGAACATTGTTTTGAAGATTATTACTTTGTTCTTTAAATAATCTTTCTATCGATTTTAAATGAAGATATGACTGATTTTAAGGTGTATATTACAGGGATGCTGCAAGCTCTGTATATTCTCTTTGAATTTTGAAATCCTAATATCATGGTGTTTTTGTTTGATGCAGTTATGGTGTTGCTGCAATCTCTCCATTTTCTCACCGTCTGAGTTTTGATAACGTGCCAATGGATATCCAACACCTGCGCTGTAAAGTCAACTTTCAAGCTTTAGACTTTGTTCCCCATATCAGAGCACTTGGAGATTCCCTCATCAGCCGCCTTCGCAATCCTCAACGCTTGTCTGAAGAAATGAACTCCAACTACCTTCAAGAGGTCACAAATGTAGATGATAATAAAAATGCAGGGAAATTTGTTGTTCTGCACCTCCGATTTGATAAGGTATTTATCTTTCTCTCATTTATCATCATCATCTTCTGTACATACAATGTTGTAAACTTTGTCTCTGTTTGTTTCTTAATTTTTCTTTTTTGTTGGTATAACTATCTTGACGTTACAGGAGTGCTAGCAACACACTCCCTGCCCTATTGTTACATGCATTTGTCTGTAAATTGAGAAAGTTTGTGTAATAATATTTTATGGCAGGATATGGCAGCTCATTCAGCCTGTGATTTTGGTGGGGGAAAAGCTGAAAAATTGGCTCTTGCAAAGTATAGACAGGTGATTTGGCAGGGAAGGGTTCTTAATTCCCAATTCACTGATGAAGAGTTGAGAAGTCAGGGACGTTGCCCAATGACTCCTGAGGAGGTCGGATTGTTGCTAGCTGCTTTGGGATTCGACAATAGCACTCGTTTATATCTTGCCTCTCATAAGGTTTAACCATGTTATTTTTTAGTTTGAAACAGTAGAGTCTCATTCATTTTAATTATTAGTGCTTGTTCTAAAATGATTATGTTTTTCTAAAATATCTTCCCTTTTCCAGGTCTATGGTGGAGCAGCCAGGATTTCTACTTTGAAGCAATTGTTTCCTCTGATGGAAGACAAAAAGAGCCTTACTTTGCCTTTTGAGCGTGCTCTGATAAAGGGAAAAGCTTCTCTATTAGCCGCACTCGACTACTATATTAGTATACATAGTGACATCTTCATTTCTGCTTCCCCTGGAAATATGCACAATGCATTGGTGAGTTCTCCCCTAGATTTACCATATACATGACTCCAATTCATATGAATTACCAATATTAGTAACTAGTCTAGAATACTGATAATGGACCTTGACTTAACCATGTTGAGGCCATGTTCATATTCAATTATTCTTATGAGATCCATTTGGCCATACAAACAGAATTCCTGTGAACATGGGACATTAATGAGTTTGTCATATAACAATTAATTACTCCCTCCGTATCATATTCAGAGAATTATTTGTCTCACATTATTTGTCATTTTTTTTTTGGTGAAGACATTATTTGTCATTTTAAAATACCAATGTAACATTATTTTTTTATTTTTTATTTTTACTGATATACTCTTATTTAGTAAATGAAACACATTTTATCATAGAAATTACTAGCACACAGAATAATTTTCTTAAAAAGTGTGTATATAAATGACAATGACACTTAATTTATGAGATGTGTGTTTAGAACTGTCTAGACAAGATATATTTATGATGTACTGGAAGGCTGTTGAAACAGTGGAATTGAATTTATAAATGATAATCAATGCTTTGTTGATGATAGGTTGGACACAGGACATACTTGAACTTGAAGACTATAAGGCCAAACATGGCATTGATGGGTCAACTGTTCTTGAACAAAACCATGGAGTGGTCAGAGTTTGAGCATGCAGTGGTTGAAGGTCATGAAAATAGACAAGGTCAACTCAGGCTTAGAAAGCCTAAACAATCCATATACACATACCCTGTTCCTGATTGCATGTGCCAAGCTTAATAGATTGGTTACAGATTAGTAGGCTCTATAATATATAGTTCAGTGTCTTATTATTTGACATCTGCATCTGGTTAATAAAATAATTATCACTAATCCTATTCACGAAGTATTTTTTTTTTCACGTTTATGATGTTCTTGGTAAGAGTGCTTGATAATAGTATAGTAGTATAGTAGTTGTCTTGTGTGGGAGATGTATGTATGAGATGATGGCATTCTTAGCAAGAGCAGTATTATTTATAATGCAATAACAGGCACCATATTGTTGTTTATCATTCATATATTATTATGCTTTTTTGCTTGAATCACGTTACAGTGTAGTTTTCACAAGAGTGATATGTTACCATAGAAACGTTCTTGGGGTAAATGGTACCTAGTACCTACAAGAATTAATTCAATTGACCCCAAATTATGCTACCCCAATATCTTTGTTGACCCCAAATTATGCTACCCCAATATCTTTGTACTTTTATCACTTAGCTATATTGATTGTTTTTATAAGCTATAAATTTATTTATGAATAAAGAAAAACAATAGACTTGGGACATAAATCTAACTCAGTAGAATAAACAATACAAGAAAAAGAATTTATTGATCAGTCTTTGCAAATCAACCAAATGGGTTAAGGGTTTAAACTGTATTTCTATCAATTTTTTTGTACATTAGCAAATGTTACATTTTGGTTTATATCCTATATAGGAGAACTCAATTGGAAGAATTTTTTTTGTGTTGAATTACAAGTGTCTTACAATATATCCATAAAACATCGATCTTTCTTTTTCTATTTTACGTTTTACTATTTATTACTTCATCTTTTTCCTTTTCTTTTATCTTTCTCATACCAAAATAAATTCATAATTTCTTTTTTGCATATAATACCAATTACATTTTTAATTTAATGTGTGAGATTGCCTAAGTTTTTCATACAAGGGTAACTGTGTAAAGAAACTCATAATATCTCTTTATCATATAATACTAATCACATTTTTTTAATTTGTATAAAATTGTCAAAGTGACTTATAATATGAAACGGGGGTGTAATTGTTCTTTAAATCTGCATTTTCTTATATTGAATGTACTTATGTGAATCTAATCTCACGCTATAATAAAAAAAAAAGAAGTCATATTTGTGCTACGTCCGTATATAAGTTATATAATAAAAAAATAATGGAAAATGACGACGAGTGGCCTTACATTCAAGACATGTCAGTGTCGTGTTATTTAAAAAATAAGTAAGATCCAAACTTATTTTATTCTTTTTTCTCATTTCTGATCTTGGCTAGTAAGAAAAATCCATGATGGTAAATTGGCTGTATAACAGAATCATGTATGCATTGCTGAAGCAGCAAAAATAGTGAATTAATATTACAATAAACCTCAAGACCTTTGAGGGGTATATGAATTACATGAAGTGATAGTATATACAGCTTCTCAGTGATGAGAATGTGTTCAAATTCAGCAGTGTACTTCCAAAAGTTGGAAGACTAAGCCTTCAAACAACTACCTAGTTAAACTCACTGATAACTAAATATTCCTCTAGTAGCATCTATAATCTTACTTCACATTCCCATCTGAAGCCTTTGGAGATCCATTTCCACCCTGGGATGCAGCCATTTCCTTTGCCTCTTGAGTTGTCACAGTGTCAATCTCATCATTGATAGGAAGTGTTCTCTTTGATCCATCCAATGCAACACCTAGAACTATATTCTCTTCAAGAACAGGCCTGGGTGCAGCAGGTTTCCTTTCTCCTTGCTGTTTTGTTGGCATATTTCCATTGGCTTTGTCGGTGCTGTTTGTTGACGAGGAAACAAGATTGTCTGAGTCGACGTTCGGCTTGGTGTTTTTAACTGTTTGACCCTTTGATTGTTTGACATGGATGTCCTTCATGGTTGAATTATCTACTTCCAAACCAGTTACTTTGGAGTTAGAAGTAGATGACATTTCCGGCACCTCCACGTTTGCCTTGTTTAAATTTGATTTCAGTGGCTTGTTTTCACCCACATCGGAGTTAGATGCCATGACTTTGGCATCCACCTCAGAGTCATCTTGAGTTCCTCTAACCTTAGCATCTGCTGCTCCGATTGGTTTAACCTTATCGTCTGTCTTGGTATCGAGTTTAGTCCGCACAGTTGTCTTGTCATCTTGATCAACAGTTGCATGTGCCGATCGACTTTTCGTTTTATCATCTGCATTGTTCTTGTAAGGTGAATCAATCACTAATAATGGACGGTTAGAAACTGGTCCAGCACCATTAAATGTGGAATCTGCGTATGGTATGTTGTCCAAGTCGGCATCAGCATATATTTTCTGCAGGGTACGGACTGGTGTTGCAAGCCGGGCCCGGTGATGGCTGATAACTCTAAGAAGATCCAATAGTAAAGTTTCCTGTTGTTAAAATCCAATAGATGGAAAATCAGCTTAATCCTTGAGCAAATATAAACTGCTGCCAGAACTAAGATCATATTTGAAGTATCATGTCAAGCCAACAAACAAACAAGAACACGCTTCTAGAATACTGGTAAACTAAAATTAGGAAAATTTAGCTACATCATCATAATTCATCACAATTTAAAGAATAATTCATCATTGCTTACTTCTTTATTTGTTTTTATTTTTTTGAGAGGTTCTTTACTTCTTTATGGTTTTAATTATTTAAGACGATGTAAACTTTCAAGCATCTGATATAGGACAGGAAATCAAGTTCTACATCTAGCCGTCAAATGAAAATCCTAAAGTTCAAATGCAAATCAATAACACCCAAGATTGAACATATGATAAATGCAAATTAGGGTTGGAATCACCCGATCTTGAACCGGCAATGACTGCAATTTTATGGGTTGATTTTTCTATCAATGGCTAAAACTCATTTAAAGGAGCCAAATCCAAGCTACGAATATGAAGCAGTCATCACTCATGGTATATCCATCTTCTACTGATTACTACTAGACGATAAAATAGTGTAAGCAAGATGCAAGTTGCAACACTAGAAAGTTGATTGTAAGGTTCAATGAGTGACACGTGGAAGGGCCTGTCGCCTGATTACTCGTGAGTTCAAATCAAATGACCAAATCTATTTTGTAGGAATTTTCAAGCCTAATCAAGAGCTTTGCAGGCGAAATACTTGTTTTATCCGATTATTTACTGTCTATCAATAGTTTCCAACAGCTCTTTGATTCACATTCGCAAGTTGAGTTATGAGTTATGACTGTGTGAGGAAAGTATCATAAAAAGTGCATATTGTACATAAATAAGAAGTATTCTTACCTTAACACACAAATATTCTTCAAAATGTGAGGTCTTGACAAAACACGAAATCAGAATCTGTGAAAATCAAAAAAGAATATATTATATTTTATATATAAATACATAACTATCATAAGATAGCACATTGATGATCATATGGGTAATAATTTGATTTGATCATGACCAACGAATGTTCCTACCAGTGAAATGTGGGTACACAAATCTGATTTGGGAGAACAAAAAAAGGAAAGATACAGAGGCAAGTGCAACTGTTTAAGCTTATACAAGTAGATTCACACGTAATTAAGGCAGGCTTAAGTTTATGCAAGCTCCTCTGTTGTACGAATATGATGTGCTGTAGTGTTCAAATGTGCACTATTACTTCTTTATTTTTATAAGGCTTTAGACACTAAATTGTACAGATCACCAATTTATTTGGTTCAAGTACTTATTAATCTTTTTAAGTTTTCGATGTGAAAATGTTGAATCTACCCTATTTTGGAAGTGAATACAGTATTAATAAAAGTACCCTAACTATTTGACCATGGCATTTACAATGTAACCTCAGGGCAGCCCGGTGCATCAAAGCTCCCACATAAGTAGGGTCCAGAAAGGGATCCCTCCATTTGGTGTATTGTACGCAGTAAAACATTACACGTTAAAATGTTATTTAGGATATGTTATTGTCACATATGCCAAGTATAAAGCATTACACGTGATTCTATCTAGGATATGTTATTTAAAGCATAATCAACGAAAGCGCTTGTCGAAGGTTGGCTGCAGATTAAAATATAGACGTGATTCTTCCTGGTACTGATAGCTACCTCAATCTAAACAAACAGAAGGAATTTTTCCTCTATATTTTTTATGGTGCAACCATGTTTGTGGCTAACAACTTCTATAAAGAGGAATAAAGAATTATTCTTATTTAAGAACACTGTAATTTAGCACGGAATCATTGATTGCAAGATACTGTAAGTTCATACATACCATAAGCGCCTGATTTTCAGGGTTTATGTTGTCTAAAAACACTCTCCTGTGCAATCTCTGCTGCTCAACTTGAGGATTTTTGGCTAATACTTTCCGCATGTCAGCAACAATGTTCTGCAGAAGCATTAAACCATTTGTCATTGGAAAAAATATCATGAAACAATATTGGTGAAAAGTAATTTCAATATAAACAACAAAATAATTTCTCACATTAATCTTATTTACATCCAAATGACTAATGGCTAGGTGGGTTTTGATTCTCCAATGTGTTTTTTGAGTGAGGTTCCGCACAACATTCACTGTAAATTTGTGGTTTGGAATGTGTACAGCTTCACGATCTTCGCCTCGTATGATTGTTGGTGACCACCAGCCAACATGCTGCATAGCAGGAAAAAACATATATGCCTTGTTGAGAGATCTCAAAATCACCACACCATAGTGTATAATTTCTTTCTGCTAAATTATTATTTAAACAAAACATGATACATGTTTAATATATAATTCCCACATTCAATAGTTAACAGGTGCAATTTAACTCACCTCAACAGTTCCAGACACCTCATATCCTTCAATCTTCGTTTGAATCCATTCATTTACCACAAAAGGCCGAGTTGCGTGAATCATCGCGCTAGAAAGGAAGTTTGTAAATATCTAAACATATAATATTTAGTGTTAATAAGTTCCACAGTATCATAGGTAGCTACCACCAGAATAGTAAAGTACAAAAGAATTGGGATGATTATAAGCAAAGATAAATCTCAAACCTCACGACCAGCAAGAGTCAACAAAACTGTCCCAAAACCTCCTGCTGTGACCCATTTCTGGGTAGAAAAGCCCAGCAATTCCATAAACAATGAAAAAGCAGCAATCCATACTGCAGAATAAACAGCTTTGCCTGCAAATTGGAATCCCATCTGACAAAAACAGATAATTCATTATACGTATGAAATTGAACCACAACTAATAAACAAGCAGTTAACTGAAATCCAGGTTTCTACAATTGTTATCTTCAGTACATAGTAGTTGCAAAGCCACTAGTCTTCTATAATGTATCTCATCTAAATACATACGCAGCCAAAATGAATTATTTTAGCTCCTATACCTGGGAGCTGTCATATATTATATTTAAGTGTTTCCAGTTCTACATGCTTTTCTTTCGGTAAATTAAAATTAATCTAGTGAATTGCTAATAGTCACTATCTGTAATACAAATTAATAGAAATAAATGGTAAATCTAGAAACCTAAACAAATACACCATTACTTCATCCGATCTCAATTATAAGCCAAAATACAAATACCTAAAGTCACCCTAATTAAGATTCTTAGTTAACTGCAATTATATTTCTTAATAATGTAATAAAAAAAGTAATAGTATTTTCTAAGCTACCCTCCATGAGAACTTGTTCCATAGAAAAAAAGGACATTGAAAAACAAAATATACATTATATGCATGTAATTTCAGGAATGATGTCATTGAACATGGTGAAACTACTTGAGATTTACTTCTACTTTTTATCACCAAATATGATTTTTTTTACTTAAAATCAACACCGGGCGAAGTATATAGATGGGTAACCAACTAAATTGCACAACTTTTATTACTAGCTAAACAATATCCATTAATATATGGGATTGATCAAGTAAGAATAGTAGTTAAAATGAGAGATGAGAGGAGTACATAAAAGCCATTAGATCAAATTAATGGTTAGGATTAAATTCAGTTTTAAAGTGTGCTGCCCCCTTCTGATCTCTCTCTCGCCGCCTATGATTTTTTTTCCTTGTATTCTCTTCCCTTCAATATTTTTTAAAAGCGTCACAGATCCAACCCAACCAAGATCATATGACTTGATTGCTAATTTTTTTTGGATATTTGATTGTGAACGATATCAGCCATGTTTATTCCCCCAAAGTTGTTACCTTTTCATTTGGGGGAATTGTGTTCATTATTTGCAACAAAGGGAGTCAACAACAAATGTGTGATTCAACACGATCAAGCCACCGCAGTGGGGTAGGATCAGATTATATGTACGATTAATGGACACAAGGAAAAAAAGGGAACATAAAGAATCCATTTTTCAACATAATTTGGGGGAAATGATTTAGACCCAACTTTTTAAACTGATAGTAATTCTCAGTCACAATCTTAATTAAGTCAAATGGAGAAAGGACTGGGAGATTAGAAGAAATCTTAATGGGTTCCCTTGCTTACTGACGATAGTGAATATTGGGCGGTGATCTGCAGGAAGAGAAGAAGCAGAAACTGAAGAAGCGTAGGCGTGTGGAGAGAGATTAGAAGGGGGCAACACATTTTAAAACAGAATTTAATTCTAACCATTAATTTGATCTAATGGCTATTCATCTCTCATTTTAACTACTCTTCTCACTTGATAGGCCCCCTTTATATATATAACTCATATTAGACTATAACATCAGTTGCCTTAACATATAGAAAAGGTACCAACATTTCTTGTCTCGCTTGCATCTACATTCTCTGTTACAATTTTCTGAGCTTGTTGAATTACACTGCATAAGAATAGCACACAACAATTAGTTTATGGAAGCAAAACAGAATAGGCACTGCAAATTGGATCCAAAGATTTGGGGAAAGTCCTCAAGCATGCTACAATAATGATGTATCTTGGAAACATTCAGTCGTATTGTTCAATAGAGCAAAACAAAAACAAAGCAGTAAGACAAAAAAAAAGGGTGCGACAATTTGTAAAAATAATAGACAATTGGATAAGGCTTCTCATGAAAGGGGGATGAAAATCCCGAAATAGCTTAATTACCTAGGCGCACAACTAAGAGACCAAACAATTCATCAATTTGAACAGATATCCTGAAGGTAAGGAAACATGCATACCTTGATAGACAATAGGCAAAAGCCACTACAGTCGACAACGATTTAACAAAATTCAAAAGCCGTTCCTTAACAGCCTGGCTAGTTTCTGAAGGAAGAATTACTGGCTCAAATGCTCTGCAATTAGCAAAACAATTTAGTACGTGGAGAATAAGTTAATCAAAATAAGATATAACACATTCATCATCCGATAAAGCTATTATTTTGTAATAGTGAAACCTGCAAATAAGTACGGCTCCAGTCCACAACAGTAGTGGTCGAAGATATGAGGTTACTATGTAATGAGTGGTACTTTTTTTCCAACTATTATCACTCTTCTGCAGAATACAATTGCATAATATTAGACTTATGTGTCAAAAGCATTGAATCTGTTAGTACAAAGCTGAATTGTGAACGATTGGTAAATAACCTGAAAAAAATGTTTCCTTGTCTGAAACATTAATGGGCCAACACCCCATACTGCAAAAATGATAATGCCAACGGCGGGAATTAACTTTACAATGACTGGACTATTCTGTAACACATTACAGCACCTGCAGAAAAGTATGTTAGTGCATACCAATTAAAAGATAGAGCACTCAAATTTGTGCGCTTGATGGCTGCAAAATCACAAAATTCACCTTGTCAGTACTGTAGTAGCCACCTTAACAGAAGGAAGTGCAATTCGTTCGCCTGGCACTATAAAACAATGACATTTAAAAGAGTGTGATTTGCGAGACAATCTATGTGTTGACCTGTTTATATGACGGAGGTGTTGAAGGCCCCTGTAGTCATGTTTAATAAACTGCAAGGGAAGATTGTCAACAGTTACTTTCTAGTCATGTAATTTCTTTAATCTTGAAAAGGCATTACTTTTTCATCTAATCTTAGTAATGTATACATACATTATAGACATTCAATCATCATTAAATACAAAATACAGGCATATAAGTAGCACAAAAACATTATTGCCTGACAATGTTACAGATACCGGAAGAATGCTAAATGGGTCATTCATCGAAGTAAGAAGAAAAAAATACGCTATGAAATTTTATGCTTGTGATGGGCTAATGAATCTTGGGCTGTTTAGTGCAAGTGTTGGCCGTAGCCGTGTAGGCTCAAGACCCATTATTCCATTAGCTACACACAATACCCTTTGCTGATGGGTGTGTTACTTCAAATTACATCGGCAAAAGATTAGCTAAAACAAGGAAATAACAAACGATTGAATTTGCGTGCAAAATCAAACAGTACCAAGAATTCTAGGATTTGAACCCTGGAAACTAACATATTACTCCTAAGTTACGAACATTTGGCAATAATAAAAAGTAGCACGAAATCTATAATTCAAATAAATGGGCACAGTTGAATACCAGGCTACAGTTTACAATGATTTTGGCACACCAACTACACGTTGAATTAAGAGTAAGCAACATGAACATATCTCGATGTTTTAAGAACATACCGAAACTGGATAGGAAGGGCATGCATTGAATAACTGCATCTTGCATCTCCCCTTTACCCTCTGCGAACCATAAAGTGTTAAAAAGAGTGAGAAATGTGCAAAACCGAACCCTGAACAAAGAACATAGAAGATATTTCTAGTACCCGGTCTTTATTACTGTTGAGGTTCCTGCAAAGTCCCAGCCCATGAGACAATTGCAGGGAACCAGGAAGAGCCATTATTGTATCAAAATTGATGAGCAAGTAGTAGTATTGTAGACTTTGGTAGAATTAAACACAGCGGTCTATATACTCTATAAAGATAGAGATGTATTGATGCAGATAGACTTTGACAATTTTTCAACTCAGTTTCCTGCAGTTAAACTGATATTAATCAAAAGTTAACGATTTCAAACATGTAAACTTTACTTGGTGTAAAATTAATTTTTACATGCTTGGATGTTTTTAGTAGAATTAATTCTAAATTGAATCTAGGATTCGTTCACTTTCAACACACTTTTAAAATTAAATGGATTCGTTTACTGCAGAACCATGCACACACTTTAGCCTTAATTCTACACATAAAAAATAATAAAACTCAGGAATAACTGAAACTTGCTCTTGATGTAAGACATCACAAGTTCGTAACACATAAATAAATCTAGTGTTATCAAATAGCCGCTTTAATGTAGCAAAATTTGAACAATTCACTGAATTTTGCTATCTGCAATTGAAAACACTGAATAAATCTCTAATTGTCTCTAACATTTGGGGCACAACAATTAAATTATTTTACAACTAACTTATCATATATTTCTTAACTACCAAATGGAACAATTTCATCAACAATCAAACATTAAAATTAAGTTAAATAGATAGAGAAGCACATGAACTGAATTGAATGAAATAACGAATGTGACATGAATTGGAAAATTGTAATTAAAGAATTGAAAAATTCGGTAAAATTTTGAGAATTGGAAAATTACCTGTGATGAAGATGAAGATGAAGATGAAGAGTTTGTTTGTATAACCAACAATGGATTTTTGTCTATCTGCTTCTACGAGGCGCAATGCAAATGCAAAAAAGAACACAACAACAACAACAACGTAATAATCTTTTTTGTTTTTTCATTTAATTATTATAAAAAATTAATTGATTATTGCTTGGTGGACCCAACCGAAAGTGTCGAAATTCTGCGCCAGAATTTTCATCTTGTCGTGTCAGCCATGGATTTCATTTCCACGTGTATGCTTCAAACGTTCACGTTTCTGTACTCTGCTTCAAACACCAATTGTTTTTTGCCCATATTTTTTTTATTGTCAAATTGTTGTTTTTCTTTTTTTGGGATAATAAGTTAATACAATCATTATCATATGGCATATGCTATTAGCATTTTCAAGATAAGTTCATTGGAAAATTGGATCATATTGTGCTTGCTTCATAGTGCAATCCATGATAGCTAAGAAAATGACATTAGAAAATACATTTTAACAATAAAGAAATTTTCATATATGTATATTAACCAAAGTTCTCATTTAAATTATCCATAAAAAGATGTATTGTATTGTAAGATGTATCACTCACCTTACAAACCAATTTTTATGTCAAATTGTGTATTGTATGTTATAACTTGCATGATATAATTTATATATAAACATCTCATTGCATTAAAGTTGCATCTCAAAAAACATTGACTTGGTGAAAGAAAGAAAAAATGCACTTAAAACTTGTGAGTAAATATCGTTATCAAACATTATTATACGAGTTTTTTTTTTTTAACAATTATTATACGAGTTTATACGTTATAAGTTAAAGAAAATTGTTTCTACATAGATTTCATGCATATTATTTATCTAATACAATGTTTCTGCCCATCACTATAGAAATGGGATAACCACTGTTAGAAAGTAAATGGTTAAGGAATGAACATTCCATCTCTGTCACACTCTCCTGAAGAAGAATATGTGTGCCGACTATTTAGCCAAGTTTAAAGTAAGGTCTACTAGTAATTTGATAGTTGTTCTTGATCCTCAAACAAATCTTTATTTGTTGCTTACGACGAACAATATGAGTGTTGTTTATCGTTGTGGACAATAGTCTTTTTGTTTGTTGTTTTTCTGCTTTTGTCTATTCTTTGGTAAAAAAAAATTGTAACTCCAAATATCTCTAATTTGATTATAGAGCCTAATACGATTGACTTAATGACTTTCAAAAGTGATTAATAATACATTTTCATGAGACAAATATTTCTAAGTTAAACAAATGGGTTTGCTATAAAATGTGAAATTATAATGAAGTTTCTGAAAGAAATGCACAATATTTGATTAAAACTAAAATCTAAAAATATATTGGAAGATAAAAATCAATTGCAAGAAAAAAAAGGCATTAATATAATTCAAGAAACTAGATCAAACAATGTAAGCTTATTGTTCTGGACCGGCTAAGACATCCAATCCCAGAAAGCCACGTGGATTAACTTCTCGGAACAGGGCACAACATCCTGAGGGAGCACACTAGTTCCGGTATGGATTACCGTCCTGGAAAACGCCCTCGCCTCTCCTGCACCGTACACGTGGCCTCCAACGGCTCCTTGATGAGGCGCCGCATTTCGCGGAAGACGTTAGCACCACTTTCACCTATATAAGGGTGACTCAGCGTCACCCTCAAGGGACAATTCATTTACACTCACACTTAGACATATTCAACCTCATTTCTTACATTAACTTGGGCGTTGGATCGTTAACGTGCTTGTAGACACCTTTCACTCCGTTGTGAAGACTACACCACCATCGTACCAGAACACCGCATGCAATCGTTGCCTTTATCTGATCAATACTAGACAAATCACTTATAAAAACAAACTAAACGTAATTTGTGGAACAATTGCATTGAAACACAACAAAAATAATATACATAACCTAAAACAAATAAATTCCATATATATTATACAATCTAATGAAATGATCATATACTTAAAACTACCTACATAACAACTATCAACATAAAAAAAAACACCTACCTACATGACTATTTTGCTAATATACTTAACCTATACACATTCCATTTCCATTCCTCTAGGATTTGACAAATCTTTTTTCTATTGCAACTTATTATCAAGCTCCACAAATGTTGACCTTATATCAGATAAACTTTCAGGTTTATTTAACCCTGTAGGAGAACGTACTATCATGTTCTCTTTTACAAACAATCCATCATCATTTTTTAAATTCATTCCTCCCACACATTCTTTCTCAAAAGATTGAACTAAGCTTCTCAACACATGAACGAGATTAGCATCTGCAGTTGTGCAATCGTTCATTTTATCGCCTAATCCCATAATAAAACTCAACAAATTTTCCCTTTCTAGTGACAATCTTGCACCATTGTCAAGCAAACTTCTATTCTCAATCTTGATTTTTTGAAGCAAAACATCTGAGCCTCTTAGCTTATTTTCCAAGTGATCATTCAACTGCTTTATTTTCAACTGTTTTGAATCAATTTCCATTTCAATATCACATGCAAGTAGTTTTAACTGGCTCAAATTCTCTTCCTGCAATTTTAGTTTATTTTCCATGTCATTAATATCATCCTCAAGTTCTTCTATCATTAACTTTTTCTCTTCAAATTCAATAATAGCTAGAGTCTCAGCTTCTGTTATCTTATCACAAACTTCTTGAACCTGAATAATTTCAGCATGCTTCTCCATTAGTTGTGAATTAAAGGGTATCAATGAGCTAATGAACTCTTTTTTCAATGAAGTAACATACTTCATGAGTTCATTTTTTGCCATATTTTTTCCCTTTATAGGAATCTCTTTCTCAAACTCATTGGTTCTTTCCACATTGCATTTTTCAATCACAACACTATCAAACTCTCTTCTAATTTGTTCTGGTTCAGAAGCTTTTGTGTCCCTTTCTTTTAGTGCTTGTTCCAATACAAAAAGATGTAGTTGAAGATAATTTATTTTATTCTCTTCCTCTTCCAACTTATGTTCCAAGCTATCTATCTTTTGCTTGAGTCTTACATTAAAATCTACTTGAGCAAGTAGTGAATTTTCGAGTGCTTTTCGCATTACGCGGTTTTCTTCAAGATCGTTCTTCAAACTTTTGACAAACGACTTCCACATTTGTAATTCAAATTCCATTTCACTTATTTCACATGTTCTATCATCCAATTCAGTGTTTGGCTTGTCTAGAGCATTATAAACTTCGAAAAGTTGTTCCTTCAAATCCATTTTGGTTTTACACTTTGTTGATTCTTCAAGCATATCCTTGTGGATATTATGTTCATTACGCTGCGAATTCTGTAATTCATTGTGCTCAGAAATTCCTTCCTTTAACACTAGCAGCATAACAAACATTTCTTCGTTGAGCAACATCATCTCAATATTAAAAGATTGAGAACATTCCAACTCCGTCTTGAGCTTTTCTATTGTTGCAGCTTTAACTTCTAACGCATAACGATAGTTGTCAATGTTTTCTGACATTTGTTCTAGCTGAAAGCTCCATTCAACTTGTCTAGCCTTGAAAATTTTGACACACTCTCTATGAGTTTTTTGCAAACCTCTAAGATTGGATCGTAGCATCGAAATAGAATATGAAGCTCTCGCATCTTGAGATTCCTGAAGTTCTCTTAGAGACTTCCTTAACTGGTGATTTTCTTGCTCTAATTTCTCATTTGAGTATTTTGATTCTTTATAATACACCTCTTGTATTTTCAATGCCTTCCTAAGATCTTCAATATCTTTGTCTTTCTGAGAATTTAATCCTTCAGATTTTAATTTCAAATCTAAAACTTCAACTTCTATAGACTTTCTCTGGCTTTCTTCATGTGCAAGTAATTGCTTACACATTTGTAACTGATGTTGTAGATCTTGTGATATTTTTATATGAGAATCTAACTTGGATTTCAAAAAGGAAATTTCATCAAGCAATGTAGATTTTTCCGACTCACATTCTTTCGTACATGGCTTAAATTGTGTTAATCGATCATTAGTCCCTTGTTGTTCCTGGCGCTCCACCAGACTCAAATTTGAGTTGTGATATTCATGTATTTGGTCTGCATAAATGAATTCATCTGCTTTTTGTAGCAGTTCTTGTTCGAGCTTCTCGACTTTGGAAATCGCTTCTTGTATTTGATTGACTTGTGCATCATGTGATCTCTTCAAGTTCTTATATGAACGCTTTTTACCTCTAAGTTCTGCCTTGAGTTTTTTAATTTCACCTTTAGCTTCATCTAGCTCTTCATAAACATTATTCATTGTTTTCTACATTCAAAAAACTTGTTTGCTACCTATGCATAAGAAAATAGACAATGACAGTTAGTAACATTGAAGTTTGCAGATAAGAGGCCAAAAATTGGAGGTTATGAAACATGATTTGAACTGAGTTTGAGAACATGTTCCACATATTTCATACTATCTAGGTAAACTATATAATATCAATAAACATATGTCAAAGATATTCACAAAAATAACTTTTTCAAGTCATTATAATGCACCTCTAAAGTACATTTGTTACTTGGTTAATTAATTGGCTTAGGCATAGACGAATGAACATAATAATAACAATGTGTCATACAATCTCTCATTAATTGATTCAAACTTTTGAAAGTGTTGCCCTAATTTTCTATTCAATTATTTATGTGTCGTATTTATTTGTTCATATAGATGACAAAATACCTTAATTAATTAAAACATAACATGTATAATAGGTTTCAATTTTCGTTTCATTTGATTAGATTAGATTACATTGGTCATTGGCCATGACATTGAACCCTAAATTCAAATTAGGTTACAATGAAATATTTGTATGGCTAGAAATGTTAAACCAAATAACTTGAAGGAGGAAAAGAACATACCATATATACACGTGAAATCCAGAAAGTGTCAAGAGTTTGTTGGAGCAAAGTGTTGGGTGAAGAATGTGAAAGAAAAATGGAAGAAGAACAAGAGAAATGGGAAGAAGATGATGATGATTCCATGTTACGTTTCATAACCATTAATAGATTTTAACATCATGTATTAACCGTTTTCCAAATCATAAAAACAAAAAGTTTGTTTTTAATACGGTCCTTGAAATGAAAAATTAACCATTTCTTTTGACCGGATAAAAACTAACCACACTAGTTTTTTTTTTTTCCAACGTTTTCCTCCTAAAATCGTATAGCATACGAAAATACACACCTAGACAAAAAAAAAATTATTGTTTAGAGATACACACCCGAAAACATACTTTTTCTTCTTCTTAGACATGACTTAAAGTTAGGACTATTACTTTTCCCATTTCATATGTGTCTCGTCCGTTTTATTTTTTTTTCTTCCAAAAATGCATTTAGTTCAGATTATGAAATCCGAACCATATTATAGGAAAATTCGGATTATGAAATCAAACAGAATAAAACCAAACAAATGTATAGTGATTGATATCAAACATTCTGCATTTTGTATATATATTCGTATGATTCATATCATATAATCTAAAACATGTTTTTACCATTCAAATTATATAATTCAAACGGGATAAAATCAAAAAAATTTAGAGGATGTGCAAGGGGTATAGAGGGTGGAAAAAGAAATTCCCAAAAATAAAGTAATATTTTGATTAGTGTTGGCACATGGCTCAGACCTTAGGGGAGTGGTATCCGTACTCCCTTTTTCTCTATATGCATTACTCCCATATTTTATTTGAAAATTCTGACATACCCCTCTCATATATTTCCGAACAAAAATCCCTAGTGGAGGAGGTATTTTGATAAGGACAGAATTTATATAAATTTCTTAAATTTTTTTCATGTGATTTTTTACATAAAATAATCATAAATATCAATTATTTTTCAAATTCGCAACTTTCTTATAACCATTAAAAATGTGTTTTATGTGAAGAATCATATGAAAAACATGTAAGGAAATACATCTAAGTTTTGTCTTTTAGATAAATAAGACAGGGAGAGTGTGAATAGAAAAAGAGGGTGTAACTAACACTTCCTAAAACCTTAAATTTAATAGGATCGGAGTAAAGCCGAAGCTTGTTCAGAATGGTCTACGTCGAATTGTACTACTCTCATGATCAATACTTGTTATAAAAAGAAAAACAAAAAAGCATCAAAACTAAAACGAATAACCCTCGATTTAGTCCTTGAACTATTGTTCTCTCTCCAATTTGGTCCCTGGAGTATGCTAAATAGTCCTTAAACTACTTTTCCATCCTTCAATTTCATCCAGGGGCGGATCTGGACTCAAAATATTAGTGGGGCAAATTTTTTTTGGTCAAATAATTAAATAATACTAAATTTAATAAGTTATATTAAAAATAGTTGTAGCAACCAGAATTACAAAGAAAGTAATCTATTTTCCATTTATTGAAAATGAACTAAAATTATATCATTACTAATTGCTCTAAGAACATCTCTTTTTATATAGGTTACAAGAGATGAGTCAAATGCTCTAACATGATACCCCGTGCATATGAACGCGCATTGCGCTCTTTTTTTGAAAGCAAGTCGCAAATGGTAGGAATTATAAAAATAAATAGATCTCTGTATAGACATATGAATAAAAATATAGACATGTGTACAAATTGTATAAAAAATTATTTTCGTATTAAACATGTATAAATTATAAAAAACCGCTCCCCGTGTTAATATATAAGTTAAAATATAGACACATGTATACATTAAAAAAATAGGTCATCTTATTAATATATGAGTAAAAATTTAGACACATGTATATTTTTTTTTGGAGCAAATTTAGACACATGTATAAATAAAAAAAAATATGTCTTCGTATTAATATATAAGTAAACGTATAGACACGTGGATAAACATAAAAAAATTAAGTATGTATTAATATATGAACTAGTAAATTTCTTAAAAAACAATATATGAACTAGTAAAATTTTTTATATAAAAACAAAAAAAGAAAAAAAGACCTAGGCTGCTGTAGCACTTGTCACACTGTACCTTGATGAGGTCCGTCCTTGATTTCATCCCTCCATTGACTTTGACTGTTAAGTCCCAAGCTTCTTTTATTTTTTTCTGGCACCCCTTTTCTTTTTCTTACATGTAAATAATTACATCCCTAAAGTATAATATTTACATCAATTTAATCCCTACCTCTTATTACTTGCTTTCGCCATTCCTTGTTGATAGAGAGCCGCCGCTCCAATTGAAATCATCTCTTCAATTTCACGGTTCACGCTACATGTTAGATAGATATATTCAATCTTGAAATCGTTATTAGTGTATGTAACAATTTTCTTTTTGTGGTGGTCCTTAAAACATGTTTTCATAATTTTCCTTTTTATTTGTTGTAGTTTTATATGACTAATTTTATATTAGTTTGTGTGTGAAGACATATTTTGGTCCTGCTACTTCATGTTATGTAATTGAGGAACGTGATGAGTTCAAATTTTGGTTTCATATTTCTACACCTTATCATTTGGTTTATCTCTGAATAAAGCATAGTAACAAGGCCTTATTCGTTAGTTTGATTCCTTTGTTTACCTCGTTAACTTATTATATCTAAAATAGTTTAATTTTTCTGGTTTTGTTGAAGGATTAAAATTATGTATTTATCATATTTTAGGGAATAAAAGGATGTATTTTTTATTAGTATCAGGACTAAATAAATATATTTATTTATCATGCTTTAGGGACTAATGTGGTTTTGTTCAAGGAATAAATTGAGGGTTCACTCAAATCAAAACAATCACCGGTTGTTGTAACTTTTGAGCTAAATAAAACCGATTAAATTGAGGGACTAAATTAAACCGACTTGATAAACATAAAAGATTTTTTTTATAGTTTATAGTCTGACTTTTTTTAGCTAAATAAGACTTCTACAAATTATTCAACTATCTCGGTTTAACAAAAGAGTATGACCTAAACCAACAGAGTCAATATGCACCCCTATTAACAGATCAGCCCTATTCCCACCCTTAGTGGGAAGATGTTTGACTTGTTTCCATTTGGTGTTCTTTAGTTGACTAAGTTATAATATCTAAAATTTCCCAATAATTAAACAGAAATGTGCAATGTGATTGGCCATTAACAAATAGTTGAAACTTTTCTACCATTCGCAGCACATAATTGATAAGTCATGATGAAATAGAAAGAGCAACTACAGGCAGATAGATGATTGTGCACCAGGCACTTCAAAACAAAGTCCATGTGACATGTTGCGGCTATATATCTGATTGGTAAAATAGTTTTTGTACATCTATGACACCTTGATGATAGTGATTCATTCACTAATGAGTAGTATACAATTTGATGAGAGTCGTTCCAAGTTGTAATGAAATGTGACTTCACGTGTCTTAGACACCACATACATGTTCCCTTCTATCCGGGAGCATGCCCTATTGTTAAGTACTCCCTTTTAGCTGCATTGACCCCTCACCGAGGCATGCTCTTACTTTTCTTTTTCTTTTTTTGTCGTTTGTAAATTCATCAACTATTGTAGTTTTTGATTTTTTTTCAATCGCATGGTACTATGGTTAGAAATGTTAGTGCACAGGGCCGGTCCTTTGAATTTGGATGCTTTGAGCGAATCATGAGACAAGACAATGCTCCAATAAAAAATACACAAGGAAAAAAATGAACCGGAAGATTATTGCACATTTTTATTGACATTGTGCAAAAAAAAAATGAGTATGAATCTTTGAAATGTGAATCAAGTGGTTCAAATTTATGATCCATGCTCCAAAGCCAAGACCCGACACTTGATAATTTAGTGACCAAAGAGAGCATGTTTTACACAATAACACATGTGAATCATAATTCAATCATTATATTCATAATTTTTAGTGCCCAATTGTGGATGTAACTAATTGATTTTATTCAATATTTTATTTAATCGCATGCATTTATTAATTTTGACCCTCTAGTTTCCCTGTAACTTTTTTTTTCTTTCGCATTGGTTTTCGACGCACCAATGGTGAAATCCGGCTCATGTGTAGAGGCATGCGCACTGGCCAAGCGTTGTTCCTCCTGGGAATCGAACCCGGTATTCCCCCGGGTACGTCCTTGGAAGGAGCTCCTTGCCACTAGAGCGCAAGCAACTTGGTTAATTTCCCTAGCAAGTATTTTATATAATTTAAATGATATTAATTCTCCTTTAATATATACACACACGCACGCACATACATATAGGTAAAAAAATAAAATTTTGGTGGTTAGATAGATAATTTCAATCTTGAAATCGTTATTAGTTTTCTTATGCAACAATTTTCTATTTGTGGAGTTTTCTTATGTAACAATTTTCTATTTGTGACGGTCCTTAAAAACATGTTTTCATACTTTTTCCTTTTTATTTGATGTGGTCTTATATGATTAATTTTATTAGTTTGTGTGTGAGGACATATTTTGGAACTGCTACTTCATGTTATCTAATTGAAGAACGTGACGAGTTCAAATTTTGGTTTGATATTTCATTCCTTGTCATTTGGTTTATCTCTGAGAAGCACAGTAGCAAAGCTTTATTCGTTAGTTTGATTCATTTGTTTACCTCATTAACTTATTATGTCTAAAATTGTTTATTCTGGTTTTGTTGAAGGATTAAAATGATGTATTTATCATATTTTAGGGAATAAATAAATGGATGTATTTTTTCATAGTATCGGGACTAAATAAATATATTTTGTTTATAGTTTAGGGACTAATGTGATGTATTTTTTTTTTATAGTTTAGGGACTATTTAATATTTTAGTATACTCTAGGGACCAAATTAAAGAGAGAATAATAGTTTAGGGACTCAATTGATTTGAATTAAAAAGACTTACTACTGTACAATTCAACCAATATAACCAAGTTGCTGAATTGGTATGATACCGCTTCTTTTCCAATGCAAGTTGAAGCATAGAGAGACGAAAGCATCATCATGTTAGAACAATCACTCTGTTCTATGCGCAGCGAAAGTGCTTATTAAGAATAAGCTGTTTTGAGCAAGATGAATAACTAACAGAAAATTAAGAACTGAAACGAAAGAAACAATGAATGGGAGAATTTTTTATTGAATCACACAACTACTACATTATTTACAACATAAGGGAGTGTATATATACAACTAGATGTTGTAACAAACTCCTCTAACTAACTACACCAGAATCTGTCTT
>Ga0315914_1001421_pt1 | contig 35628 bp, 22 predicted proteins | sample MpolenodulesMG_FD_203920 | JGI IMG/M metagenome (GOLD analysis project Ga0315914, IMG submission 203920) | Medicago polymorpha root nodule microbial communities from Los Angeles, California, United States - elongated nodules | ecosystem: Host-associated > Plants > Roots > Nodule | place: USA...
TCTATTGGGTCGTTTAATTGTCGATGTCTCGCACGATTAAACGATCCAATAGTCGATTGTATCGTTGTATCGTCGATGTCTCGCACTATACAATGATACAAAAGCTTTAAGTCTCAATATCCAAAATGATTACCAACCTAAGTTCCATGTCTAGAACAAAAGTATTGATAGAAGATTATTCTAACCTAGACTCGAAATGTATTTTTCAATCACAATTCAAATCCATAAGATCAAACATGGAAAGCAAGAATAACATCAATATCATACGATAAATTAGAATCACTCAACATCCCAATCAAAGGGAATACATACTAATAGAGTTAACTACATTTAATCACAACAAAAAGAGTTTAGTTACTCATTGTCATGGTAACCTTACAAGGAGAAAAGAAGAGATGGAATGGAACCAAGCCATGATGTCTCACTGATCTTGTGTCTTCCTTCAATCCTTGTGCTCCTTGCTCCTTAGGTTCTCTCTATATTTTCCCCTGTTTTCTCTCTTCCTCCAGTGGCCTAAACTATCCTTGAATGATAGATGCCTCTTGAAATAAACAAATGGGCTTTTATATGGCCTGTTCTGTCTCAGCTCGCCTCGCGTGTAAGTTTGCTCGCCATGGCGAGTTGAGCTTCCTTCCCCAGTGGGTTTTTGCCACGTCAGCTCTGAGGAGGTTAAACCGCCTTACTCGCCTCCCGAGTAATTTCACTCGCCATGGCGAGTAAACATGTACTTCTGCCTATTTCTTGCTGATGCTACTCGCCATTGCGAGTTGGAGGCGAGTAACTTCAACTTTTTGCCTCAGCTCGCCTTTGAGCTCGCCGTGGCGAGTTGACCTTTGCATTTCTTCATGTTTTCTTGCTTCTAAAGTGTCCAGGCGTGCATTTTCCTACAAAGAGTTGGCATTAGATGTGAAAAGCATAATTGAATGATTCTTCAGTATTTGTGAGCTTTTCGCAGGATAACTTGCAAACCAAGTAATCAAAGTGCATAAAATATATAGTCTATTTAACTCCTTTTTGACGCTTATCACATGTCTCTAACAAAGTCCAAACGAATGTCAATGTGCTTTGTCCTCTCATGATACACTTGATGATTCGCCAAGTGAATGACACTTTGGCTATCACAAATGTATCTTCACACATTCTTGAGTAATTTATAACTCACCAATCATCCCTTTCAACCATATGGCCTCCTTTACCCCTTCAACAAGGGCAATGTACTCCGCTTGTGTTGTAGATAATGCCACCACGGATTGTTGATTTGCCTTATAACTAATAGCCGTGCCATAGAGAGTAAACACAAAACCCGATAAGGATTATCTTGTGTCCACATTGCCCGCATAGTCCACATCTACATACCCTTCCAAAGCGTCTTCATCTTGAGCTGCTCTCGTTTACTTCAAACTGCCCTTCAAAGACCCGTTCAAATACCTCAACACCCACTTCAAATCTTGTCAATGCACAATACCCAGATTTGCCATAAACCGACTCATAATGCTAACCACATAGGCTAAGTCTGGCCTACTACAAACCATCTTATACATGATGCTTCCAACCCCACTTGCATAGGGAGTACTATCCATCTCTTGCTTCTCATCCTCGGATTGAGGACATTGTTTTATGGACAACTTTGTGTGGTGACCCAAGGGGGTGCTCACAGTTTTAGAGTTTGACATTCTAAAACGCTCCACCACCTTCTTCAAATAACTAAGTTGAGATAAGAAAAGTTCGCCTTTGTCACGATTCCTTAAGATATCAATTCCAAGAACTCTCTTTGCCGGACTGAGATCTTTCATCTCAAATTCACCATTTAACTTTTCTTTGAGCTTCACAATCTCATCCTTGCTAGAGCTTGCCATCAAGATATCATCCACATATAGAAGAAGGTAGAGAATGACTTTCTCACCTCTCTTCAACATGTACACACAAGAATCATATCTGCTTCTCACAAAACCGATCTTCAAAAGTAATTCATCAAACCGACGATACCATTGCCTAGGGCTTTGCTTCAACCCATACAAAGATTTCTTCAAAAGACATACCTTAGAGTTGTCCTCCACAAAACCTTCTGGTTGCTCCATGTAGATTGTCTCTTCAAGGTCACCGTGTAAGAAAGCGGTCTTTACATCCATTTGTTCTAACTCAAGATTGAATTGATTCACAATAGCCATATGTATCCTTATGGAACAATATTTCACCACCGGTGAGAAGATCTCATTGTAGTCAATCCCCTCCACTTGTGTGAAACCCTTGGCCACAAGTCTTGTTTTGTACATAGGACCCTCAACACCCAGAATACCTTCCTTTTTCTTGAAGATCCATTTGCATCCAACTACCCTTTGATGTTTAGGTAGCTTCACAAGTTTCCAAGTTTGGTTCTTTTCCAACGAATCCATCTTTTCATTCACCGCCTTCAACCAATACTTGATTTCCTTGCTCTCAAATGCCTCCTTGAAGTTTCTAGGCTCCGAGTCTTGCACATCTTCAGCCGCATTTAGAGCAAAACACACCAAGTCTGCATAACCATATCTACTAGGTGTCGTAATGGTCCTCCTTTCTCTATCTCTAGCCAAAAGATAATCAGGATCCACTACCGGTTGAGTTCCACTAGTATCCGATGTTGAAGCTTCATCTTCCGCATCATCTTTCTCTTCATTTGGAAGCTCCACCTCAAACTGAGTTTCCTCCACCATTGTTTCCGGTACTAAAGTCTCTAGGTCTTTACACTTCATTCCCATACGGGTCTCATCAAAGGTAACATCCTTACTAATCAAGACTTTTGATCCTCCACTAGATTCCAATTTCCACAACTTGTAACACTTCACACCTTCCGGATAACCAATGAAGACATATTTCAAAGCTCTAGGCTCAAGCTTGTCTTGCTTGATATGCGCATACACCAAAGCTTTGAAAACCTGCAAAGATGAGTAATCTGCCGGTTTCTCACTTCATACTTCCATAGGTGTCTTGAAGCCTATTCCCGTTGATGGACATATATTGATCAAATAGGCAGCAGTGGTCATTGCTTCACCCCAGAAACTCTTAGGTAACCCAGCTCCTAGAAGCATACACCTCACCCGCTCCAAAAGGGTCATATTCATGCATTCAGCAAGACCATTTTGTTGCGGTGTTCTTGGTACAGTCATATGCCTCTTGATTCCTTTTAACCTGCAAAACTCATTAAATTGCTCTGAAACAAACTCCAGGCCATTGTCAGTTCTCAATCCTTTAAGTTTAGTTCCCTTTTGATTTTCTATGAGAGTGTGCCATTCCTTAAACTTTTCAAAGGTGTCACTTTTGGTTTTCAAAACAAAGACCCACACTCTCCTAGAATAATCATCAATGATGGAAAGAAAGTAGGAACCTCCCCCATGAGTAAGTGTCTTGGAAGGACCCCAAAGATCTGAATGTACATACTCAAAATGTCTACTAGAACGATGCATACCACAACCAAACTTTACTCTGTGTTGCTTTCCTAGTATGCAATGCTCACAAAATTCTAGCTTGTCCAATTTATCTTTTCCTAGCAAACCAAGTTTAGCTAGTTCAACTAAACCTCTTTCACTAACATGCCCCAATCTCAAATGCCACAATTCAGAATTATTATGAGGAACAACACTAGCCATCGATGCATTACCAATTATTATGGAACCATCTAAAATGTATAAACCATTCATTTTAGACCCTTTAACCGTAATCACTGCACCATGCGAAAGTTTACAAGCCCCATGCTCAATTCTAGTGCAATAACCTATACTATCAAACATGCTTATGGAAATTAAGTTTCGCTTAAGTTTGGGAACAAACCTCACATCCTTTAAAAGGAATTCACGACCATCAAACATCTATAGACGAACGGTGCCCATGCCTTGGACTTTGCATGCTTTGTTATTTCCGAGTCGAGCAACTCCTCCTTCTTTTAGAGGCAAAGGCTCAAAATATTCCTTCCTAGGACACATGTGATAAGAGCATCCCGAGTCCAAAACTCAACTCTTCTCCGGTTCCCAACTTGTGACCACTAGTGCACCCGCACTCTCATAACCATCTTCATCAGACGCCACCGCAACTTGAACGGAAGGACTACCATTGCCCCTTTTACCCGGGAAATCTTTCTTGAAGTGACCTTGTTTGTGACAAAGAAAGCATTTATACTTTGATTTGTCAAAACCCTTGGACCTAGACTTGGACCTCGACTTCCCCTTATCTTTTCCTCTATGCACACTCCTCCCTCTTGCAACATTCAAGACTTCACCACCTTCATCACCTTCAAGTCCTTGAACTTGGTCAACTCCTTGGTTCTCAAAGCCGATTGGACCTCCTCCAAAGTAGTGGTGCCCTCCTTACCATAAAGGATGGTATCCTTGAAATGCCCAAAAGACTTTGGTAATGAACAAAGTAGCAACAAAGCCTTATCCTCATCTTCCATATTAACTTCAATATTGGCCAAATCATCAAGAATTTTGTTAAATTCCACCAATTGCTCCACCATCTTGAATGAATAGAGTTGTTGTTTCAAGAGTTGCCTATGAGCCAATGATTTCGTCATGTACAATGACTACAACTTATCCCACATCGACGCGTGGTAGCTTCCCTCACGACATCCCTTAAAACCTTATCTCTGAGACATAAAACAATGGCACTCTTAGCCTTATCTATCATCTCACGCTTCTCTGCTTGTGTCAAACTCACCGGCATTGCTGTTTCACCCTTCAATGCTTCTACACACTTTTGTTGTGTCAAAACCGCTTGCATCTTTACCTTCCACAACCCAAAATCATTACTTTCGGTGAACTTCTCGATGTCCCACTTTGAACTCATGATACCAACTATACCAATAACGCCTTTGCCCCATGGTGGGCGCCAATTGTTGTGAATTCGGACAAAATCACACCAATGAATAACAAAGATGTGTGGAGCAAAGGAAGTGGTAATCAATGGATAAAGTGTCTCGAAACAACAACAACAAAAACAGACCTAAATCTAAGTGTAGAGCAACACCACAAGCATAATCAAAGCAATAAAGATAAGCAATGAAAGAAAGGAACAAACACACCAAGATGGTAACCCAGTTCGGTCCAATATGACCTACTCTGGGTGAGAGAGCAGCCCTCCAATCCACTAAGATGAAAGTGATACAAATAAGTTACAAGATATTAGCTTAAAAGCTCACAAAAGAACAAGACCTAATTTCTACCCATTTTCATGTCACCCACACTCTCAATGAATCCTAAGAGAAAACACAAAAGGAAGCTTTTTGATCCTTTCAATGGTGAAATCTCACTACCCAAGGTGTTTACAATGTTTCCCAACCCAATAGAACCTCACTACAAAGACACTCAACCCTAAAGTTACCTCCTTTGTAATCCAAGTTTCTCTCTCTTCAAACTCTCCTTCAAAATCTGCAAAGAAACACTTATATAGCAGTCTTCAACAGTCAAAATCGTGTCACGTGTTGCCAAATCGTGACACGATTGGTGCGTGCGACCCAAGGTACGACCAACCTTATCCTGAAAACGTGTCCAGCAAGCAGAAAATCGTGTCACATTTTTCCAAAATCGTGACACGATTGAACACGCAGAAAACATGCTCTCGACACTATCAAAATTGTGACACGTTGATGAAATCGTGTCACGATTTCTCTATTTCTTCAAATCACAAATTGAAGCCAAATACAACATGCAGTTTAGCATAGGGGTGTTGTTTTTTCTTCAAACCTAGAACAAGGGTTAAACTCTTAGGTTTGTATTTTACTAGTTTAGGATTAAGATAATTCAAGTAATATTCAAGACACAAATCAACGTAAAATTAAAATGTAAAATTGAGTTGAAAGCCTAACATATGAATGTTCACTAATAGCATTCACAATGGTAGTAAACTAATAAGAACTCTTTAAATAGTTCTCATTTCTCACGTATACACGTAATTTATTTATAATTTTTTAATAGAAGTACTTATTAATGATCCAAAGACTTCAATGATAATACATTAATAGGAGGCTCCAATTGAAAGTTCTTAAATACATCCCACGTATGCATATATATCGTGTCATTTATGTGTGCATTTAAAAAAAATTAAAGATAACCAAATAACATGAATTTGAAAGGTGATAGCAACTTATACATATTTTATTTTTGACCTTTATTCTTTTGATTGTAGGACTAATCAGTGTTAGATATATATAATTGTCAATAACTAATAGATACTATTTTTTTCTTATTAAAAAAAAAATTAAACTAAGAAAATTCAAAAAGGTACAAACTCCAGTGAGAGATTGGTACAAACTGCCGCAATAAGGAGTGTGTGTACCAATGTCTGCAATTACCTACCACTAATAAACATTTTAGCACTACATAACAAATTACTATCATTTGCAATTTCGGTTTAACAATTAATGACAAATATGATCAGATATAGATCTTTATTTTGTCTGCGATCAATTTTAAACAAATATTTAAATATATAGGAAAGACAAATTATCTTAGTCACGGATGACATCAACTGATCGTGAGCTCTTTATTTGTTTTCTTGACAGAAAATTGATCCAACTTCTTGTATAGATACATGTACATATGGATACAAAATATTTCTTGATAAAAAAGAAAAATTATTTATAAAGATATAATTTTCGTTAATAAATAATAAGTACAAATAAATTAATGTAAAGGCTTATAAAAAGGTGATTATTCAATCATTCAATCTTGACGATTAGATTTTAAAAATGATTATTTGTCGTGCACTAATGGAATAAATTTTTGATGGTACATGTTATACGTTTCCTTAAACAAAACTACCATTGTTTATATTTATGTATATATACAAAACAATAATAATGTTAGGTTAAGGAATGCATTGTTGTTCGGCTTCTATAAGAAGAGAGTAGCGTGTGTTCATTTCATTCACCAACTCCTTTTCTATAAAAACAGGAAGAGGAGAGCAAGCAAATTAGATCAATGGCTACTAAAGTTTACATCGTGTAAGATCTTCTTCCTCTCTCTTTTTAGTGTCTAATTGGTTTTTGGATGATCAAAGCTGATTTTGTAAAATTGATTTTTACGCGTTTTATGTTTAGATACAAAATGAGTGTTTTTTTTTTATTGTTTTTGCTGAGGTCGTATGTAAAAGTAAGTTGAAAAATAAACTTCAGTGTAAAAATATGTTTCGACGTAAAAGTTGCAAATCCTAGCAAAAACATAGAACCAAAGATAAGCTTAATTTCTCGGTTTTTCGCTTAATTGGTAGTATCACAAGATCAATAAGAGTATATTATCCTCTATCCTCATATGAAATTTACTTTGCATGTTTAGTTATCATTCTGTGTATGGACATGTTGAGAAGCTAGCTGAAGAGATTCTAAAGGGGGCTTCATCTGTAGAAGGAGTAGAAGCAAAACTCTGGCAGGTACAAACCTTTTCATTTTCATTCAGATTTTTTTTTTTTTTTTACAAATCATTGTAAAAGAAATATAAATGAATTACAATTGGATCTTATATTTAGTGCTTGTTTAGTATTTTGGTAAGTTTAGCAAAATCAATGTCAATGTCAACGACTTGTCGTGATTCTATTTAATCCACTCTGATATCAAATATGCACTTTTACGACAAATGATGTATTATAATTCATATATTAAGGTACCAGAAATATTGTCTGAAGAAATCCTTAGGAAGATGAAAGCACCTCCAAGGAGTGAAGTTCCAGACATTTCACCTAAACAGCTTGCTGAAGCTGATGGTTTTTTGTTTGGTTTTCCAGCAAGATATGGAATGATGTCTGCTCAATTCAAAGTATTTTTTGATGCAACTGGAAGTTTATGGAACAAACAAACTCTTGCAGGAAAGCCTGCTGGCTTCTTTTTCTCCACTGCTTCTCAAGGAAGTGGCCAAGAGGAAACCCCGTTAGTCACTCATCCTTCTCATCTTTCTAATTTCAATTCAAAATAATATATAACATCCATACCAATTGAGTTAAACTCACGGCGCCAAACATAGAGATAAGAACTTGAAAATAACCTATATTTTTATCTTATAGGTCAGTATTAAGGAAATAAGTCATGTTCAATTCAAAATCTAATATAATATTAGATAGAGTCTAATTTATTGAGAAAAAAATAAAGGCAATTAGTGTATAAAATTCTCGTATACGTAGAGTCCGAGAAAGAGTCTGCCACTTAGTGTATGGAAAAAAGAAAGTAAACACAATGATCGACTAAAATTTAGCTAAACAAATAAATCCAATTTTTCCCACTTAGTGTATTTCTTTTTGTGATGGGCAGGGTTTGAACCTCGAACTTTACATATATTATGCATTATTTATATCAATTGAGCTAAAATTCACGAGGACTTTTCCGATTAGAGTATGGAAAAATGAAGTAAAAAGAATGATGAACTAAAATTGAGCTAAACAAATAAATCCACTTACCATGGAAGATGTAATCAGGGGGGAGGGTAGTGTGCCAAGGCTACCCCACCTTTTTTTTAAAAGAAAAATTATTTTTTAGTAAGTTAGTGTATTTTTTTTAGAAGAAAGTTAGTGTATTTTTATACTATACTATTTTAATAATGTAGATTTACCTACCCCAACTAAGTCTATTTATAAAAAGTTAGTAGAAATCCGACAGAAAAAAAATATATCGTTTTATATATTAATTTATTCTTCTTGTTTCAACACTTCCAGTCACAATCGCTTTAAAAAAAAAAAAAAAACAAAAACAAAAACAAACTTTCGCTATACAGAGAGTTCTGTCACTATGAAAAAATTGTCAAGAAAAGATTCATTATATTTTTTTTCATAAAATATAAATTAAATATGAATTTTTAACCATCAAAAATATAGAAATTCATATTATTTAATTCATGTTTTGTTAAAAAAAATCTTTTTTTTTTGAGAGATTCTTATAATATAAATTTTTTGCACAATTTTATTAAAAAAATATGAATTCTATATATAAATTTACTCTAAAAGAGGGACCAAAAGTGAAGATAAACTTTTGGAGGATTAAAAGTTGAAGAAAAAATTTATAGAGACTAAAACGAAAAATTAACATATTTATAGGAATTAAAAACATAGGTTATTTTCCTTGTAGAATTTAAGCTGTCTTCGCCATCGGATGTACTTACTAAAAGAAGTCAACACAAGCAAAGTAACTGATTTTTCTTTGGATTTTCAAATTTTCAGGTTTACATCTATTACTCAGCTTGTTCACCATGGCATGCTTTTTGTACCCATTGGATACACATTTGGTGCTGGAATGTTTGAGATGGAGAAGGTGAAGGGTGGATCACCATATGGTTCAGGAACTTTTGGGGAGCATGGAATAGGAGAACCTAGTGAGTTAGAATTGGCTCAAGCTTTCCACCAGGGGAAGTACTTTGCTGAAATTACAAAGAAGCTCAAAGGGTCACAATGATTTTTTATCTTCCACTGCATTGCATTTCTGTATCCACTTATCATTTAGTCTAATCAAATAAGATGTCATGTTTGTAACATAAAGGGGGAAAGAGTGGGAGAATTAATTAGTTTTTACCCCTTATTTTAGTAATAGTTTACCTGTGCCAATAACTTTTAAATGTGTTGCTAATTTTATTATGGGAAAATTACACTGACCTCACCTAAGGTTTATTGAAATGACATTGACATCTCCTCTAGTTTTAAAACTTACACTAATTTTCCTTAAGTGTTCTTTTAGATCAAAAAAATGGCCAAAGAACCGTAAACGTAGTTGATAACCATTTGATTGTTGTCATCAACCAAATCCTTCATTGATAAAACTAAAAGCATCGTAAACGCAATCAAACACAACCTGGTATGAGCATCATTTGAAGCAATTTAATATTGGAAAGAAAGCTTACACTAGCCGATGCTCTGAAACAATAGTAAATATTCATGTTGTAGACCAAAAAGGATTTCTATAGGTGGAAGCAAAACATCCACACAATTTCCATTGCAAATCAAAGTTATGCATTAAAGTAACTCAACACAATTCAAGTAAATGATGACACAAAAACGTATTTTTACTCGTTCTTGGTTCAACAACTGCTGGGGAGTTTTTTTTTTTTTTTATCCAGTTGTATTTAGATTTGGTTGATGGTATTAGCGGATTCGCCATCAATTGTAAACTCAACAAAGGGGAATTTTATTTCTGGAAAATTCCTTCAAAAAATAAAGTTAACGGAAAGTTAACGATGTTAATGAAAAAGGGAGGTGTTTGTGTATTTGAAGAGAACTTAAGGGAGGTTAGTGTAAGTTTTAAAACTTGAAGGAATGCCAGCGTCATTTAAGTAAAACTTAGGGGAGGTGAGTGTAATTTTCCCTTTTATTATTAAAAATAAAGAAAAATAATATATGACTGTTTTAATAGTACCATACAACACTGATAAAAAAAATAGTATCATACGACAACCATCAAACTTTATTGCACTAAATAGGGTCGGCTAATTTAAAAACAAAAATCTCTATGAACAATAAAAATATTTGTAGTTAAAAGTGATGAAGAAATATTAATGAATTAATTAATTGCAAAAAATAACAATATTTGTGACAGGCTAACACAACATGCTTGTTCCTAGCATTTTATGGACCTTATGCTAAGTTTAATAAAAGGATCCCCTAACATGTTTTGAAATTCCAAATATGCTGACACTCTAAAATATCATGTGTTAAATACATCTTGTCCTATATATTATTAATAAAAGAATAATAACAAAACAAAAAAATAATAATTGGGCGGGTTGAATCAAACCCAACAAAGCTAAGTAAAATAATAGTAAACATACCAAACTTTATATAATTAAGTTTCATATCTGATTTGATAATTTAATTGATTTACTACCTCTAAAATTTCTCAAAGAGTTTTTTTTTTTTTGGGTACAATTTCTCAAAGAGTTTTATTATCATTCGTCACCGTAAATTCATAATAATATAAAATATATTGCCCTCACACCAGTAACATGAAAACATTTTATCATTTGTCAATAGAATATGATATGTTACTTATCGAAAATCACAACAAGACCAAATTTGATGTCCCTTCCCAAACATGAAACTTTCATGATGAAAGTTATATTATATTATGAAATCTAAATACAAATTCAAGTTACCTTCAATCTGAAACACCAAAAAACATCCTTAAAATAAAATAAAAAAATTGGTCTCTGGGAAGGATTAGATATTTTGCATTTTACATGTTGCTTCTACAATTTACGTTTTACTTCTAAGTTTTGTGTTTTGCCTAATCAAATGTGAGGGTGAAAACAAAGGCGCTGGGTTCGGGGGAGGGGGGGTGTGAAAATGAAATGTTGTTGGGTTGTAAAAAATATGTGAAACGGCTGATGGGCTGAAGTCTGGTAAATGTTTGGATCCTCTACCCCACTTTAAACAAACTATTGCTATATACACCCCCGCCTCCATAAAAAATAAATTTTGTGCCCCCTACAAGCATGGTCCTAGGCCGCCGCACCCTCGGCCTATACCTTGGGCCAGCCCTGACTGATAGAAATGTTTAACAAATTTTGGATCCTAACATCAAGACAGCACTCCAAGTCTACAATCTTTTTTTTAGATAAACGAAATAAAAATAGTAGGAACTCACACACATAATTGGAGGAGCATATGTTTAATCCAATCACGACGTTCAATCTAACAATTTTGACATTTTTGTCGGTTGAGTAGCACTTGCGGACGTTTACAACCGTATATATATAATACGAGTCATCTACTATAGACCTAGTCGGTCGAGACCCTCCTATTTTAATTATAAAAAAAATTGAATTATCATTATTATTAAATTTTATTATTATTACTACTATTATAAATTTTATTTTTGTTCTTTGTACGTTCTTATCATAAAATTAATTTTTTGCTGAACATGGTAAATATCCAATCATTATTGGGGGGTTCTGTCATACCCCAATTTTTGACCTAAGGACTTACGTTCATATGTCATTGGACTCTGATCAGTCTCTGACTTTTCAGTAAAAATAATGCGGCAGAGAGGTATTTTAAAATACTTCATTTTTGGTTCCGAGTCGGACTCTCTTCTCTTTATTTTATTTTTATTTTTTAATTTTAATTTCCATCTTTTATTTAACTTTAATTTTGTTTTTTTAAATCTTTACTTTTTATTTTTATTTTAATCTTATCTTCTTTTTTTCATTATCATTAGTCTTTACCATTTTTTTACTATTATTATTTTTATTTTATTTTTTGTCAAATAAAAATCTGATAAGTCCAAAAAGTGGTCTCAATCCAAGAGAACAGCCTGTCACACGCCTGTCTTTCAAAGTCCAGTTTCACTGCAAACAGACTTTCAGGAACATAAACGTATTTCAGCACAAGATTTGCTTCTTTTCAACAAGCCAAACCCTAATCGTTAGTACCATAAATTAAACCTGCAAAACAACTAGAAGGAGGACCAAAAAATTCATCGGAAACCAACATCATCAACACACCCACAACCATTTCTTTTTTATGATCCATTACAAGAATTACACGCATAAACCTGCAAACAAAACATAATTTCACTGATACAAATCACACAGACAAATTTTTCAAAATCAAAGAAACAATTTCGCCACCCAGCAACAACAATTTTCCAACATCCAATTACACAAACAATTTTAACACACAATGGAACGGATCCACACGATACTATAGCCAACATCTCATCACATCACCAAATCAATATCATCAAAAAATTCACGAACCTACAAATCGTTTTTCACAAAAATCCAAACATCCTAATCCTCATACAAAGCAATCACAACCGCACCTATCCTAAACCAGTACAACAAATCTCACAAAACCTCAAACCCTTAACCTTATAACATCACAAACTGTAATAAAATCCAACAATCCATAGGGAGCCCAACTACAAATACCCAATTGCGAATAGAAACAAACCACACACACAATCGATCCGGCCGAAGCACATACAGACCAACCAGCTACAACCAAACCGGTCCAAACAACAGAAGAGACGAATCACGGTCTTGTCATAGACCATCCGCCGCCACCAAAATCGGAACCGACACAAAGGGAAAGGTAGAAATTTATCTTTTTTTTGTCGTTTTAATGTTTGTTTAGATCTAGGGGGCATGGTTTACTTTCTTTGATTTTTGGGTTGATAAAATTATAGAGAAGGAGGAGTAGAAGAAATAGACAAAAAAAATTTAAAAAAATAGAATTAGGGTTCCAGCGCGGTGGTGCCGCCGCACCGGCCGGCCAACTGCCGCCGGAACCCTTACCTTTTCATCGGAGAAGGAGATAGGAGGTAAGTGAGAGTAAAGAGCTTTTTTTGTTGGGGAAAGGTGAAGAGAGAGAACGTGAAAGCACAAATGAGTGAGAATTCTTACCACAACCTATTTATAGGCTTAGTCATTCCCGTACGCATGGGTGCACTGCATCAGCATGCACCCCGCATTCCTAACCATATGACCTTGATCGAACAGCCCACAACATATATGCTAAGCCCAAACGTGCCTGCAGTTCCTTTTAGGCCCAATTTGCTTTTTTTATTCTCTGCACCCCCCCCCCATTTTAATTTCTACACCCCAGCATTTTTTTCCCCTTCTCATGCATGTCAAGTTTACCTTGCATTTTATTTTTCTTTAGCATTCCATTTGCTTTATTTTATTACTCATTATCACTCACATATTTATTTTATGTCATTTATTTTTACTCGCATGGATTTAGAATGTATACTAGGCTTAATGTAAAATCATGCATTTTTTAGTTTAGGTTTATTATCATGTATATTTATTCTTTCGTAGACTCTAGAATATATATTAGGCTTAATGTAAATCACTCATGTGCGTGTGTGTATGCTTTATAGTTTAGGTTAAAAGGTTTTTGTGGTGATCCAACGTTACCACAAAATACCTACGTTTTATCTTTCTTGCTCCGATAGTTGTAGTCTTAATTTAATACAAACAACCAAAAAATCACAAAAAACATTTTCACAATAAACCTTGATTCAAAAATCAAGTGACTCCTTTATTTTTTATTTTTTTCTTAAATCAAATGTTTAATTAATTTAATCTTACTTTGAGTAATTATTTTCAATATTAAAAACACAAACAAACTTACTTGTCACTTGGCTTTTATTCTAAAACCTTTTTCAAAACTAATAAAAAACATAAACCAAATCAAACGTCAATTTCTACCCCAAACTACGAGGTTTTGATCCCACACGGGTACGTAGGCAAAGGATATTCGTCCTCCCAAATCATAAAAAATATAAATAAAAACACTTTCTTTTTTTTCTTTTAGTCATCACTTTAATTCCATTTTAAAAGCAAGCAAGTCATAGCACAAAAATTAAACAAAATCAAGAGGTTCTCGTAGAGTACTATGAATATTCAGGGTGCTAATACCTTCCTAAATATAACCATCCCCCGAACCCTTAATCTTTTCAAAATAAATGGGTAATTTGAACTTTTTTCCCATTTTCTTAAAAATTTAAAAGTTCAATAAATAAAAAAGTGAGTCAAACGCTAATCAAATAGTCTTGATCTCCGAAAAATGATGTGACATGTTCATATTAAACACACACTTTTGTTCTTCATAAAAAAATATTAAAACTAAAAATCAATCATATTATATCAATATCGTTTAGTATGAGATTCAAACAAAAATTACAATGTATTATACTAATAGTAAAATAATTTGAGCATTATGACTAATATACTCTCCTTATGATAATACCAGAGACCAACTTAGATATCATTTTTTTTTGCAAATAATTTAATTGGGCCACAAGAAAACTTTAAACCAAATTGAATTTGACCATTGTTGCTCCCACGTCAAAGGGTGTTAGGAAACACTAGGAAAATATCAATATAACATCATCAATAGTTAACTGCGGTTTTATTCCAGCGGCAGTTAACTGCTGATGGAATTTGAGGTTAAAATTGTCATTTACTGATGTTTTTTAGCATTGTTTAGAGTGTAGAGAACAATCTTCCTTGGATTTTTCGTCTTGAAACAAATGATAACTTACTGAACTATTGATTCGAATATTTGTACCAAAAGAGTATATTCAATACAGTAATCCTCTTGTCATTATTGAAAAATACAAGGAACACATAAAAAGAATTCACGTTTATCACAAAATCTTTTCTGTTGAAGGCATTTATTTCAAATTCTTCTTATATACACTATCATAACATAATTTAGGAATAATGACCGATTATTGATATGATCAAGTCAGTATCTGTATGTGACTCAAAAAAAAAGTCAGTATAGGAATGTGCTGCACACTAATTTCCTCGTGTCTTTTCAAATGAGAACATTTCATTTCATATATAGGTCAAGGATGCATATGTAACTTGACAACACTAAAAAGTGTCAAAAGTACATTCAATTAAGGGTAGAGCCTGTCAGTCCAGGTATGGAATAATATGACACAGGGCCTATGTCAATGCAATTTGATAGTATAATTTGAGCGGTACTTTGCTATATGAATAATTTGCAAAATCAAGAAAGAAAGAACCCTTTTCAAGCTTTACATAAAGACTTGCATTACAAGATTGTAACACAGGCTTTGTAATTGATTTGCCAAAACAATAAAAGAAAAGTTTTTGTATAGTCATAATACGCATACTTTAATTATTAACATCACAATGATGCTTCATGTCTTTTACTTTCCACAGCATTGCATGCACTTTATTAAATTCCTTTCAAGTATATTCTTTTACATGAAGTAACCTAACGTTTCTAAAAAGATTTGATATCCATGGATTACTCCAGACATATATATACAGAAACTGGAAATGATGTGTAGATGCTTGAATTAAAGGTATGGTATGATGCAATTCATATCGTCCGATCAACTTAAAAAGTGATGAATAAAAATGATAACCCTCTGCCAAGAGATACTTACCATTTATTAGATTTTTTATTTCCTAAAGTAGTACTTTTTTATGATTAGTCGTTTTTCATAAATGGATTCTTTAGCTTTAAGCTTATTTCTCTTTTGATTATTTGATTCATTGTCCAGCCTTCTCCAACGGTCCACCTCTTCTATATGTGAAGTGTGAACACAGCGCACAATTACGAGTTTAAATTTTTTTTTTCTTCCCTTAATTGACAAATACCATGAATTAAATAATCTTCCTAGAAACAAAAATTAAAAAATATTATTAAATTATGTCCAAAATATTAATCTACTTTTTTTTTATATTGAAAAATATTAATGGTTACTAGTTTGTTACAACCTTATGAAGAGTGAGAAAATTAGTAGAAGAAGCGACTGAACTCCGAACCTCTTGTATATATTCTTATCAATTTTGAAAGGCCTCAAACTATGACCCTAACCCACACGTTTGGGGTCCAATAAGTCTTCGATACTAAAGAATCCCCATTTAAATGTCTCCAAGACAAAAAAGCCCCCAAAGTTAAAGCCGATCCACATGCCATAACCTTTTTCCCTAGACTATTTTTTATATTTTCAAGTGAAATAAATAAATTTTGTCTCGGAAGAAATGACTTTTTTGAATTGTTTATTTTAAAATATTTAAAAAAAAAATATAAACAGTTAATTCAAAATATTGTTGGATGAATAAAAACAGGAGCCATGAAGTCCTTGATTTGGGCCAAAAAAAATTCGAGCCAAGAGATTCGAGCTTATTTGATGATTCTATCAGCGTATAACTAAATTAAGAAAGTTGTTTTATAGACCCTCTAGGTTGTTCAACTTTAAAAAAAGATTGATCAAAAGATACGTTTTGATATATTATTAGTGTCGTCAAAAGATATATGTTCCGATAAATTAAGGGGTTTTTGAGCATAAATCTCTAGAGCAATTCTACTGATTTGGCGCCTCAACCAAACTCAGTGGACGACTGTTCCTTCGACTACAATTAATCTTACTAAATAAGATTCACAATCTAGTTCTTTAAAACAAAAATTCCAATCTAGTTAATATGTATCACCAAAGGGAAACTGATGATGTAAATAAAGGATACACTTTGCATACTTTGTGGGGAAAATCATCTAATTATGCGGTGTAAATTTTCTTTTTGGTCTATGGTATGTTGTTTTTACATGGTAACATATTGTTGCTCTTGTTTCAGTCTTGTCTTCGAATCTATTTCACTTGTTCCACGTGTTCTTTTATATGTAGCTGTTCATGCTAGAGGTAAAAATAAAGTTTCGTTATGCAATAGCAAGTGTGTTGTCATGGAGTCTGATTAGTGGTTACTTGCTTGAATTAGTGTATCTTTTTTTTTTGAGGAAAGAATTAGTGTATCTTTGAACATCTCTTTTTAAACTCCATCAATATTCTCTTTTGACTAAAAAATCTCCTCAAAAAATAATATATTGAATGTGTTAAAAAATGACCTAAGAAATGTTGAGGGAGCCTAAAAAAAATAAAAAAATAAAAAAAATAAAAAAACTGCTCTCAATCTTTCCATAAGAGATGTTGATTTACCAGACCGACCTGACTTAAGAAACCTATGAATGTAAAACAAATGTTAATATATAAGCGTGAGTTGAACATGAAAAGTTACACTTTTTTTTACCACAAAAAAAGTGATTAGTTGAACGATTTGATGCTAAAAATAGATAAAATTTCAATGCATGGGAAAGAAGGATGAATATTCCAAGGATTTAGAATTTTCTTCTTTGAAACATGAGACTATACATTCGAACTTAGAAAAAGTGAAAATGAGTGTTACGAGGTTTGTGTAAATCTAAATATTGATTATATCTACCATATCTAATCTAGGTTTCTAAACCATATTCTTCTCATATAAACATGATTTTTTGTGAGGCGTTTCATCATTTCATCCAAAGAAGTAAGCCAAGAGTGATGGAGAGAATTTGTGAGGAGTTTCATCATTACATAAAAATTTAGAAAAAACAATTTATATGATATAAATTAGAAAAATGCTAAAAATTGCTATTAGAATATTGGTTAAGGAAACATATATAGAAATATTGTTTCCAATATAAACTTACTACATTTTAGCTCTTGACATTTGTTAGCATGACCTTATACACTTTTAATCTAATGGTGAGTTTTGTAATGCAAGTATATATTAGATAAATATATTATCGAACATCGTAACATTATTCAATTCTTCCAAAAAAAAATAATATATTCAATTGTAGTATTTGATCCTCCTTATATTTCTACACATAAGAATCGTAACGGGGAAGATCAAAATGTATACAAGAAGGCTGGAACATATATATAATGATTCACTGGCAGCCAAAGACAATTATTTGATACGTGCTAGAAAAGCTATTGTCGCATATGCCCTAATTTAAAAACACATTCTTTGAGAGAAGTAACTCTAAAACGGAGATAACAAAAGCCACCTCCACCACTAGACCATTCCAAACAAATAAACTAATAAAAGTGTAAATTAAACCAACATCAAATGAATAGTCACACAATACTATATATAATCCACTACATTTTGCACATTTTTCTTTTTCTTATCTAAACAATAACAAATTAAAAGTGGGTGCATCCCCCTTTAATTAATGATATGATTCAAAAGATATATACTACTCAAATATATCGACTAGCAGGAACAAAAGGCGTTTTAGGTAGCTAGCCCCATCTGCTAAATTCAGCCATAAAACAAGAACAAAGAAAACTATAATCTAATGTCTAATGCTGCTGAATTTAGCACTTGTTCCTGCCCCTCTTTAACTTTAGATTATAAAAACCTAATGGGGGCTAGTATAATCTTAAACAACCTATCTCTAATCTCTAGTTTATATATAAAGCACGTCATGGCCCAGACCATCTTTGAAGTGTTACTTCCTTTTTTTTATTTATTTTCATTCCTCCTTTATCCTTCTTTGCCTCTTCAGCTTTTCTCTTTTGCATACCAATATCTTGTCTTCTTCCTTTTAGCTTACAAATGTAAATATAATGATATTGGATTTGCTATTGCACCATGCAACTGCGGTAGAGGATTTAAATTTTGTAAATATATATAGTTAATTCATGTCATCAATTAGCTTACACTCCATACCCGGTCGTACTCATAACCGCACTCTACCGGTAGAGTCTTTTTTCTATCGGCCGAACAGTGGACCTCCAAATGTAGGCGTCCAAAAGTCAACAGGAGTCTCGTTGGTCATCGGAAATGTGCTTGAAATCGGCACCAAACAAAGTCCTTGGCTTCTTAAATCTTGTTTTTTCCCTTCGGACTCATTCACATTATCACAATCCTTCATGCAAAATATATATACAAATTAATTTTTCAAAATCCAAACATTACATAAATCTTTATTTTATTTATGAAAATAAATACTTATTTATCTTGCATGCCATGTAAATTTGATAGATTTATATATATTTCCTAGAATAAATTTGAAGATAAGCTATTATATAGCATATATATACCTGTTGGTGTTGAATGGGAGATCCATTTTTCATATATGGAGTGCTCAAAACCTGAAATTAATAATAAACAATTATATATATATTTATTTATTATAAACGTAATTAAGAAAGCTACGCTATGATCTTATGCTAGCCAAATTATTAATTAGGATATTTGTAAAGCAAAGTTAATTATAAGAAGAATAGAAACATACATTGACTTGATCATGAAGGAACTTGATGTACTCAATGGCTTCATGAAGAACAGATGCTGTGTCCGTCTGTATATTAAGATCAACAAAAATATATAACTAGTAAGTTTAAATAATTTAGTTACCCTTAGTTAATGTCTTTAAAAGGTAAAGGTGTTTAAATTCTACATATATCACTTTCAAAGTAGCTATAGAGGAAAAAGTGAAAGAGAACCATTAAAAAGAAATTCACCTTTCCGAAAGGTGAAACCAATTGCTGAAGAGCTGTGATCCGGTCCCCTAGCTTCTCTTTCCGGACCTGCATGTCCATACATATCAACTTTATCAAATCTAAAAGAGTAAAATACATCTTAAATAGTCTTGCATAGTCAAAAAAAAAAAATTATCAAGAATATTATAACACTTTATAATATAATAGTACAATACCTTAAAAGTTGGTAATGGAGATGGAGTCTCAATTCTTGGCCTCTTAGCTGCAGCTTCTGATGAATTTTTAGGATCTGGAGATTTTTCTCTCTTCAGCTGCACATGGTTAAATTTTTATAATATGTTATTATCCTTTAGCCAAAAAAAAAGCCCTAATTTTAGCTAGCCATGGATTGTTTACATATAAACTATGGCATATGGGACCCGTGCTCGGCATGTGTGCAGGAAACCTAGTTGATATGAGAGTTTCTTTATAAATTTATTTACATATAAAACGATAAATGAAGACGCCACTATGTGACACAACGTAGATAAGTGAACTGTGTTTTATTAATAGGAATGATAATAATATTATAATTAATGTTTAGATGTAAACGAATAAATAATTATATACCTTGTTTAATAGAGTATTTGAGGAATTGAATTTGTTGTCTTCAAAATTAGGAGATTGATGTTGTGGTTGTGATGAAGCAAAAACTCCAGCTCTGATGTCATTAAGGGCCTCAGCTGAAGCATTCCAGAAAGGAGTATTATTTGAAAAGAGCAATCCACTAAGCTGTTGTTTTGGCATTGAAGGTTTCATAAGTGAAGTAACATTAGACCATGTTGGTGAAAGTTCATTGGAGGATGAATAGGACATAGAAGGGTTGGTAAAAAGTGAGTTTTGTGGTTGTGGTTGAGGTTCAGGATCAAATAAACTTTGTATCAAACTTGAAGGGTAACCATAGGAATTATTAACTGATCCAATTGGATATCCACATGATAAACCATTGCTTGTTACAGAATTCAGATTTTGTTGTTCTAAGGAAAATTCTTGATCCATTGGCTTGATGAAAGTTGAAACTTGGCTTCCACTTGTAGATGAGAAATTCTTTGTGCTCCACTCCTTTTGAATTTGTGAATCATTACTGCAAAAAAATAGTTTACAACATATAAGTTGAAACTTGTTAGTTGTTCTTCTGGTTATATATTCTAATCATGCTTTATCTCTAACTAACTTTTATACCTAAATATTGTTCCTTTTTTTTCAAATGGAACAATAAGATAAAACAAAAAAGACAGAAAAATAAATCTTGCAAATTATGAGAACTTACAATAGGGACTGATTCCAATTAGATGAAGTTGGAGATAAGAGATCAAAACCCATAATTTGTAAGGTGGAATCAATCAACATGCTACCAGTTCCATTAGCTGATGATTCACTATGTTGTGGCTTCTGAGTATCAAGAAAACTTAGAGAACAATCAGAAACATCAAAGTTATTAACTTCAATATCAGAACAAGTTCTTATTGTTTCCTTCAAACCCAAAAAGTCATTTTGCCAAGTACTATAGTTTCCTACATCATTAGCTGCGACAGAACATGTTGATGATGAGTTCATCATAAGAGGGAATACACTTCTTGTTGAATTATTAATATTCCACCATGTTTCACCACAAATTCCAGCTTGAAACTCCTCTGCCATGTTAAAGTTTGTTGCTATTTATAAACAGAATCTATATATGTTATATTTTTGCTAATAACAAGTTTCTGTGTTGGAACTCTTCTTCTTTGAGTTAACAATGATATCACACTCAAAATCAACTATGTTTATAAGCTCATTGGGATAATATTTATATATGGAATGGTTAGAAGGGTATGGACCCCGGAAATGACCGGAATTTGGTTGACATTACAAGGGGGTGATTTGACAAATGAGAGAAAATATTAGAGAATTTTGAATCCAATTCTAATTCTTTCTTTATTAAATATAATTTAGTATATGTTCCTATGATTAAATTATTAATTGTCTTGGGTTTGTTTTCTCTTTGTCTTGCTTTATTGAATAAAATATAATAGTATATAAAGAATTGTAGTACATGCCGTGTGGACAATTTTGTTCCTTGTGTATAAAGTTTTGTGAGGATGATGATATTGGATTGACCATAATGGAGATGGTGTGGTGGGCTTTTATCTATAAAATATCGATCATATGGTTGAAATTAATCCCATGGTTTTCAAAATGTGATTGAAATAATATATGAAAATATATAATTGTAGACTCAATTGTGAACTTTTGGAGTTAGAAATTGAAGTTGTATTGGAGTTTCGCATTGACAATGTTTCAGCGCTAGTGTATGTATATATGAGGTAGGAAAATCGCATCTTATGAGGTAGTTGTTATGAGTAAATTCAATCCATTTAACATGATATCATAGTCGAGTTAAAGATATCAATGTGAGAATTTGGCCCAGGACTCATACTAGACATGAGCGTGAGTATTGTAGTGGGGTTTTACATTCACAAGATTCTAGAACTATTGGATTTGTATATGTGTTAGGGCTTCATTATTTTAAGAGCTAACTTTTGACAGTGATATCTAAATTCTTTTAACATGATATCAAATTCGATTTCAAGATGACAGTATAATTCGATAACTAATAACTTTTTCATTTATCGCCTAACAAAACAAGTCATTCATTCATTGATTCTATTAACCATGCAGGGTGAAAAGACATTGTAAATATGTTCGATGATATATTATTCTAAGACCGGTGTCAAGATTTTGCTTCGACCATTTAGACCCTAGGTTACGTGGTTTAAATTCATAGGTTGGTTTACAATCTGTGTAACTTTTATTTTTAAACATTAAACAGGTACATTTTGTCAACTATAATGGAACTATTGAAGTTCTCTTAAGTATCATTTGTGAAATGAAAATTAAACAATTTCATTTTTCTTTTTAAAGCTAATTAGACAAAAAAAAAATTATTTGAGGGAAGCTAATCAAACAATTATCATTATGACATTACATTTTACATTATTTCTTAAAATATATTGATAAATATTCACTCATATTTTATCTGTTATATGATTTAATGTATGTGTAAAATAATTATAGCAAGAATATTTCTTTTTGTACAAGCATGACTATTCTTATTATTAGTTTCCTCCTTCTTTGACATTTCATATTCATTAAGCTTCATATGTGATCCACAATTTTCTTTGATAAATTATAGACGTGGTGCACAATTTTAATCATTCAAAAAAGTGTTCTTCATGATAAACTTGAGGACCATTTGATGGTCCAAATAATACAGTCATAATATTTCTCAATATAGACATCGTAGCACTACCATGGTGTACACACAAAACCAATATTTTTTTTTTCTTAAGCTGACACCATGATGTATTAACATTTTAATTTTTAAAAAGTGACCAAATCGCAGTCGGTAAGCGCGTGTATATCACGAGAGTTAGTGAAACTGAAACACAACAACTAGTTCTGCCACAACGTAACTGGTACTTGACCAGACATAACTGTAGCATGGACCAAATTCGTATGTCTTTTGTTTTGTCCCCAAAACTGCTCCTTCTTTAGCTGAGAAAGATAACACTGAATACTTGTATTATGGCTTTAGGTAATCAAATAATTAAGCAATTGAAGATTTTAATTTTCAACTACTGCACAATACTTGTGTTTGATGTCAAATACTAAATAAATGGAGTAGCTTTACTTTCTCAGAAGAAACAAATTGAAACCGAGCTTAATTAAGTCAATGTCAACCCCAATATTTGGCGTTGAGCTAGCTTATGTTCAATTAATCTTTCAGATTAGATATCGTGATAATCTCATCATATTGACTAAAGTTTTTTATTTGGGTTGAGACTTTTGTGTTTATTTTACAAGAGTAATGATAAACAAACACAAAAATCTGAGATCAAATATTTGAGATGATTGTGTATGGTTATAAGTTTTTAACGCAACATATAGACGTGAGTAGCACTTAAGTGACATAACATCTAGTGACATTGGTTAATCATTGTATCGCAAATGCCTTTCTTATTTCTCTTTTATAAGGTTTGTGATATTGTTGTTAGGTCAATGTCACCAATATCACAATGAGTTATGTCAACCAAGTGCTGCCTATGCAAACACACTTACATAAAAGAAAAAAGTAACCAAAAAATAGTGTATATTTTTAAAATAATTAAATATTTTTGAAATTATTAAGAAGGATGACTCTCGACCTGCAAGTTATTTTTTCGAAATAGATAGTATTGTTTACCTTATAAAGATGACATTACAGGGGATTAGTTACCGTAAAAATTACCTCACATTAATTTAGGTCTTGTTTTTCATAACATTATATTGGAGGAATTTGATTGGTTCATCGTTGTGATGAAATTCAAAAAATTTAACTCTTTTATAAATTGCATATTTTTCAACATTTATAAAATCAACATCTCCTGTATTCAAACTATTTTTAATTAAGGTGGGTATGTTTGAAGTTTATCAAATTTATTTTCAGGAATAATATTCCTTAGAATATAAACATGTGAATTTTATTTCAAGGTATATAGAAAAAAATATATTTGGTTAATATTATAATATTCCTATGGACCTTAAAAATAGGGACTATAATAGGTAATTACAAATGAATTTATTCTAATCTTCATGAGAACTTTATTCTCACCCTTTTCTTTGGAATTTTTTTACTATTCTTAAGAACATTTTATATCCAAGAATAAAATTTAGTAAATATAAAACAAACATAGACATATATATTTTTATCATTTTGTTCCAAGGAATCTACTAATATAACTTAGAACAAATGTACCCCTAAACATTTTAGAAAAATACTTTGATACTTAAAAGTCCGTGTGAAAATCGATCTTCTTATTACACGATAAAATCGCGCCTTGTCGGTTTATCATGAGCACAAATATATCTATATCGTTTCACTCACAAATTTTATGAAGATAGTATAATATCAAGAAGCGAGAAAAAAAAATACTTAACACAAATTGAATATTGAATTTATCACAAACTATTTATACATACATAAAGTAATTTCTAATCTCACATTGATTGATTAATACAATGTTTAATTGCAAAGTTACATTAGTATATCCACTACTCCCTCTGTCCTAAATTATAAATCATATTGGTGAAAAAAAAGTTAAAATTATAAATCACTTTATAATATCAATGAATCATAATGTTTTCTTTCTTTTGTTTACTATTGATTGTTTAATATTATATTTTCTTTCAATTCTTAAAAAAAAATCATATACGATTAATGAAGGATAATTTAGTAAAGTTATTTATAATTTCATTTTTTCATATAAGATTGATTACATTTCTTAATTTATATCAAATGGTTAAAACCACTTATAACTTAAGACGGATAAAGTAATTCACAATACACCATCTTAATTCACCTCAGAAAAACAATAAAACCAAGATGCTTCTTAATTTCTTAAACACTTTGATGGTCACTCGTTTAGTCAACATGTCGCTACCTTTTTTTTTTTTTTTGACAAGGTCAGTTACTTGTTCTTAATTCACTTATGCAATATTTCAGTTTCAAATTCCATCTATAGGAATCCTTTGCCAAAAGTCTCATTTTTATCATATTTAATTTAAAAAATTAAATATTGACTTTTTTTACAAAAACAAGACGATATTCATTCATTTAAATTGATAGAATACATCAGAATCAAGATCGCTAAAAATATAAAGGATAAATCTACGAACTAACTCACAGTACCCAAGTTAATAGTATACAACGGCAAAATGCTTACAAATAATATGATAAAATCTAAATCACCAGAATGCACATGCTTCTGGATCTGCAACGTTGAAGTTCAAATCGTTGATAGAATATGTGATTCACTGAAGTTGTCATGTCAAGATGAACCAAACAAACACCGCAACAAGATGCGAAATCAAACAACACCACACAAGACGACGAACAACACAACGCCGCACTCAGACGACGAAATCACGAAAAAATACCAAAAAAAACACTTGATATATGTGGATATCACTTATTTAGATTGAAAAAAAGGAGAAAAAAGATGCAGAAGGGTAATTCTAGGTCAAAAAATGACCTAAAACCACCCCTCCTTGATTACATTTTTTGAATGTGCTAGCTTAATTTCTATCAGCTAGACTATCTGTTATTTACCATATATGTATCACATATAAATTAGCTTACCCATTATGTAATTGTTTTGTCAAACATATAACGAAAATATGTATTGACTTTGTCAAAAAAAATATATTGACTTCATATACTAAATGTCATTATTCAATAAATTTTCAAATCTATAGATCCATTTATTTCTAGGGGCAAATCTATAGATTCATTTGACAAAGATGTCGATAGAAATAGGATGCGAAAAAAAATTAAGAAAGCAAAGTCTTGAGTGTATTTTGATCCAATAAGAGAAGTTAGGTCAGATCCATAATACATTTCAATTCTCTTTGAATTTGCGAGGAAATTGACTTACAATATGCTTTGTGATTATTAAAATAAGGTGAAATTTATTTGAAATTTGTTTCAGATGATTCATTTGATAGCCCCTGCCCTTAGTTCTCTTTGAATTAGGAGTATATTATAGAAATAAACAATTCATCCATATTTGTCGAGTTTTGAACCTTATCATTACGTTGGATCTAACAATTTCAGCAATTTTCTTTGTCACGGTTAAGACTTGAGGACAACCATTCATTGATATTATTAAGGAAAATACTTAAATGATTGAGTTTTGATAACATCGATGACTTTAGTATATTTAATTGATAAATAAATGTTAAAATAAACCATTTTAATGAGAAATAATGATTGGTTAGAAAAGATATAGAGATAAAGTTATTAAAGTCATCAAACTCAAAGTCGCGGAAATAGAACCCTATTTATTTTTATCAAGTAGTCTAGTAGTTAAAAATTTATTTTTTAAAGATAAGGCTTAAGTGCATTTTTGACCCCTTAACTTTTAAGAAGGGTAAAAACAAAGGGTAAAAAATGCTACTTTTTGTAAAACAAAGGGTAAAAAATGCTACTTTTTGTAAAAATAAAGAGACATTGCAAAACTACTGAGAAAACGTCATGTGTCCTAAAACAAAGGGTAAAAAATGCTACTTTTTGTAAAAATAAAGCGCTAATAGAGCATATTTCACAAAAGATAAAAGATCAAAAGAATATATTTTCCTAAAGATATATAAGGTAAAAAAAAATATTACCTAAATTTAGATGACAAAATTGTTATTTTTTAAGAAGACTAAAATTGCAACTTTTAAAAATTAAGGGCCAAAATATATTTAAACCTAGATATAAATAGATGGAGAGTTCAAAGTTTGAACTTTAACCTCTACATTTATAATATAACGTTTCTACGCAACTATGCTCACTCCAAATAAAAAAAAAGGAACAAGTATAAAATGGAGAGGATCTTAACAACACTCAAACGTGGAAACTTATTATAATATGCTCTTTTTGACTCCATAAAACAGCACGTACAATAATTATTTCGTTCCTGCCAAAAAAACAAATTATCTCGTTAAATATTTTTAAAGGGTTGATGGAGAAAAATATAGAGAAATGAATTAACGGCTAGAAATGAAGAAAGTTGACGTCATGCTTATGACCTGGTTGAGTTGAGTTGAGTTGAGGTGGAAAGAGTCAAAGGACCCACCAAACAAGCACGCCTGCAACAGGCGAAAGGGACCTCTTCATACTACCATGAGTCAAAAACAGTAGAAGAATAAAAGGTTGACTAGTTTTTATTTTTTAATCTTCACACTTACCCATTCATTTTATTTGCCTTTGCCTTCACTTTTGTACATGCATGCATGTGTAAAAAAATACTTTAGATATATACATTTAGATATGTATCTAGATATATACTCCCTTCATTCTCAAATATAAAAAAATATTCCTTTTTTAAGTTCATTAAATAGTTAAAGTATTTGATCTACATTGTAAAATAAATACATTAATTATTCAATAAACCTAAAAAAAGAATATTTTCTTATATTTGAGACTGGAGGGAGTACATTCTTAAAGAAATACAGATTATGAAAGAGAAAAAAATTTATGTGATTGAGTCGTAAATACGTTTTGAATATTTTTTTCATAAAAAAAAAATGTTTTGAATATTGTAACAGATTTATAACTTAATATCTAAATATATATTTCATAAATAGGCATTCAATCAAAACACTTAAAGATGTTTTTCTAGAGAAATCACTTAAATTAAAGGAGAAAGTCTTACATATAAACAACATAAATAAAATTATTTCGACACATACACAACAATGAAGAAAATTAAATGATAAATAAATTAGTTATATTATTCAATATCATTAAACCAATTTATCTTTTAAAAAAATAAACATTTGTGTGATTGTGCTCAAACTTTTTGTATTTAGGTTTGTCCTTAAGCAAGTATTTATCTCACTTAAAGATGTTATTTAACCAATAACTTGAATACACCAATCAAATCACGTAATGATGTTTTTTTAGATAAATCACTTAAAGATAAAGATGTTATTTATACCAATAATTTGAATACACCAATGTAAAACATTTTTACAAGTACATTCAATCAAATCACTTAAAATGTTATTTTTTTTGGTATAAGTTTCTAAAATATAACTACAAATATTTTTATAATAGTGTATAAAAGTTCTAGTTTGATTTATCGATAAATTCTCTTTAGTGTATAAAAGTTTTTTTTTAAGAAGATAAGCAAATATATTAAAAACCAAGCTCCTCTAATATAAGATGTATCAAAAAAAGTTAAAGAATTCAAAAATTACAATAGAAAACCCCCGGCTACCATAACGTAGCCAATAAAAATAAAATTACATTACAACTTGGAAACATAATAAATGACTTAACAATCACATAATAAGGCTTGAGCCACCAAAAAGCTTGGAATTTAACCTTTTTCAATAAAGATAGAAGTTGTTCCAATTTATTGAGAAAATGCCTCATATTGCGATCCTTCCAAATAGTAAAAAGAGCTGAAATTCAAATAATGTTAAAAGCTAAACGAGACTTGTTGGAGAAACCCCCAAGATCTTCAAACCGAAGAAAATGTTCAAATAAGGAATCTTGAAGAGTCGTTGAAATGCATAACCAACCGATATCAAAAGCCAAAGTTGACGTCAACAAAAAACACAAGAAAAGACACAAATAATCCTGATCCTCCGTCAAATATTGAAATAACGATAAAAATAGATATTGTTTTATTAGATTTTTTTACAACAATTAATGATATTGATATAGTATTTTTTTCATTTTTAAATAATATTTTTTAATGTATTTTATAAATAATGTATATTTAACTGACACATTCAAATAATAAAAGACTACTAGTATTATACAAAAAAATACTAGAATAATTTCTTTTCGAATATATAGATAGTCACTATATTGACGTCATGCTCTTGTAATATTGAGTTATGCATTGTACAAATTAAAAAAAAAATAGAACTATTATTACGAGAAATATTTATCTGTTCTGTATATGCAGCGACGATGGTCACGTGTTATGCAGGTTGGCACAAGACACGTATCAGTATTTGAATGATGAGCTGCAATTCCATGATAACTTGGCCAGGTGAAGAATAAAAAAGATCAGAAAAAATTATTTAAATGCGACAAAAGGAAAGAGGGAAAACGATAAAGAAATGGGCAAATGAAAATTGAAAAGAAATTAAGTAACCTAAAATGGACACACGGATTTGTAGCCACGAGTCTAGCTAGATATAAAACTAGAACTAGAACTGGTAGAAGGCTTTCTCATTAGCACATGTGTTTTGTACACCTTGCTTTATTTAATTTGTTGATTTAATCAAAAGTGGGAGTGTTGTGTTGTGTCGTTGGTAAGCTTGTTGAGTCAACCCCAATGGATTGATCCTCTTACAAGACTCTAGATGATTTATGATCTATCCGATATGAAACACAGATATTTTTCAGATTAGGCGTGTCCTGATGTTGAACACGTATCGTGTCGGACACAGACAATCATAATTACACTGAATTATATAATTTTTTAAAATTGTTATCGGTGTCGATATGTCTATGTCAGTGTCGTGTCTGTATCCGTGCTTCATAGAATTTATCCTATCTTACTTACCTTGGCATTAGTTTATTCATTAATAATATAAGGTCTAATGATCATTTAACCAATCTAACTAATGTAAGCATTTGGTTTCCAAATGATTTAAGGATAATATATAAACATTTTTTAGGTTTGTTTTTACTTGAAGCAATCTCTATCAGAATTGACTAGCAAGTATGAAAGTCAATCACGCCTTCATCTTTCACACGGTGATCTTTGCATTTCAAAGAGTGACAAGAGTCCTTTGATAATCATTGGTTTTGTAGACAAAACGAAACTCCACCAAATTAATTTGCCTTGGTGCGGTTGACATGGATAACTGACCCTCGTTGATTTATATGCATAAACATTCCTTTTGTCAACATTTGGTCCCACATTGTAAATTAAATACTACACAATGTTTTATATTCAAACCAATTCCAACATTAAACGTCTATCTCATGGTGTTTTTTTTCCCTTCATTTTAGAAGAAAAACTTATAATATTTCATCAGATATCAATTTAAAGACTTATGATAGAACATCAATGAAATGAAAATGTGAGGAGTAACTAAGAATGGGTCTCTTCAACTAAGGTATAAGTTGTATCATTCACTTATTTTTAAGTAAATTCGACAGGAGAGTTTGTAAAATATAAATTACAATATCTTTTGCTTTTTATCTAAAATAGCACTGAATTTTGTGATTTCCTTCTGGCATTGATTGTAATAATCCACAACTTTCTCTACAACAAGCTCAAAATCAACATTATTGAGTTGTAGATCATATACCTAGTTTATGGTGTAACAATCCAAACGCTGGACTTTTTTTTAGAGGTCTGTATTAGAAGATGCACCCATAATATATTAATAAAATTTTATCTAAAAACTTTTTGTTTTTCTTATCCTTTTAAGATATGCATATTAGATGCACCATTTGTATATAAGAGATTCGGGGTCATCTATCACATGAGTAAACAATAATTTTAATCTCTAAATATTAAGGTGATATGACGATAGTGAATGAATTTATCAAAATTGCAAAAGCATCCTCAAATATCTCTTTTGGTTATAATGATAGAATTAAATTGTCTAACAAAAAACAAAATAACTAATTTAACAAACATTTGAAAATGTGTTTGCAATTTTGACACATTCAAATATTATAATGGCGGTCTCTCACACATCCAATGACTAAAACCAATGACCCATTGTCACATTTTACTAGTTAAAAGTTAAACACCATTTTAAAATTTATAACATACCGTTTTCCTAACGCAACATACTTGTTCAAACAGGTCTAAATTTGAGTAGTTCATGGCTATATGAAGTTGGGAATGGTTTAGGGAGCAGAGGATAAGACCATTTTGACTATTAAGTAGTCAATTCATTTTCTTTGTTGTTCTTTATTGGTATTAAGTGAAATCAAACACAACGAAAGAGTCAAAATACAATTAATTAATAATATTACGTGTTGTTTAAGTTAACAAGTGAAACCGTTCGAGTACTAACTTCTATTGCCTTAAAAAAGAAGTTAAAACTGCTCCTGCTATATATTTTTTTTTTTGAGGGAAACTGCTCCTGCTATATATATTGATCATAAGATAGCTCTGTGTATAATTGTATAAGTTAAGTAAATTGAATTCGTGTGAAACAAAAACAACAAATATAAGAAGACGAATGAACTAGAAGTAAGTACTAAATGACGTGATCCGAATGCTAATTATATTTTTTCAACAATTAGTTGACAAATTGATAGTAAACTGCTCTGACGCTAATAAAACAGGGTTTGGTTTCCTAAAAAAATTAAAGGTTTGGTTTCCTAAGAAAATTATTTAGAGCTTAGAGCTTATAATATTAAGCGTTAAATATGTTTTTGGTCCTTATAAAATAGGGAACTTCTAAGTTTAGTCTTTACTTAATTTTAATAGGTTTTTTAGTCCCTACAAAAAAAATTACTTCTAATTTTAGTCCGTGTTACAACAAAGTTTGTGTAATTATCCTTAAACTCTTAAATTTTTGAACGATTTTTTTGAGACAAGTTTAAAACACTGAAAGTTTCATTTACTAAAATTTAGAATTTTTTAACATGAAACGAATTAAATATGAATGTTTTAAAACGGCAAAAGTTAAAGATAAAATTAACAAAATATGAACGTAGAAATCAATTTTTGCGACAATTTTTTGTAGAGGAACTTTTAGTAATGTTCTTAACACGTATGCAAAAAAAATTATTCAAAAACTCAAGAGTTTAAGCATAAATTAAACAAATTTGAATTGAAGAGGAACTAATACTGAGTGCAGGAAAAAAAGTTAGGGACTAAAAGAATTATTAAAATTAAGTAAGGACTAAACTTAAAAGGTCCCAATTTTATAGGGAACAAAAACATATTAAACTATAATATTAAATATTTATGCTTTTTTTAATGTGACATAAATATTTATACTATAAAAACAAGTAATTAGTTGCATATTTGTCGATTGTTTTCAACTTATTTTCTTGAAACGAATTATTATAATATGAATGGACTTTCTTTAAGCAAACTATCTATTCAGAAACGCGAATCTCTTATTCCTTAAAGTTAATCCGAATGCAAAATATTGCCCTAGATTTAACCTAACTTCAATGATTAATTTTACTGTATTACCCCTATTTAATTAACCCTATTTAATTTAATCAAAATATTATTTTCAAATATTTCTAAAATCTCTTATCTCTTATTCCTTAAAGTTAATCCGAACGCAAAATGTTGCCCTAGATTTAACCTAACTTCAATGATTAATTTTACTGTATTACCCCTATTTAATTAACCCTGTTTAATTTAATCAAAATGTTATTTTCAAATACTTCTGAAATCTCTTATCTCTTATTCCTTAAAGTTAACCCGAACACAAAATGTTGCCCTAGATTTAACCTAACTTCAATGATTAATTTTACTGTATTACCCCTATTTAATTAACCCTATTTAATTTAATCAAAATGCTATTTTCAAATACTTCTGAAATCTCTTATTCCTTAAAGTTAACCCGAACGCAAAATGTTGCCCTAGATTTAACCTAACTTCAATGATTAATTTTACTGTATTACCTCTATTTAATTAACCCTATTTAATTTAATCAAAATGTTATTTTCAAATACTTCTAAAATCTCTTATCTCTTATTCCTTAAAGTTAACCCAAACGCAAAATGTTGCCCTAGATTTAACCTAACTTCAATGATTAATTTGACTGTATTACCCCTGTTTAATTAACCCTTTTTAATTTAATCAAAATGTTATTTTCAAATACTTCTGAAATCATAAACAACAGATCACTCTTAAATCCAATCCAATCCTATTTTCGCTCCTATTTTTTTGAAATTAGAGATCGCTCCTATTTTGTTAATAGATCGCTCCTATTTTTTTTTGAAAAAACAGATCGCTCCTATTGATCCAATCCTTACTTAACAAATTATCCTATTTTCCTACCTCATATGATACAATACAATAATTCTGTTAATAGATCTCTTTCTTACACTCATTTAACGTCTCAACACTTTAGCCATTGGGTAACATTTTATAAGATACATAGTTTATTTAATATGTGTTGATTTATAAATAATTTATGCGAATATTAAACAATACATCAGACTCGTGCGATGCACGAGCCAAAAGTCTAGGAAGTCATGAAAGATGACAAACAAAGAGGATCAAGTTCCCCTAACACGGTTTAGTGTTGTATCAGTATCTTTTTAATGTATTTTCTTTTTTAACTTGGACTACATGCTACCTCATGAGATACTAACATTTTATTTTACAGTCAAACCAAACATTTTTTTTACACGTAAATTTTTTTGTTGTCATTATAATATTATAAAATTTGCACTTGATTATGTAACTTAATAAGCTCTTCTAGTTTGATTAGCCAACTACATAGGATAACAACTAATTACTTAAATCATTAAGCAATTGTGAAAGCATGTGAGAAGACTTTCTCAATACCTTTTTTTTCTTCTTATTTCCATTTAATGTTATTTTTTTTGGTTAAGAGTGTAATCTTTTTGTAGAACAACATCAACTAAGTAAACAAAAATTAAAGAAATTTGTTCTTCTCCCAACAAGTTTTGCTCGCGCCCAGCTGAAATACCGAAAATATTCATGCGTTAGTTAAGTAATTCAAGTGTTAAAATTTGCGCAACTTAACTAACGCTGCGTGAGTTAACTCACGCAGGGGTATTTTGGCCCGCGTGAGTTAACTCACGCCCATTTGCAGCTAGGGAAGATTAGGCTCAGTGGCGGATCTAGAGTTATTTTCTTGGGGGTGCCAAAATTGTATGAAATATTAAGTTGTTTGATATTAAGAGCAAAATTGACAACTGATTCAATGATATATTTTGCTTGAATGCAGAGTAGGGGGTGCGGGTTCGATTCCCGTAAGAGCCTTTTTTGGAACAAAATGCCAAAATTGTATGAAATATATATTAAGTTGTTTGATATTAAGAGCAAAATTTCCAACTGATTCAGTGGTATATTTTGCTTGAATGCAGAGTAGGGGGTGCAGGTTCGATTCCCATAAGAGTCATTTCCACTGCGCCAACTAAATGCTAGTGTTAACATTGTGTCTGATCTAATATATATAGAAAAGTTGGGGAGTGCCTTGGCTCCCATGGGTCCTAACCAAGATCCGCCACTGATTAGGCTTCAAGTGCCTTTTCAACCCTTTGATTCTAGTCAAAGAGGATACCACACGTGGAATGTGTCTTGTCTAGACCTCTTAATACAATCACTTCATTCTTCTTAGAAACCCACTCTTTACAAGGAGTCTGGTTGGTATTTTTGATGAAAACTTGATTTGATTATACGGTATAACCTCAGTGGATGATAATAATGTTAGCCCAGGTGTTAGTACCTGGTCCTAGCCCAGTGTATGTAAAGTATATTTAGAGCAAGGAGAAAAGGTTGTTAGTTAATGAGTGAGGTGTATTGGGATAATAAATATAGGTTAAGTTGTTATGATAGGGGGCATGCAATTGGTGTGTTAACTAGTATTGTCCTGCTTGTTATCTAAATAGTAAAAAAATTAGAAGCAAAAAACGTGTTCGAAATATCCCCCCTCCTTTCTTATGTAACCCATATAATTCGGGCTCATGCCTTTATTTGGTGAATTGTTGTCTAGCTCATCAATATTTGGTGTCTATGCTCTCTCGCGGTTGATGACTCTTATGTTTTTTGTGATCTTCTCGTTGAAACGCAAATGCATATCTTTTTTGTTTGCTCAAAGAATAGTAGTTATTGGAAATTAATTCGCATTCATGACACTTTGCAAATGCTTACAATTTGATGACTATATGGAGTTTATGGAAGAGTTGTAACACTAAACTAAAGGAAGCCACTGACACCTCTCTCATTGTCGTAGTCACACAAGAGGTACACAATGAAGATCTTGATCATTCTTGTACCAAGCCACAATTAGGCATGATCAAATGTAATGTGGACGTCAAAAAATCTATCATGGGGTACAATATGTGTTTTTGAGACTCTACACGATCACTTTTGATGGGCAAATCAGATTATTCTTACTCATCTACGACCACTCTAGAGGTCGAAGTTATAGTCTTATCAGAAGCTATCAAAGTAACCATATCAAGTGGAATGCATGTTGTTTTTTTTTGAAACTGATTTCAAAACATTATCTGATACTCTCGCTGATAAGTGCTAGAAAGTAGTAATTCAAATGAAGATTTAGGGCACTTTTGTTACTTGTTTTGCAAGTTATTAAGGAAAAAGCCGAGAGATAAG
>Ga0315914_1001423_pt1 | contig 35624 bp, 12 predicted proteins | sample MpolenodulesMG_FD_203920 | JGI IMG/M metagenome (GOLD analysis project Ga0315914, IMG submission 203920) | Medicago polymorpha root nodule microbial communities from Los Angeles, California, United States - elongated nodules | ecosystem: Host-associated > Plants > Roots > Nodule | place: USA...
AAAACCCTTAGAATTCATTATGAATTGTATTGAAAAAGATTACATGAATGAGTACATGGTTGGTCCTTTTATAGACCTCAATTACCCTAACTACTTGTAACTAACTATATTTCTCTCTAACTAACATGTAACCAACTCTAACTACCTTATCTAACTCTAGTTATCTCAACAGTGTCTGTATGTATTATTTTTTATTGTGTTTAAATATGTGTGTGTGGTACCGCCGTTCCATTAAATTATTTATCCACCTCCTCAAATGATCCCTTTGCTATGTAATTGAGAGGTGCTTGAAATACACATTTTGGACACCTTTAAACGTAAGTATTTTCATTAGATTTGAAGCAGTTTAGGATTTGGAGTTCAGAAAATTTTAATTTTTGGTGAGAAGATATGAAGAACATGGTCAAAAGCTTATGATATAGTTTCTGATGTGATTACGATGCAACACAAGATTGAATATCACACCCTAAATTTTTGTATGATGTCGTTACAGAGACTACCACAAACAATATTGTGGCAGCAAATGCAATTGCATGTATAGACCGTAGTTTGAAACCATGGTGTCCATCTCTTGAATGAGTCGCATGGCAAACAATTAAAAACGTAGCCTACACTGCCTTCCACCTCCTAAAGACACAAACACCTGAAACAACCTACCAAATTATCCGGTAAAGCCCACTCCTAACCTAACCACCCACATAACCTATACCAAACTATGGAGGCTACATCGTAAGAAACTAACAAATGGTTCCTCGATTCAAGAACACCCCTAGAGAGACAACACCATGCACCCACATGATATGTAATAATCCTAGGTTTAAAAACATTCTACCTAGTAGGGATCCTATCAAGGAGAAGCTGCCAAGAGAAAAACTGAAGTTTGGAGGGAGACTAACTCTTTTAAACACCACGAAGGGCGCTAATAACCACCTAAAAACCAAATACCGACAATAAAGTCGTGCCCAAAATATCTGTTTGGGCTTATTTGACCGAATAGACCTCATCCGCACTATGCTTCCACAACAACGAGTCAACAACCGCCTGCAAAACCACCCCCTCTAAAACAACAATCAACTCCCCCACCAACTATTGCTCCCACACAAAAAAGAGTATCGCCTGATAAAGCCCCATTCCCAAAAACCATTTACCCAAGAACACATTGTCCCAACAACTAAAGGTTATTAGTTCAAGATCTGAAACAACCTAGGAAAAAATATATTCAAAGAAGCCTACCGCACCCAAGAATTGTCCCAAAACAATGTTGACATCCCATTCTTGACCACCCTCAACATCCTACCCGAGAACCAGTCTGAGGTGGAACTCTCACTAGAACCCATTAAAGAAACCACTTTCCACCACAACGACGCAAACCACAAAAATGAGCCACGCCTCCCCTAAGTGATCGAGGCAAGCACTCATAATTCCTTTCCAAATCTTGTTTCCTTCATTTATGAGCCTCATTTTCCACTTCTAGAGGAGTGCTAGGTTGACTAAATACAAATCATGTTTATCATTCTATAGGTTGTAAATTTTTTTATCATTATAAATTTAAAGTGATTCATTCCATAAGAAAGGTGCAGGCATCAACACAAGGAAATGGTGTTTCCTACTATTGTTCCTGGTGTAGGCACGAGACAATCAAAATTGAATGAGCTTTTTTATTTAACTTATGTAATAATAACATAAAGAAACACAAGATAGAGATGAGAGGGAGAGAGAGAGAGAGAGAGAGAGAGAGAGAGAGAGAGTTTTGGATATACGAAAATAATATTAGGAAAAATTCAAACAGTTTTTTGGTATGGTGTAAAAATTTAGAAAATTTGCAAAAAAAAAGTTCAATTCTACAAAAACTCAAGGGGTGAATGGGTGTGATTTTGGACGGTTAAGATTGGCTAAATTTGTCAAGTGCACCAAACCGTTTTCAAGTAATAAAGTGATAAATAAGATTGTCTCCACATGGTTTGGTGTTTCAACTTGGCGACTAGTGTTACTTATTTAAAACAATAATAAATAAAGCAAGTAAATTGGGGGGAGTTTGCAAGTTTGTTTTGATTGTGCAAAACATTCGTGATTTAGTAACCAGGTTGATTGCAAACAATCAACCTAAGGATTCTTTAAATCCCTTATATTTCCTTGTTGGATTAAAGACAATCAATTATCATTTATAATATAAGGTTTCTATCTAAGTGGTGAGTTCGTGGGATTGTAGTCCCTCCAGCTGTCAGGTTGCATATGCTGATCACTTATAAGGTTAGAGTGTAGCATTACTCTCGTAGAGGTAATTGAAACACAACCAAATTGAGATTCTTAAATTATCCTCTAAAGACTCCAACTTCTCCCATGAATCTTAAAAGTAAATTATATGTCTTCTACCTTACCAAGGAGAAAGAATAAATTATCATCTAAAAACTCCACCTGTTTCAAAGTTCAATCAGTGTCCCTAGGCTTGTCACACTCCTTAGGGCCAGTGAAAGAGTTAATACTTGTACATAAAATAACTTAATACAATACTTGAATAAAATTAATCCAATAAACAAATAGAGGTTCATCTTCGAATTCTATCCAATTAGGGTTTAACTACACATGCCAACTAAAGAGAATTTACAAAACTCAAATGAATAATAAACACTTAAAAAATTATAAGATGAAAGTTTATAAGAAATTTTCTAAGTATTTGTGTGCTTGAAATTTGATCAGAGTTTTAGCATAATTGAAAATGTGTAGTTCTTTAACTTTCTTCAAACGCTCAGGGTCCTTTTATAGGATATTTGAATAGTCGTTGTTTGAAGAGATTGCCAGCACATCAAGAGCTATCTTTAAATCTGAAAGTTTTGCCTCTAAGAAATAATTTGGTTGAACAATACTTTCAAATTACTTTGCTTCATTTAGAATGATTTGTTGCATCTAATTTGTCTTGGAAAAACTTTGTCTGTTTCTACAACGTTTCCTCATTTAATTCATCAAGAACAAAACTTAATAATAAACATTGATAATGATGTTTCTTCAGCATAAGACAAAATCGGTGAGATGTTCTTCAAAGTGTTGACCATTGACTTCAGAGCTTCGTTTGCAGAACATAGTTTGTCTTCATAACTTGATGCATACTTGATCATAACTTTGACATTTTGTTGACCATGTTCATATAAGAGCTTCGTCTTGGGTACATAAACGGCTACCCTTCGTACAGAGCACATCATTCACAGCATAGTTTCAGAATCCAATTGTTCTTCTATACATTGTTATAATCAAAACCTTAGAGACATTGTTATGAAATCCATCTTGGTTCAACAACAACGTTATATTGTTAATGTTAATAAAAAGGATAAAAATTTATATTATATTTATCATATTGTTGGTAAAATATAAATATAATTTGTTACAACTTGAAAGTAACAACCATCTATCTATATCTATAATTTCATAAAAACATTGCTTATAATTTACATGCGTTAGCGCAAAAAAAAAAAAAAAAAAGTTGAGCACGGAGTGCCCGTCCAAACGTCATTATTATATAATTAAAGTTAAACATGTAATCATGATTCAATGAATATTTTTATTAATAAAATTGACGCTAAAAACCATTTAAAACTGTCTCTGAAAGATTTAAATTATTTACGTTGAGACTACGAGGCTAAACTCTTACGTTAAGCTAGCACCTCAAGTATCCTAATTCAATGGTTGTGATTGATTTTTTTTTTTGGTTACAATGGTTGTGATTGATTGATTGCCAATATAAAATATACTTAATAGCATGTTTGATCCTTATATTTATTTTAGGTTTCAAGTTGGTCCCTTGTGTTTCAAAAGTTTTAAATTGGTCTCTTACATTTTTAAGTTTTTAAGTTGGTCCAAAACGTTACTCACATTAAAATAAGTTAGTCCTTTCCGCAACAAAATATTGAGTTTAGTAAAGCAACAAATTTTTTTAAAATGTTTTAAAACTGATTTTCTAAATAAGATAAATTACATCACCCATATTGTCAACCGAATCTTTAAACGATTAAGTGACGGTGAGATTAACTTATTACAATGTGAATAACATTTTAAACTAACTTAAAACTTTTAAAACATAAGGGGTCAACCTGAAATTCTAAAAACATAAAAGACCAACTTAAAACCTAAAATAAACATAAGGGACCAAACATGCAATTACCAGTGCATAGGTTCTCTTCATATTTAATAATAAAATTCTAAAGCCTTATAATGTTTTTAATGTTTTCAAGTATTATATATCAAAAGATAAACAATAAGTTTTTAACATTTCTTTAAAGTAGTGTGTGCGTTGAATTTATTTCAAAATTGATTACGGTATTTAGGGTATTGTTAACGAGTGCCCTAATGTTAATGATTCAAAAAATGGAAACAATTGATAGTTTTCATGTAGGAAAAGTTGTTTTTTGATGTTTCAATGTGTTGAATGCACAAATTCCAAGATAAAATTTCCATTTTAAACTTCTTGTAGGGCACTTGTTAGCATTTCCCCAGTTTTTAGTCTTACCAATATTATACAATATTTAATTGACATATGAAAATGAAATCTTGACCAAAAAATTAACATATATTTATTTTGCTCAAAGAGAATTATCATCAAGAACATTTATAAAAAAAAAAAACTTTATTAGGTATTATCATAAAAAAAAAAGATTAAATTAGACTCTCCTTCCCTCAAAGATGCTTGAATTATACTCTCATCCCCTCCTATGTTAAAATATACACTTCCCTCCCCAAAACATATTAGAAAATATTTCACTCCCCTCCCTTGAGAGAAGCTTGAATTACATTGTCCTCCCCTCTTATGTTAAAATCTACGCTTTACCCCCCAATAAATTTTTTTATTTCTAATAATCTAGCAAAAATATAAATAATCTACCACATTTCAAAGAAAAATAATATTTTAGGTTTAATTTATTATAATCAAAATTTGAATACATATTTTTCGCTATTTTTATTCACAATTTCATTAACATATAGTTTTAAACCCAATTATAAAATACGAAACAAACCCAAAATAAAATTAAAATATGTGAAAAATTACTAAAGTCGATTAAGTAAGGTTATTTAAAAGTGAATTTTATACTCCAAATTATAAAGTTAATAACAAAATATGTGAATTTAATTATCATTGACATTTAAATTATAAAGAAACAAATATATTTTTTTTAAAATGGTGATTCAAAATTAGTATATATTATAAATATATTTATTTATTTTAAAATAGATTAAAGTGTGGTGCATATTTAATTATCAAGGGAGAGAGTTGTAATTCAAGTATCTCAAGTAAATTAATCATACTTATATGTAATGAATGGTAAAAATTAATATATAAATAAAATTAATCAAAAATAAATAAAACTAATATGTAATGAATTGTCAAAAAAAATTAATAAAATATTTTTTCAATACCTTATATGCATTTAATAATAAAAAAAACACATTTAATAATATTTAAATAAAATTTTAATACCCTTTATACCCTAAAACTTTTTTAAATTGGAAAGAAGATGGGCTAGGCTATTTAGAGTTCTATAAATTAAGATTGGTAGATACTTGCAGGTATTGTGCATCTAGCTATGGCAAATCAAAATTTAATAACCTTGAAATTCTCAATATTGCTAATTGTAATACTTGCTTTTGCAGCTAGAGAGACAATTGCTTCTTTTTTTTTGGGGTAAAGTAACGGTTACAACTTACAATTATTAATAACGTAGTGTTGGGCGCAACCCCTGAAAATATCACTCTTCATTGCAAATCTAAAGATGACGATCTTGCATTTCACACACTCGAGTTTCTAAGAAATTACATGTTTTCATTCAAGCCCACATTGATTCCATGGCAAACTACGTTATTCTTTTGTAGTTTTGCTTGGTTGGGAAGCCCTACCTTCATTATTTCAACATTTACAAATATAAACGAGATGATTGCAAAACTTGCAATTGGAAAATATATGAAAACATAACATGTAAGTATTTGACAGAAACAAGGTCTTTCAATGCATGTTGGCCTTGGAATAGAGTTAAATTAATGGATGCAAACAACACATTTAAGATGTAACTTTCTTGTGTTTCTTGCAATTAAAATAATGTAACGAAATCAATAATTTATCTGCATCTGTTTCTTTTTTTGGAGAGTTTTTATCCATAATTTTTAATTTGAATATGAATTTGCGAAGTGTCCATATCTATCTATGTTAATAAAGAAAAATTTAAAATTATGTGAAGGATACTTTTTCTTAACGGTTATGTAAAAGAGACTTAAAACTTTCTTATGAGTAAAAAAATAAGAGTCAAAAAAGTTTTTGGTCCTTATAAATTTATCATTGAGATGTTAGCTCGATGATAAAACTAGTAATTATATATTCCATTCAGTCCTATGTAGAAAAGACATTTGGGTCAACAAAAGTTTGAATTTCTTCAAGTGCGTTTGTAAAATTATCATTAATGTCACTTTAGTTAGTGAAAAAAATTCTCATTCTCCATTTTTTTTTTATAAATTATTATACATAATAGTATAATTCCTTACTTAAGGTTTAACATTAAATGTAAATTTATTTTTAATCGAAGTTGTTAACTTTTCTTTAAGTGTCGTTTTGTAAATATGTTTTTAATGGGAAAGGCGCCCGATAAATCTTGTTACTTTTGATACTATTATTTATATTTTACCTATATTACATTTAATCATGTATAATTTTATTTTCCTTCAAAAAAAATGTATAATTTTATTTATCTATTTTTCTCTCTATAATAAATAGGTAAGAGTATTATTTATAAATCAATAATCAATGTATATTGAGCTTTGAAAACAACAATTAAATATCAACAAAATTTTCTGTGACATGTGGCACTTAAAATGAAACCAAAGGAGGTTATGTTTATTCCACCCTTTATTCTTATTATTTTTATTAATAACTAGCTTTTAACCGGGTATTTCGTGCTCGTCTATCCCATATTTTTATTACGTTAATGTATATAAATTATGAATAGTAGTTTTGTTTTCTGACAAAACGAATAGTAGATTTTATGAAATTTTGATTACAAGTATTTTTATTTTTATTAAAATTATAGGTATTGATAATAGATATTTTGCACTTTTATATTGTAGTAAACTACAGTTATCTTTTTCAATGATACCAAAAATATAACAAATACTAGGTTAATGACCTGGCGTTGTCCAGGATAGGCATATTAAATAAGGTTGTGTACACATATAGATACATAAGCATATTGGATTTAAAATGATTTAAATTTAAAAATAAAAATCATTAACAAATATACCATATTAATGTTTGAAATATTTTAATCAAGAAATGTTGATTTTAGTCTTAAGCCTAAATAACCTATCAAAACATGGATTACAATAGTAGAAATCAATATGTATAGTATTCATAAATAAAATAAAATAATATATTGAAATGAATGGTACTTTTGTCAATAAAACAATAGATCCCAACTAAATTCACTTTGGTTGATCTGATGGTGTTGACCTTAGAGTTTGCTTCTCTCAACGTCTCATATTTGATTCTTCCCGACCCTAATTTTCGTGGGTTAGTTTGGATTTCTAAGAAAAATAAAAAAAACCTAACCAATGTATTGAAGAAAAATTCTACTTATTTATATTAAGTTTTCAAATACTTCTTTGTATACAACATTAATTGTAGTATTCGAAAGAAGATCATCACTATTTTTAATAAGTTTTTTAAATGGACATCCATGAACCATCATTATTTAGAGTATGTGTCTTTCACAATACCATATTTAGAGGTATGTTGTTAGGTATTCAATTGCATGTTTTCCCCACAATGTGTGCATGAGTTTCTTTCATCCCTTACAAATAAATTAAATTATAAATGATTAAAGTTATTAATGGAGAAAAAAAACATGAGAATAATATTTATTCAAGCTCGTCTAACTTCATAGGCATATAATTTGTTGATTGGAGATTGCCTTTGTACTTTGTGAGTTCACCCTTTGTAGCTAATACTCCAATAATATTTTAAAATAATATGAAAGGTTTGTAACACCCTAAACTATAAAAGTGATAAATTACGCTAATGATACAATCATATAAAGAATTTAGATGTTACTTCTTCAATAATTCACCAAGCATGCATAAATAATTTCTTTAACATCGCAGCGGATTAATTACATCATGGAATTAATATTCAAATAAGAAAGACATCTCAATAATCATCCATAAAAAAAACAAGTCACCAAGTAGCCATGTCATCATACAACTCATATCATCATCAATACATAGTCTCAAATCTCCAACATACATAATAAGATAAATATCCAAGACCGACCCTTAATTAGATCCCTAAAACTACAACACCAAGACGATAAACGAGGTAGCATCCAAGCTATCCTCAAACAACTCACCAAGCAAAGCGACTAGTCCTGCACGCCATCTACCCATCCATAAGAATAAGGTAGGCGATCAATCAAACGACCACTAGGGTTAGCTCACAATCCATAATTAAACATAACCAAATGAAGTTTAACATAATTCAATTTCACATGATTAATAAATTCAACATCATCATAATCCAACAAGTATACAAACACCATCAATTAATGTACACAATTAGAGCCTGGTTCGAATACTCACAATCATCAACAAAGTCCACCAAATGCACATATTCACCGATTCACATAAGACTTAACTCACCAATTATTAAATGCATGCAATATTCTAGACTATTCTAGATGCATATGGTACCAAAGGATTCCGGAGATAATTTAACCGTTAATGAATCCACACCCACGTAAGAGAACACCTCCTCCTACGTATTTCACCTATGTAAAATCACACCTCCTTTTACATTTTTCATATGACTCGTTATGACTACGATGCATGGATGCCACGTAAGACTCGACAATGCACCAAACACCAATTATATAATCATCAAACAATGTAAAAGTACACCTCCAATTACATTTTCTTCGTAATCAACACCATAGGCACTATCGAGTTTTATAATCCACACAATTAACAAGTCATAGTTCAAACAAGAGTCACCATCAAATTAACAATTCAAAATCACCAAAAGAGTCATCATCTTAATCAATATCTTTCACGTTAAAGAAACATTATCGTTTCAAATTCATATTTCATAACAAAATGGACAACTAAGCACACCATAATAACCATCGCCTTAGACACTCAATCTAAATTAATTCATCCTTATTCTACTTTATAATCATGAATCCAAAGTCTCTCACAAGTTATCCGACCATAAAATATCAATTTGACAAAGTTCGTCTAAGTTTACAAAAACTAGCATTTATCGATTATACCGCCAAAATCAAAGTAAACGAGTTCAAACGCCTCAACCGAGTATATACACAAGTCATATATGAGTGAAGTAGCATATACATATACGTTTCATAGGCTAATTCCAATTATTCCTAAAATTTCACAAAGTTTGTCTCATTTAGTCACTTTTCAAAAGAATTCCAATTTTTGAGCAAAACCAAGTCAAATTAATTAAATATTATCCAAAAACATTTTTACAAATCATAACTACAGTACACGACCCTAACTCCATCCTTTTTATTTGAGAAAACAAGTTTTCGGAAAATATCTTGTTCTTAAACATTTTCAAAAAGTCTAGGTTACAATTCACGAAACCAGATTCAATCTTACTCAATTGATGTTTTCAAATGTTTAGAAGATTCAAATACAATTAATTACATCAAAAGAATCAGTTTGAACGCTCCGGATCGATCCCTCAAAGCCCGAAACACCCAAAACATAGGGTGTTGTTCCCGTGTAACTCGCTACAGCGAAAAAACACCAGAACAGTTGCCCTGTTTTGGCGGTTCCTTCACGGGAACACACACTTTTTATCCAAAATCCCCATTTTTGATCCCCTTCACCCCAAATTCGATCCCAAAACTTACACCCTAGTTTATGAACATAAAAAGGCATTCAAAACAACAAAAACGTCGAATCATAACACCAATTCACCTCAAATTCATCATCTAGTTCATTTTCACCAACAACCACCATTTTCTCATTTTTTATTCAAACTTCATAAACAACCACATCAATTCAAATCTCATCAACATAAAAACATAAACAAACATTTATGAAGTGAATTCAAACATGTTTCAAGAACAAATAATCACCAATTCATGATTCACACCCAATTCATCAAAATTCATCAAAACAACTCAACAGCAACTATGAAGTTTAAACTCTTAACACAATAATTTCATGAAGTTTTTCATACCCACAATTTCACATAAAATATGAGCATGAATTTGATCATTCAAAACCACAAAAAGTCACAATTATCACAAAAGCACTTAAACTCATAATTGAAGAATAAGAGATTATGTCTAGTTCTTCAAGAATCCAAACCCTAGCTTCAATTTAGCTCCTAGCCTCCAATCTCAAGCTCTCTCTCTAGCTCCTCTTGATCCCCTTTCTCCCTAGCTTTAATTGAGCTTAGTCTCTAATTGTATCACATTTCCTCAACCAACATAGATTGATATTTTGCAACTTTATCGCTCCACACAGTGCATTGAATTTTGCTCCTTCCAATATCAGGAACAACAAAAGTTAGTAATTTTTTTTAATAACTATGCATACAAATGTTCTAAAACAATAATAAAACATAACAACTAAAAACCGTAAAGATTAATGATCATATAAAAATAACTTTAGATAATGTAAATCATGTTAGTTTATAAAAGTTAATATAGAAATAGAACTGATGCATACTCTTTCATTCACAAAAACTATATCGAATAAATCAATCTGATCTTGATCCTTGAAATTTTGAAATCTTCACATTCTAATGATCCTAATCTTGAATCTTCACAATTTTTATTTGTTATTGATGGTTATGCTATCAATGAGGTCATATTTTGTAGCCATAATTTTTGGAAAAAAAAACAAAAATTAGAATGATGAAATTTATTGGTTAGTTAAGAATCAAAATTGAATGAAAGTATTGTAAGTGTGTGTAAACATTATTAGAAGTTTTTAAGATGTTGTTTGAAAAGTTGTCTCCAAAATTCAAAAAATAAAAATAACAAAAAGATGAAAACATGTTATATTAAAAAGTACCATTAGAAAGTGGTTGATATATATATATATATATATATATATATATATATATATATATATATATATATTAAAAATCTAAGTATAGTGATCGGAAAAAAAAATCTAAGTATAAATAAAAGAAATAATAGAATAGTTGTTTGTCAAACCTGAAGAAAGGAAAAATGTTAGATCAAAAGAAGGTCTGAGTTTTGGTTTCTGCTCAAAATATGTGAATACGTGATTAACAAGTCTCCTTTATTTATCGGTAACATTTGTATTAGAATATGTTGCTAAAAGATAATATAAAAAACTAACCAAAGTTTTTGTTTCCACAACGCAAAACTGATTGAATATGGTGCTAAAAGATTAGATGGTAACTAATTGAAACTTCTTTTTCTAAAAAAGAATATATAAAATAAAGTGAAAATTTTATGGATAGTATTGAAAGTAGTATATGTAGTTTGTTGAGATATTTTTGCTACATAAAATATTAGGATATAAAAAAAATTAAATAAAATATTTAGTGGATAAGATCAAAAGTTTGTTGAGATATTTATGTAAAATAAAATATAATAGTTTTAAAATATAGAAAAAATAATAAAAATATTAGGAATATAAGTGGAAGTGACATATGGCATAAAAAACCTTACTTTATGTTGATATATATATATACTATTGTTAATATGTTTAAAAAAATATAACAAATTCTTATCTTTTTAAATGACATTAACAATATCGTTCCCGCAATGGCGGGTCTAGACCGAAATTTGACAGCATAGTGTCAATCAATTTAGCTCCAACCTATGTTTCTTCCATTTATGTTCGGACAATATTCTACAATCTTTTGGAATAGGCTCTTGCCATGGAAACAACTACTTTAATTTCAAGAGTAGCATATTTTATTGATGGTTATATTGGATAAACATATGATTAAAGATTGAATATACTTATTTTATTGACTGATACTGTATAATCATGTCAATATTCAAAGTTAGCACTATACTTTGTGTTATGTGATGGGATGGTGCTAAATCACTTTGGTTGATTTAGACACGATGAAGATATTGAGGTTTGGTTTTGAATAAGGGATCTTATTCATGCTCATTGAGTGTAATATATATGATAAAATTTTATAAGGAAGCGTGATAATATAAATATACAGTTAAGTGGGACGATTAGTGTGATGATATAATAAAAGTGATTCTTCATCTCTCCCTTTATATGCTCAAGTCTATCAAAATACATTGTTTGGGGGTTGAAAGAGCAATCACCAAAATAATAAACAATTGTTTAAAAAATGGAAAAGAAAATCAACAAACAAATTGCTTAGTCCTGAGGCCCGTTTAATTTATGAGTGCTCCCATCAATGTATATGTTTAGAAGTTTATTTTTTATTTTTAGGTCAAATAGTCTAGTGATTATGACTCACATTTTAAATGTAAAAAATTGAAAAATCCAGAGTTTGAACTCTAATTGTTGCATAATATTGTTCTTGCAACTACCAATTGAGTTGTGCAAGTCGTTTAGAAGCTTTTCTAACAGTGCACCAGCAAGATCTCTATATCAATCATGCACTTTCCACTTCTTGAATAAAAGAATCTGATATCAAGAACGCACCAGCAAGATCTAAGATCTATACTCATTGCCTCATTTCACTAACACAAATTGTAACCGATAAAAAAAAGAAACTCTTGATCATTCAAAATTGAAGAATGAAAATATATGTTAAGGGTAATAACTAGGGTTTGTAAGCAGAAAAACTATGTCCCGGAGAATGAAATATAAGAAGACATAACATGGAAAGACCAATTGGTAAGTCTAATAAATTAGGGTGATATAACTCCTAATTTGGAATTGCGGTTAGAAGTAGGTTAAAGATGAAAAATTTTAGTTTTTCACAAACAACATGACAACCAATGTGCATATCCTAGAAAGAGAAATAATATTCTTACGATTACCTTGTGATAATTTTTTGACAATTCTCTCTTACTCACGTTATGCTTTCATTCTATCTCTTCGTATTTCTCTCTATTTTGACCAATAAAAAAGAGAAAAATGAAGTTTTCAAAAAAGTTGTCTCAAATGGTTGTTTAAATATCACTGCTCGTGTTGAAATATGCCTTAAAATCAGTTTATGGGATGTTTCTGTCTCAGGCGCACAAGGCACCGAGGACAGTGCATGAGGCGCATGTGGCAGTTGCAAAAGTTTACACCCTCCGATCACTTTTATAATAGTAACCAGAGGGTGTAAACTTTTGATGTAGTTTTCTCTTTTTATTTCGTAGACCTAATATTAGTACGTTGAACCTGTACTCAATGTCAACGCAAAATCACTATGGACCTTTTTATTGAACTGTGTGGCTCTTGAGAATATAGTATTAGTATGTCGAACCCGTATTCAATGCATATTTTTTTCTGTTGAGTGTTGACTTGTGATCCCATTCATCTTCTCATCGATGATTTTTAATTATACTCATATTTCCTAGGTCATATTTCACACTTCTCTATGTTTTGGATGCTTGAGATAAGAATTCTTACAATACACCAATTGAATTCTAAAGATAGGAGTAAACAAACTTCAAAGGCAAAATGATTTGGTACTCCCTCTATTTTAAAATATATGTCGCAGTCAACCACTTCACACATGTCAATACACAACTTTAATCGTTAATATCTTTAATTATTTAAAGTAAATAATTATTTAAAGTAAAAAATTATAAAAATTTAATAATATTTTGTAAATATTTATCGAAACAAATCAAACATCTTACATGCTAAAAGTATAGTCAAAGTAAATCATGTGAATAATGCACATTACAGAAATGCGACATGTGTTTTGAAACGGAAGGAGCACTAAATAACCGAGAGAAGTCAACCAATTGAATTCCTACAATACACCTATTGAATTCTAAATAAAGGAGAAAATTCATTTTTTGATGGAGTTCATTTATCACTAGACTTTAATTATTTGATTTAAAGCATTAATATTTTGACGATCAAATACCACTTTTAATTCGATAAATAAAATTAGATAGACGTGCTTTGTTTGACCGAATAGTAAATAAGGCTAGTTTATTAAAATTGTCTTGTCTTTTAATATCATTATTATATTTCTTAATTTGAGTGTAAAAACCTTAAACGATATTCACTTTAAAACGAAAGAATTATATTGAAAATATAATTCAAACACATGTAAAAGTTACTATTTTTCTAAATTGAAATATTTGAAAAATTAACTTAATGAAATTTGGAAACTTAATTAATTAGAACACCATCATAGTTAGTTTAGTCAGGAAAAACTTTTACCAACATGTCTCTCTCATTTTATTTATTTTTTTACACAATCTCTCTCTCTTTTTTCTTCCTTTTTTTTTCACCATCAAGCTTTTATGTTTTAATTATTGTTTTGTGGACCACCCTTCATTCGGCAACACAAGTAAATTGGTTGAAAAAAGCCAAACACATATGATTAAAAAAAAAAAAATCAACACACAATTCTTTCATTTTGTTTGGAGATAATCGCTCTTAAACTTGGGGAGTCACATAACCTATAAAAGGTGCATATTGGAATCATGTATATATACATATGTACACTCATTTTAAAAGATAAACTTTTTAATTATTATACATTCAAATTTATGCATAAGATGAATTGAAAGTAAATTATTCTACGTATGTACAATCCTTTTATAATAAGGAATTCTTTCAAATAAAAGTCGTGAGTAGCTTAGAAGAATTTATTTGTGCAACCGCAAATAACTTGAGGGATAAAAAGGAAGCGTCCAAGTTTGCATATATATTGCCTTATTTTTAAAGATTGATCTTTCAATTTGATGTATGTGCACCTGTTAAGATTCAAAAATAAAATAATTTACTCCGTTCATATTTGTAAGAAAAAAATAATTTTTTAGGTTCATTCAATAATTAATGTATCTGATCTATATATAGGTTAAATATGTTAATTATTAAATGAACCTAAAAAGTTACTTTTTGCTTATAAATGTGACCGGAGGGAGTATAAGTTTTATAAAAAAAGTTACTTTTTAAACTTTAAAAAAAATGTGTTGAATGCATCATTTCCAAAATAAATAATATTTTTTAGATTTTTTAAAGATTATCCTAAGAGCACTTGTTAGCATTTTTCTTGAAGTATTTATTAGCATTGTTCACATAATGTGTGAAGTTTTGACTTGTAAGAATTAAAAACGATATAAGGATCATGTTAACTTTTGTTCTAATAATGACACACGTTAGCATTCCTCCAAAAGTAATTACAATTCAGCAGGTAGTTAAGAGACTAAAAAAATTTAAGAACTTTGTTGGATAGGTTGTGTATTACTCCATCATTGCCTTTTCAAATTTCATATTCAAGGTCAAAATGATTGAGAGTATTTTCGAGTTTGACATTTGGTTGAAAGAATCACAATCATTGATCATATTTTTTTCTCTTTTGTTTTTTTTAGTGTGTAATCTCATGAGATCAAAGGAGAAAACTTTTATGAACATTAGAGGTTAAGGTTTGAGGATTTTTCGGGAGTAAATTTTAGGTTGGAAAACTCTGTAAACACTTTGGGTGAGTGCAAATCTTTGAGTCTCTTGTTCATGAAAAGAAACTGATAAATATGTAGAAATTAAGTTGTTTTTGAAGAACTTGTTGAAATTGATTTCTTGCAATCGCTTTTGTATCTCTTTGCAAGAATCGGCACTTTCTCTCCAAGCGTAGACCATTGTTGGCCAGAATTGAGTAACCAAATCTTGATGAGTTTGTTTTTCTATCCTCTTTATCTTGTTGTTCTTACTTTGATTACGGTTTTACTCTACACTTAGTTGTTGTATTAGATTTAGATATGTTGTTATTGCTCGAGACTGCTTTGATTATTAGTAGTTATTGATACTTGTCAACACATCTAAGTTTATTGTCGTGATTTGTTGATTCACAACTTGTAGAGTTGTATCTACCAAGTCAAATGAACTGATTCTAAAATTCCAAAGAGCATCTACTAGGCCGTCCTCATATTCCACATTATTTTTATGTATGAACCATACAAGTACACGTTATTGTTATATGCTACACTCGTTTTGGAAAATAAACTTGTTATTCTGTCTTTTATTAAGATTTAGTCATATAATACTTATGATTTTCTCTTTTGGTTTATTATGTTTTGGATGATTACGAACCATATAGTGGATGGTCCAATAACATATATAGAATTCAAATTTAATTATTCAGTTGAATAGTATTTTTGACATTCTATAAGCATGCATTTTGATTAGATCATTTTCCAATTTCCATGAATGCCTTTTCTTGTAGAATCCTTATCTCTAGTTGCATTTTTGGTTGTCCCTATAGTCGGAATCAGAAGCATATATACATCCCTTTTTACTATTCTTGATGTATATAGGAAGCGTTCACTAGCAAAATTGCATCCAAAATGGACCATCCTTTTATTTTTCCTTTAATAGCATACAAAAATAATGGGTGGACATTGTGCTTTAAGTGATGAAATCCACTATTTTTAAAATAAAAAAGGAGCCTTTATTTCAGAACATTGGGTCCTGATTAATTGCGTACAGCACTAAAATCATTAGAGGACGAAACAAAATTGGTTTTATATTAACACGTGAAAAAACAGGTAAAAAATCATTGAAATGAATATATGAATTTTGAAGCATACATATATAATTGCTTATCATAGTGATCACGCTGTGATATTGGTTCTCATATTAGTATCTACAAGGATATATTAGTATCTGCAAGGATATTTAATATTTAGTTGTGTTGTAATACATGATTGAATAGTTGCAAGAACAATTATTTTATATCACCCCTCAAAAAAAAATTATATCTGTTTTAATAGTGAAGCGGGACAAATGGTAATAGAACAAAATATGTGTACATATTTTATGGTAAATGAGAGATCGCATTTAAGGTACTCTATTTAATGAGATTATCTCGTTTAACATGGATTCACTCATTTTTAGGGATAAGATTGGAATTTAATTTATAATATTTTTTTTCTTTCTTTTTGTTTTGCCTCGTTACTTTGTAACACCATAAAAATATATGTTTTAATAAAAAAACTGGTTCTTATCAACAACTGATTGATCTAAGTGATAAGAAACTTGTGCCACTTAAACATATGATCAGAAGTCCTAGTTCATGCCTATGAAAAAAAATCCAATTGGGAGGAGAAAGTCTACCTTATGTGCCATACATATTTTTCGACGAAGATTAGTCTTTGCTAAATAGCGTTGAAAACTTCGTACAAATATCATGGTAAAAAAAAAAAGTTCCTCAAAATTGCAAACAACAGTCAAAATAATCTTGTACTCCCTCCGTCCCGAATTAACAGAGTCATTAGTTCAATTCACACATATTGAGAAAAATGTATAAATGAAGAGAGAGAAAAATGGTTTTAAGCGCTTTTGTTAAGTATTGGTGGATTCTCCACTATCATAAATACAAAGTGGAATATATTGAATTGAGAATGATGAAAGTAGTATTAATTAGAGTTATAAAGGGGAAAAAGTAATTAACATTGTATTGAAAAGTGAAATGACTAAGTTATTTTGGGACACTTTTTTCTTATAAATGGCTCAGTTATTATGGGACGGAGGGCGTATTTTTTTTAAATTGGCAAATATGTTTCCAAAATTGTAAAATGTCTTAGTTTCTATATTTAAGGTTATATGATATGATGTCTTTTTTTTTTTTGGTAGATATGATATGATGTCTTACTATTCAATGGATGCAAGATATGCGGTTTGATAATATAGATTTCGAGCTTGATTCAAAAATAACGAGAGATGCTTTCCATTCCCGCACGGTGGATGTAACATAATTTGGAACTATCATTGGTGCGTGTCATCATCTCTTCTCATCTTCATTCACAAACTCAAGGGTCGAGTTTATTCGGCGCCAAGCAAATGCGGCGGCTCATGTCTTAGCAAGAGAAGTTACTTCCTTAGCTAGTCCCACTATTTATTATGTAATCCCACATTGTATTGAAACTATTATTATTAATAAAATGCTATAAGCAACTTTTCCTTAAAAATGATATGATGTCTTACATTGATGAGTGGAACATGTCACATTGCACCTTAATTACACTGTCAATGTTAATTGTACTATGACTAACTAACCATTAAAATTTAGTTAATTACACATCAATGTTAATTGTACTATGACTAATTGTCCATTGAAATTAGGTCCTTCCAGGGGGCAAATATATTAGTTACTGCAATTGTGCAGGAAAATTAGTCTATGATGAGAGGGCTAAACTTCATGAGCAAATTGATTCTTAGTATCTGAAATTAATGTGAGATCAAGGTGAATGAATAATTTCTGCTTTTGACTTAACGTGAAGGAATACATGTTTGGTCAAGTTTCAAACAATTATGCATTTGTCCGGATAGATTCTATTTTGGTAAAAGGAGAGTTTAGTGAAATTTGGACCATAGAAAAACAAAATTTATGTGATTTCAAATTATCATTTTTTTTTGCAAGAAGTGATTTTAAATATTAAAATTGGCTTTAATGTTGTAGAATATTCACATGAGAAAACATGAGGGGATTCCACAGGAGACAATCAATCTACTGAAATTGTCAATTCATAAAAATAAAAATTAGAGATCGTTGATGGTTTTGCAATTTCGAGGATCAATTTACCTAGACACAAGTAATTTTTTTTTATTTGTCAAGTAAACTAACAACTAGATTAACACATATTATGTGTATAGAAGTAGAGAATTCGGAGTTCGAATCTCGACCTTTACACAAAATATCTTTGGTAGCTAACAATTGAGCTACACTTACGGACCATAGACACGAGTATTATTCTCTACAAATTTCATTATTACACTTTAAATATATGCATTCCATCCTTCAAATACTAAAATGACAAAGTAGTTTTTTTATACTTGGTACAATGCCCTCCACACTCTATTATTCCTTGCGCCCGATATATGAAAGAAATATAATTTACAAAATTAAGAAATATAATTTAAGAAATATAATTTATGTTGTATGAAAAAGAAAAATCATAAGTAAATTTACAAAATTATCTTTCATTAATGATATATGAAAGATAAATTAAAGAATTGAAAGAAATGTTAGTAATAAACAGTCGAGGGTATGGTAGGAAAAGTAACATTTAATGCTTCATTGATATTGTAAACGACTTATAATTTTAGATAATTTTTTTATCGAAAGCGATTTATAATTTTAGACGGAGGGAGTAGCAGATAATAAACTCTCTCCCATGTTGATAGGAATTCACTTTTTAAATTCATTCGATAATTGATATACGTAGTTCTTAATAAAGACTAGATACATCATTTTTCCATGTATTTATTTTTTGTTGAGGAAATCATTTTCCATATATAAAATGCCATAATTTTTTTCATTAAAAATATACTCATAATCGAATATCAAATTCATAAAATTGAGAAGTCAAGATGGGGGGAAGAAAACTCAACAACCTTTTCTGCACATCAATGGCCATGGTGCAATGTGTCTCAATGCATGTAAGAAAGAAACAATTTATTACAGAGTCCCATTCTTGTTATTAATTATTGCTACACTAGTGGCTCCTACCAAAAACATAATCATATTAAGCATGAAATCAATTATTAAGTTAAGCGTGAAACAAACATCAAAATCTATTTCAACGCCTGGATGGAACATGAATGATTATTACTCATATGATGATGATTATGATTATGACATGGGATCACCAACTACTCCTTGCAGCATGCGAAATTATATGTTGATTCATAATTACATTAAATTATTGCTAGGGAATTTTGATGCTTACTCAGTGAATGAAAGCTCTTCAATATGCTGCATGATGATGGTATTAGTCTATCAGATCACTATTGATGTATTTTAGGGTTTAATACTACTCCCTTTATCATTAATTATAAACAAAACAAAGGTATATAAAAAAATTCAGTTATATTTGATTCAAATGTATCAATTTTCTTTGATCTACTTTTGTTTATAATTAAGGTTAGAGGGAGTATATGTTATGAGATATGATTTGAAAATGTGTATATATAAGTGAAAACATTCTTGACCTTACAAGATAGTTTTATAAAGATTAAGGTAGACTCAACTCAAATTTAAATATAATATCAAAGTCTATCCAAAATCTATATTGGATCACCTACAATAAGATCACCGTCATCAGATCACTTGGGTCATGCTTTAAATGTTCAGTTTTGAGTGTGATAGAGTGTGTAATGAACCTTACATAAGATATGCTGTGGAACCAAAAAAATTATCCACACAAACATCCACTTTCATAAATATATAAAATGGGTGTATGTGTACATTTTATAAGGATTAAAATAAATAAAAATTCCAATTCCATAACGAAAAAAAATTGGTTAACCCTGTCATATTTATAACTATAAAAAAAATTAATAACATTTAATCATATGTTGTACTTAATTTTTATAACCTTTTTAATACTAATAATGTTTTTTTTTCTAGACATATAATTTTATTATTGAATATGCATATATTTAATGAAATAAAGTAAATTCACTCTTTTTTTTCTCTTTAAAGTAAATTCGCTCTTGATTAATTGGACTAAAATAAAATCTACTCAATAAAAAAGAACACTAAGAAAATATATTATAGAATATGCTTCTTTTAAAACTATGTGTCTTAATTTGTACATTTGCTTGAAAACAATATTTGGACTTTATGAAGTCAGCATAGTCAAAATATATATTTGTATAAAATAAAACAAAAGTATGTATTAAGCAATTATTAAAATTATATATATGTCGGGTGATGTAAGATGTTGATGAGTATACATTAAAATTATAGAGAAAGAGTGAGGAGATAAATAGTTTACCTTGAAAGGGACACAATATGGAGAGGAAAGAAAGTACATGAATGAAGCATATAAGCTTATACGGCTGAAGAAAAGTTGCAAAAAAGCAAAAAGAAAAGCAATTATAAACCACCACTCCTTCTCTTTTAATTTCTTCACTTCATGATCTCTATGATCTTCATCATTTTAAAAGCTTCAAATAAATAAGTTATCATCAACAATATTTCTCTCTTTGTGATTTATTTTTTCTCTTGTTTCTCTCAATTGGAGAGAAAAAGAGAGAGAGATTAAGGGTGTTCATCAAAGAAATCAAAGAGCTAGAAATTCAGTCTATGATATTGGATTAACATATACAAAGGTACTTGTTCTTCATTTCTTCATTTCTTTTATTTAATGCTTTTTTTTGTTATTTCATAAACTCACATATATGATATCTTCATTCTTAGCAATTGTTTTTTTTGGGTGAATTCTTCATTCTTAGCATTGAACCATGTTTCTTATGAGAATGAATTCTCTCCTCTCTTTTTTCTCGTGTTTTTTCATGTGTTTTCAATCTCAACCTTAAACATTTTCTTTCATTTTTTATGTCACAACTCTTTTTTTATTAATGATTAAGTTTCTTATTGTGTGATCATGTTTCATAACTATACACGTTTTGTTTTTATCTTCTTGTTTCTGTTTCTATGTCATTTTGTTTTTGAATGGCCTGTTTTTATGTCATTAATCTTTGGTTGATTCTTAATTTATGTTATTGTACATGTTCATCTCGACCATATGTTATTGTACATGTTTATGGCCTGTAACTTATATTAAAACAAATGTATAGTACCTTTATGTATATATATGAACATTTTTTATGGAATATTAAAAAAACAAAACAAAATTTGGAGTTTAGTTCGAGGTTAGAGAAAACCTACGAATCACTAGAGTTATTCTGTTGCTAACTCGTTTGATGGAGATTTTTGTCAATACAGATTTTATTTTTTGTATTTTTTTGTACTTACCGATTTTAATTTATTTACACATTTAACATAGGTTATCATCTCGATTAACATCAATCAAAATTATTTATATGTCTTCTACTATTTAAAGTTATTTTGATTGATATCGAATTAAATGAATATTTTTTTATCAATCTTTTATTGATGGATGATGTAGTTGTCATTTTTTTTTATTTTGGAGTTTAGTGAAAGTCCCTGAAAAATGAAGTTAAAGTAATATTTACCTTTTTAATTTTTATTGAAAAAAACTCTTTACGCTACAAAGGAAAATCCCGAAAGCTACAAAGGAAACAAGTGACGAGATAAAGCTGTTTCACTTTCCTCCAACAAATGAAAATTAAAAAATAAAAAGACATATTTACACACACAAAGAAATACGAATAATATTTTACCATTTTTAGACAAAAGTAGAGTTGTAGTTTTTACTTTCTTATTTTGAGGTGAGAGCAGTGGTTACAAATATCGAGAGAAAACTTTCCATAATATCAAAATTAAAACAAAATAATAAAATTATTTTACTTTTTTTAATTAAATTATGGTACATTTCATATATATGACTTGTGTGATATAATGTCACATGAAGTTTGCCAATTTAAACGTGACACATGACAATACAATTTTTTAAAACATAAAATATGTGAAATAGAGTGAGAAAATAGTTGAATTGGTTTATGTGTCACAATTGAATTGACTAATGTTAGTGACATTTCCGCCTTAATGGTAGAGAAGTGGAACCCCAATCCATTATGTTTTAAAGACAAATTTCATTGAAAATAAAATACATAAATATTTTTTTTGAAGATTTTAGATTTATAATAAGATATTATTAGCTTTTATAATTTATATTTCTGTTTAGAATTTTTAAAAGCTTGTTTTATTATTTAAATATATGTTTTAGAAATTTTTTTGAGAGGAATATATGCTTTAGAAATATATTTAGTATTACAGCTCTATGTGTAAAAATATGTTTTAGAATTTATTTTTTTTGAGAAATATATATCTTAGAAATATATTTTGTATAAAAATATGTTTTTTGAGAGAAATATATGTCTTAAAAATATATTTTGTATTAGAACTTTTATATATAAAAATATATCTCATATAATTTTCGCAATACAAACACAACAAACCAAACCAAACGATGAATTTTTTCTTTAGAAGTAACATACCAATCTTCTTGTAGAAGGTAAATCATCTGCCACAGGTAAGACTTTATCGTACCAAGGAATGTTCTATGGAATTTTATTTGGGGGGGAGGGTGGGGGGATGTTGACCACTTTACTACTACCATCCAAATTGAAGGGAATCTTAATGGCATGGTAGGCATACCTTAAAGTTTGGTATTTAGAATTTTGGTCTATAATGAAATATAAGATAATTCATTAGCCAAAAGAGAGAAGAAAAAAAATCTATGATAGGAAGAACCGAGTCAATTAACTATTAATTTAATATTCGAGTTTCAGTTAAGCATGAATCTTTCAGAAGAATCAGTGCCCTAACCATAATTAGAATAATTTTTTATTAGACTTTATTTATTTTTCCGCTGAATTTTTAAATTAGGGTTTCTTTTATCTGAAAACTGGAAGGTAGAGATCAATAAAACTATTATATTCTTTCAATTATGTGAAGCTAAAGTGTACCAAAAAAATGCTAGTAGTTGTTTATTTATTTATTTTGTGAAAGGAAAAAAGCTAGTGGTTGTTAATGTTTTAAATATTTTAATTTTTCCAATTGAAGCTTATAGTTGAAGATAACGAAATTTCCATAAAATTGGTGAGTCTTTTCATGTACTACAATTTACAATACAGGGTTGGAAGAATAGAAGATCTTCTTAGTGGAGTGGAGCACATTCTTCAATTTATATGATCCATTGATCATATACTTGAATAGTGTGTAACATTATTTAGTGGAAGAAAAAGATGGAACCAAGAGAAAGCAACAACATTAATATTAACCAACAAGGTTGTGGACTAAAGGATTCTTCATGGTGTTGTCAATTCAAAAATGCATCAAATCCTTTGATGGCAAGATATGTCTATGGCTTGATTTTTCTAGCTGCTAATATGTTGGCATGGGCTACACGTGATGAACTTTCTAGTATTAGTGCATTGACTGAACTCAAGGGTAAGATTTCTCTTCAATCCTTGATTTGGTTAAATTTCATATCACATCACATACCATTATAATTTAGTTAGTGTGCTTAATTTGGACCAACCTAAATCCTCTATGGCTAAATGATAAATTTTCTTTTTAAATCTAACCATGGTGGTTTGTAACCTGTGAAGTCCCGGTATTCTAAAAATGGTAAAGAATTGTATTCGACACGTATCTGATACTAATACGTCTCGTAACAGTATCGTGTCAGGTATCGGGGCTTCATAGGTTGTAACAACAAAAATTTCTTCAAATCTTAAACTGTCTCCATTTGAGCATATGGTATATTCTTATTTCAATGTCTCAAATTCTAACAAATATTGAACTACAGGTTTTAAAGCATGCAAAGTTGGAAAAGACTGTCTGGGAGCACATGGTGTTTTGAGAGTTAGCATGGGTTGCTTTGTATCCTTTATCAAATAAAATTTCAATTATGTGCATATGTGTAGTTTAGTTTATGGTAAAAAAAAAATGATATAGTATAGTTTATGGTAAGGGGTAATCTTGGCGCAATCGGTAAAGTTGTTGTCATGTGACTGTAAGGTCACAGGTTCAAGTACTGAAAACAGACTCTTGTGTAAAATCAGTGTAAGGCTGCGTACAATACACCAAATGGTGGGACCCCTTTCCGAACCCTGCGTATACAGGAGCTTCAGTGCATCGGGTTGCCTTTTTTTTATAGTATAGTTTATGGTAAAAAAAATATATGATATAGTATAATAAGCATTATATTACCACTTGTGGTAAAACAAAAATTATCATTGAAGTGAACCTTAATTCTCGATTAGCTATTTTTTATGATGATGTTTTGGTCAACTACAAGGACTTCTAAATTGAATGAACCAAGAGATACATGGCATTCTGGATGGTGGGCAACAAAGATTGTTCTATGGATTATATTAACAATCTTCACATTTTTACTCCCTTCTGAATTGATTGATCTCTATGGTTAGTAAATTTTGTCTCAATACAAGCAAGTCTCCAATTATTTAATCTCTATAATTGTAAATGTTTTAAAAAAAATAAATCAAACCAAATGATTCAATCGGTTGAACCGTGAATAGACAATTTTAAAGGAATTGAACCATGATTTAAGGGTCTCATCGGTTCGATTTCTGGTTCAGCTTTAAAGTCATTGCTCTAAAGTATGTTTTTTTTCATTCCTCTGACATAATTATTTTTTTTGGGGCAGCGGAAATCGCACATTTTGGAGCAGGGTATACTTTTTCATTCTCATATAAATGATTTAATCATATATTATTTGTTTTAAATTGATAACTGAATGTTTTAATTATTATATATATATTTTTCAGGGTTTTCCTCCTAATTCAACTAGTAAGCATAATCAGCTTCATTACATGGCTAAATGATTGTTTTGCATCAGAAAAATATGCAGAAAGATGGTATGATTTTCTCCTTTAATAAACTAGTATGCAAGTTCATCAACTTCATTTGTGTTATGATGCATTATCCTTTCTTATAAACACACTCTTAGTATGTTAATTATTCAATCTATTTTTAACATTTTTTAAATTATAAATTATGCACATCTTTTTTATAATTTTATGAATTTGATGGTGATGACTATCACTAAATTAGTTGAACACAGACATCCAATGAAAACACGTCATACCGTCACATAAGTCTACTTTAGTCACACATGTCTACTCTTTTCTTTTTGATAGATAGAAGAAATGGTAAAGTCATTATAAACTCACTCACACAAGTGGAGGTACCAGGGTTCGAACCCCGGTCATAGCATCTGTCTAACAATTTTGGCATTTTGCCAGTTAAGCTAGGACTTCTGGATGTCACACATGTCTACCTTATAATTGCATTTAAAAATAATAACTGCAACATATCCCCATTTTTCTAATTTTAAATATTTTTTTCTTTACTAACATTTCTAACAATTTCTTAAATTTTTATGCAGCCAAATCCATGTGATGGTGTTTGCAACAGGTTCATATTTTATCTGTTTGGTTGGGATAATTTTGATGTACATTTGGTATGCACCAATACCATCATGTCTCCTCAACATATTTTTCATCACTTGGACTTTAGTACTTCTCCAAATCATGACAAGTGTATCTCTTCACCCAAAAGTATGTTTTATTTTAGAGTCATTTATTTGTTCAACGTACCTTTTCTCCCATCATATGATTTTCATGTGAACCTTTTTTTTTAGGGAAATTTTCATGTGAACTTTTTTTTTCTTCTCTCAATAGGTAAATGGTGGCATTTTAAGTCCAGGATTGATGGGACTATATGTTGTCTTCCTTTGTTGGTGTGCAATTAGAAGGCAAGACTACCTTTTTTTGCATTTTTAAATTCATATTGAACATGTAGCTTATAATTTTTAGCATGTATTTTGTGTGCGGTGAAAAAAAATGTTTTTTAGTAAATTGGTTTTATAAAATGGATTTTGGTTTAAAGTTAGTTTTACCTAAGAAAATTTATGTTTTAGTACACTAACAAAAAAAATGATTTTTATCAATTCATGTTTGGATTGTTTGGATCACTTTTATGTGTATCAATAAATTTGAGAACTGATTCTATGTTACCGCACAAGCTAGAAATATTAGGTTTTAGTAGAATTGACTTTAGGGTTGGAATCAATTCTAAATTTGAAAGTCAAATATAAAAAATTATGATCAAATCACATTTGACTAACCCCAAATTTGATTTTCGGAAGTACAATGGTGGAAACGAACATAAGCTTAACGTGTGTTTGGAACAACGTCTTTAGAAAAATTACAGCAAAAAAACACGTCAATACGAAAGCTTAATTTTATAGCTTCTACGTTTTCATATTAAGAATGTCTTGAGATGCGAGAATTGGCTTGCAAACGTGGTTCCAAACACATGCTTAGAGTCTTTTCTCCGAAAGGAACCATGGATGCAATAGAAAACACAAAATACATGCATGCATCCATGTCTTATATTTTTTAATTTTAATTTATTGTTTATTTATTGCTCCTATGATTCCTCTTTATTTCTATTGAATATGAATGTCAGAACATATTTGTGCATGCAGTGAACCAGAAGGAGATCAATGCATCAGGACGTCAGGCACTGTAACCAAAACAGACTGGCAAAACATCATTGTAATATTTCTTCTTTCATGCTCTACCTACTCAAATTCGAATTTAATGTTGGAATTATGAATCTACAAATATTTATATTTGTTTATGTTTATGTATTTTAGCCTCTTGTTACTTGAGAACATATTTTTTCAACTAGTTGCATAATATGCAAAATATCTTAAGTCTCATGTGTAAACATGTTTAATATGCACCTTCAATCCTTTTCCACCATCTTGTGACATCATAATAATATCTATTATAATAATCAATATTGTCATAACTTAACCAGAGACGAAACTGGTGAGACCTCTGAGTCATAGTTTAATTGGTCTAACTAACCAATTGTGGTTCAACCTAGTTCGATCTAACTCTACCGAACTACGGTTGAACCAACCAAAAGACTAGCTGATTCTCAACTCAACTAGTTGAATCGACCGGTTTGGTCCAGTTTTGACAACATTGCTTAAAACATTTACTACGTGATAAGATGGTAAAATATGATTAGATGTTTGTTGACACAGTGTAGAGTTCTTAAACCATGTTTTCTTTTTGTTTTTTGTTGTCATTGTACATTCTTTTTTGAAGGCTAGATATGTTTTATTTTTCTAAAACACATGATCTAACATTACTGTCGTGAATGTTGGCTGACATGTGACAATAACTGTTGGCAGAGCTTTGTTATTGGAATACTAGCAATAGTTATTGCAACATTTTCGACAGGCATAGATTCTAAATGCTTTCAGGTTCGTTTCAATATTAAAATCAAACTTTTGAATTTTAATATCATGTTTGTGCAATACAACATATCTGACACATATCATTAATTTGCAGCTAAGGAAGGGTGATAAGCCAGCAGAAGAAGATGATGTTCCATATGGATATGGTTTTTTCCATTTTGTTTTTGCCACGGGAGCTATGTACTTTGCAATGCTATTGATTGGATGGAATACTCATCATTCAATGAGAAAGTATGGTTCCATCTTGTTCATGTTATGGGCATCATACTTGGTTTTTTATGTTTTGTTTTGTCAATCAAAAGAAAAAGAAGAGGGAAAATCAAATAAAATATATTTTATACAAATCTAGATGCAACCTAATAAATAAATATGTTTACAATGAAGCTTAGGTGTATTCCTTGGCTGACATAATAGACTAGTATTATTTGTCATCAATGCTACTCACAAAATGTTGTCATTCATAACTTTCTTTTGACTTTATAACATTTATAGTAGCATGTTTATTTGGTGTTGACTTTTCTTTATTTGATTTTGTTGATAATTGACTCTTTCTTGCTCTAAGAGCAGCTATAATTTTTTTTGGAAATATTGTTCTGCAGATGGTCCCTTGATGTGGGCTGGACCAGTGCTTGGGTCAGAATAGTAAATGAATGGTTGGCAGTCTGTGTATACTGTAGGTTTTTTCCTTTTTTCTGAAGCAATATGATCAACCAAAAATAAAAATTGAATTTGAGAGTTTTAATCTATTTATCCTATGTTTAGTATCACGGTGAGTATGTCAGAATTACAGTGATCCACCATGATTTTCTATAAACTACACTTTGTAGCACGGTGATCATCACCGTGATTCTAACATATCCATTGTAATACCAAACACACACTTAGTGCCAACACTTTAAATTGAAAACATATTTGATGTCCGCTGCATACATGTCGGTGTGACACAACACTTACATATAGTTACATTCAATTACTTTACTTTCATTTTTAAACTACTATTGGTGTGATTGTTAATGTTCATAGGGTTTTTTTTAGTGAAAAGCTTCCTAGGATCTATTGTTCTAATGCACAACTAATGGAAGTTTCTTATCTTTTTGACAGTATGGATGCTGATAGCTCCAATTGTATGGAAGGCAAGACAGACTGAATCTACATGAGGAATTCAAACTGACCCCATTATGCTCTTACTATGTAATGGACTCATCCAATTTTGATCTATCAAATATTAATTTTAGTCAGAAGCAATTAGATTCTAGCACAAATACACACATGCTGTTGTATTTGTTATGTGAAGTTACCTTCCTCTCATTCCATCCAAAGGATGGTACACAGAAATATACACCATTTACATGTTCATGTATCCTTGGACGTTACTTACAATCATTAGATGGAAGAAATTATAAACGTCATTCGTATTTTTTCAATTTATCAGTTAAATGCATTGGGTTCTTGTTGAAGTCTTTGTGGAATCTACTATCGGTACAATTTATCCTTTTTTGTTGTTGAAATTAATTGTTTTTTTACTAAGATTCAGATCACAAAAAAACTAATATATACTGTCATCATATGTAAGTTGATAAAATAAAATGCATTTTCCACAACATAAAAAATAATCATGTCAAAATTGAGTTTACAAAATTGTACAATATTGTAAAACCAAGAGCACAACTAAGCACCAAAAATATGAAGACACCGTTACGCCCAATCTACTATTACAAATACATGGGTGCACCCAAAAAATTTATAAGAAACAACGATTGAAGGGTTCTCTGCACCCCCTTCATTGAATCTCTCTATCTTGGTCCTCAGGTCACTCCCCTTTTCCAAGAAACTAGAAAGTATATTGTCTCCCCCTCCTATAGCAATAAACAATCTACACAGCTGAAATATTTCACTTCGACCCAGAGCCGGTTAACACAAATCCTTCATTATGCATTTTTAACTTCCATCCACGAACAATAGAAACCAAAACTTACATGTGTTTGTACAAGGTGCAATGAGTTGATGTTTGAATTTACAAGTCCATGGATAATTCTTTACATTACCCAAATGGGTTCCCTCCTTTAGGGAAGGGATTAGAGCTGGGAGTGGTTGACGGCCTATCAGGCAGCTGCTGATTTGGATTTGACAAGCCAAACACGTTTCCCTCAGTTCCGAAATTCCCAACTCCTTGCCTGCACATCCAGTTAATATCCTTTACTAGTAGTGATAAGTAATACTGAACACCAATCTATTATCGTCAATTTTAGCAATATAACTGCAATTAATTGCACCCATCACAATATTTCAAAAGCTAGGACAACTAAAAATGCTAAAATTGTGTTTTATATGAATAAAGGGTTCACTGTATCATTGAAGTTCATGCTATGCAGCATGTATGGGAAATTAGATGAAGGATTAGACCCAAATACGAGTTTCGAAGAAGCATGAAATCTTAATAAGCTTAAACAGTATGGTACAGGCAATAAATATTATCATGATTGAAGAGAAATTTACCTTGGCATTGGTATATAAGTTGCCATTTGCTGCCCAGTGTATGACCCTGAAAGTATTAACATGGTTCAGGATACTGATAAAAAGCAAACGACTAGGCCTAAATGAATTAACTGACGAATAGTAAAAGGATAAACATACCTGGTGGGACTGATGCATATGATGACGATGGGGTTGGAGTCCAGGCATGGGATGGATTGCCCAGGTTTGGAGGGTGCGTAATGCCTGAAGGTGGTACATTAGGCAGGGAACCTTGAAAGGATGGCAGGGGTGGAGTCCATGCATGTGGTGGATAACCCAGGGTTGAAGACTGCACGGTTCCTACATTAGGTAGGGGTGGATTCCATGCATGCAATGAACTGCTCTGGCTTGGAGGGTGCATCGGGAGTGATGGTGGTACATTAGGCAACGCACCGTGCAAGGATGACATGGAAGGAAACTGCATCCAAGAGAAACAACATATATACTGTGAATTAACCAATGAATCACATGTAAAAAAATCAGATGTCACATTTCAATGTTCCAACCTTTTCAATGATGGGAGAGCATTAACAAAACAAAGCAATTTTCAACATGCATTTTTCTTATTAATTGATATTTCTGTTAAATGCAAGATGCAAACTTTATGGCAATAGTACAGCACAGTGAACATACTAATACCATAAATCAATGAAAGTCACATACACTTGGGGCTTGATTTGGGGTTTGTTTACTGCTGACATCGAATGGATTTGTTGACCTTGATGGCTGTGAATAACTTGGCATAGGCTGTAACACAGTGCACACATTTATATGAGAAAAATACACATTTTCGTACTAGCCACAAATTAAAAACATTTGGTTTGACTATTTCTGAAGAAAAACGTTCTTTTTAATTAAAAAGAAAGGCCCTCTATGATTATTAATCATAAGCTGTTTGTAACACAAAAATAAGATAATCCAAACGCATACTAAGACAATCTGGTAAGCTAATCATTCTGGATTGTAACAGTACCACCACATTATTATATTGCACTGGAATGCCCTGCGGAGGACCCATTTGCCAACCTTGAACTGGAGCAGGAAAGTACTGGTGTTTTACAGTGAACAGATCCTGCACCAATCACAACTAATTGTTAGCCAAACAATAGGCATATGCAAGTGTACAGAAAATACAGAGATTGTGAAGAGAAGTAAGTAGTCACGATTACTTCAGGAAGTTCTGTTCTTCCACTTGGTTTAACTTCTACAGCAGAAGGTTGAGAAACAACACTGTTAAAAGCCTCATTGGCAGGCTTTGAGGCATGATGGTATGCATGTGGCATTGGTGCATTGGGATGCCCCTGTCCTGTGGGTACAGAAGGTACATGCGATGGCTGCAAGATATTTCCAGAACAGAGTGAAATTAATACTGCATCAGAAATAAACAGACAACTCCATTAGCTAAACAATATTGGACATGACAAGTTCATTGGCCAAACCTGACTATTTACAGCACCACCCACTGACGGTGGAAATTGTTGACTAGCAGAAGCAGGGAACGTTGGTCGCTGATGCTGCAAACTGGCCCATTGTCCTACATTATTATGAGGTGATACAGATGGCACTGAAGCACCACTGGGTGGGAAAGCTGAGAAATTGCCAAAACTAGGAGCTGCTGCTGGAATAGGTCCTGCAGATAAAATAGATGAGTCATCACTTCTTGCTGATGTTATCACACAGCTGTTACAGTATGTGTATCACCTTGGACTCCTGGAGCATGAGAAGGTAAAGATTCCGACACGGACAATTGGGACAAAACAGATTCAAGCGGATTTAAATTTGAGGTGAGTGGATTTGCTTTTGCCTCAGAAGCAACATCAAAAGAAGCCCAATTGTCATCACTGGGATTTCCTGACTGCAAAACAGGTTGAGGCACACTAGATTGTTGGGCTTGAGGAACTGTTGGAGCAACAGGTTCAGGATCGGCATCAAAATCAATAAGGCTCTTAGTAGTCTCAAGTTTAATCTCTACTTGGCTTTCGTTGCTGGATACCAAGCTACCAGAGGATGCAGTTCTCTGAAATTATGAACAGTCAGTTATTGTTGTATAATTTGTGTACAAAATCAACTCAGCCATCTTGCTAAAGGGGGAGATGAGAGATGCTACTCAACAGTTCATGCCAAACAAAGTAAAAGATAAATGCTAAGCCGCGTCTTAAAAGAAAACATGAAAGAATTTAAAGAAAATAATAAATTAAACAGTAAATTAAAAATGGTAAGTTAAAGAGAAAAGAAACATCTCTACTGTCCAAAGAAATAACTGAAAACATCAGCTTCAATCAAGAATACAAGGTAAATATTAGCGCAGCAACAGTGATAAACATATCATAGATAAATAATGAATCAAACTCACGGAAAAGATTAAGACTCTGGTGATTGAACCATTCATAAACAAAAAATTCCAAAAGCTAATGCTATTATTATATCTATAATAACACACTCCCTCAAGAAGAGCATGTCAGCATTGAAGCATGGAAAATGCACAAACACACCATCTGAAATTCAACTTTTTATTAAAAAGAATAGGCCAATATGAGTGGCAAGAACAGAGCTTTAGGCAACTTGATTATACAAGTTCTAATACTGTGTCATGAAGGCTGAACACAAGAATGCTTGATTAGTTTTTATATTACATTTTAAACTGACCATATGGAAAATCAGCAATAGTAATAGTTTCACCTGTGTCAGCGATGAGGCATCGGCAGCTTTTCCACTGTTTGGCTTGGGGGGTCCACTTATCCTAAGAGGTATTACATTTTCTCCCAAAATATCTCTAACAGGTCGGACCACGGGTGGGCTTGAAGAACCCAGGTCTCTGGCTCGCTCAGGAGATTGACTTTCTACCTTATAATCTCCATCTGATACTCTACGGTCTTCACGACGCCAATCATTGACAACTGGAGGACGACCAGGACTTCTCTTATAATCACCATATTGCCTACTTTCTTGATCATATCCAGGACTTCTTCCACCTGGACTAGACCTGTCACCATAACGACGTTCCTGTGTGTCTTCATATGGAGGGCTTTTAGATCCTCCCTGATATGCCTCAACTCTCCTGTTTTCATAGGAATCATCTTTTTCACCCTGAACAACACGCAACACGAGAGAACAGACTAAGTAAGAATTGGCTGAAAATTTTAATCAATTCTAAAGCAAAAGCAATAGCAGACAACTTGAAATTGAACTTGTATTGAAATGTCAAATATGTTCTTAAAAAAGTGAATCCTGGAGGGTAAAATCTTACGGCCTTTCCTCTTGGTGGTTTGTCTGAGGTCCTATCTCCAGTGAATCTCCTATCCTCATAAACATGCTTAATAAACTCTCGGAGCCTGTTAACATTACTGGCACCAAATATGACAATCAGAATGTTTGAATAACACACTCTACAACTATACATGAAAATGGACAGGCAAGTACTTACCTGCTGTCAGGGAAAGAATTGCGTTGTGCATCCCATTCTTTAAAATAAATCTCTTTTGCACGCTGCAAGTATTAGATAAAGCTGAAATAAACTTGAGATATATGATATCAAGCAGAATGAAAAGAAATATAGCACGAGCTTTAGCACAAAAGGCATCAGTACCTGATTTCCTCCTTCTTGAAGTGCAGTAACTTCTTGCGAAGTAAATTTAGCCATTGAAACTGATTTCACACGATGTGTAAATTCACGGCTGTCAATTCACACAAAAACCACATAAGTTTTGAAGAAAAGTGGGCAGTTGAAAGGAAATGTACTTGTCAAATTTGTCAAGTCAGCACAATATGTTTTTAAACAAGATACATGTCATAGTTTACATGCACAACACGTATGAGAGCATGCACATTAAACTAAATTGAAATTTAGTAACTGCCAACAGAAGTAACATTTGCGTAGGAATACAATTTTATCAATTCTAATCCATTACGAACAACACTACAAAAGTATACAAAAAGTACACAATTTGCAGTAGAAATATGTTTCAAGTTTCATCTCTGAGTTTAAGTTCATCAGCAAGACATGTGCAAACTGGAAAGTATAGAAACAAATGAAAAAATTACAAAAAATCAGCAATAGTGCTGGATAAATCAGGACACCATGTACTCTGAAACATGTATTCAACTCAAATCACAGGGTAGAGACATAATATAAATACTATAACAAGCAGAAATCTTGTAAGAACTTACTGTATTCCACTACAATTAGTGCAAACAAACGTCCAGAAATTTATGCACACATATTGTGGTCCCTTCAAAAGTATAAAAGAAAATAATTAATGTAACGGACTTGTTATGGCATAAAATGCAATAAATTCCTTAAAAGTCTATAGATACAAATATAAAAGTCTACAGATACAAATATGCCTATGAAAAGAATTCAAACAAAGATTCAAATTTATCTCTTTATTAAGGATCCTGTTTTTCCAATGGAATCTAGAGAATGGTGCAACAGGTGCTGGGCACAGTTATTATCCATGTGATTTTGGTAGTGTACAGGCTACGGAAAATCTATGAGTTTAAACACTAAAAGAAACATCAATCTTCCTGTGAAGGTTGAAATAAAATATATATGTCTCATGCAATGATGATACATAATATGCATAATTGAGGAATTATGCATCCTCAACCACCCCAATGACCTTAACTTTGAAATAAAATCTATAATATATCAATCCTAAATCAGAATATCACACAACTTAATCCTGTCCATAAATAGCATCCAATTTTAAACCAATTTACCCCTAACTAATATGAAAATCTTATTATGAGCAGTGCTTAAAATGAAAGTGATTTATTAACAAAAACTCATTCGTTCATCAACGAGTTTCAAATGAGGGCTTAATTAAGCATTTACCCCTAACTAATATGAAAATCTTATTATGTTTCTAATCAAGTGAAGCCCCCAATTTTAAACCATTTACCCCTAAATAGAAAGATCATAGACACGTTTGGGTATAGAACTTAATTAAGCATTTATTCAATGAGCTATTATAAAGAATTATCAACCACCACTAACCCCGGTGAACTACTTATTAAAATAAGCCGAAAACAAGCTAATTTATTTATTTTATTAACATATAAAAAGAAAATACATATCCAACCGCACACTCCAATGTTCAACCATTTAAAAATGGACAGACTATGTCGGTGATGTATGAGGGCTTCCTTAGTAATTTTATAGTATTTTATTTTAGCCAAATCTTAGTGATTTTCTAGAAGTTTCTATTATTATTTTGTTTTGTTTTATTTTGGCCC
>Ga0315914_1001424_pt1 | contig 35620 bp, 16 predicted proteins | sample MpolenodulesMG_FD_203920 | JGI IMG/M metagenome (GOLD analysis project Ga0315914, IMG submission 203920) | Medicago polymorpha root nodule microbial communities from Los Angeles, California, United States - elongated nodules | ecosystem: Host-associated > Plants > Roots > Nodule | place: USA...
AAATTTCCTGGATAAAATGGGAGACTATTTGTTTACTAAAGGAGGAAGGAGGGTTGGGGGTGCGGCGGTTAGGAGAATTTAATATTTCACTCTTAGGGAAGTGATGTTGGAGGATGTTGGTTGAGAAGGACGATTTGTGGTATCGAGTGTTAAAAGCTAGATATGGTGAGGAGGGGGCGGTTGAAGGAGGGAGGGAGGCACGGTTCCTTGTGGTGGAGGACTTTGTGTAAAGTCTGTGTAGGGGTAGGGACGGGAGTGGGGAATTCGTTTGAAGACAACATTCATCGGCCAGCCAGTGATGGTAATAATACTTTCTTCTGGACGGATAATTTGGTTGGCGGAGTCCCTTTACTGACTAAATTCCGTCGAGTTTTTGATTTAGTCGTCCATCGAGAGTGTTCTGTGGCTAATATGGCGGTGTTAGGTTGGGAGTACGGAGGGGAGTGTGGGTGTGGATGAGAGGTCTCTTGGCGTGGGAGGAGGAGTGTGCGCGGGAGTGTTATGCTTTGTTACATAACGTTATTTTGCAGGAAGATATTAGTGATAGTTGGAGGTGGTTGCTTGAACCTACACAAGGCTATTCAGTGCGTGGAACCTACCATTTTCTAACGGCACCAGATGAAGTCTTGGTTGGTAACGGTATTCATAATGTGTGGCATCAACTAGTTCCTTCAAAGATATCTGTTTTTGCTTGGCGTTTGCTCTGCACTAGAATTCCTACTAAAACTAATCTGTTGCGTCGAAGAGTTCTTCACCAAAATGATATTCTGTGTGTGGGCGGTTGTGGCTGTTCTGAAACGGTCACCCACCTATTTTTAGATTGTGATATATTTGCCACCACGTGGTATTTTGTGTGGCGGTGGCTCGGTATCGATTTCGTCCCTTCAGGTGGGATTGGTGACCATTTTCATCAGTTTTCAAAGTTGGGGGGTATGCCGCGTTCTTCTCATTTTTTTCCAGGTTAATTTGGCTTGCTTGTGTTTGTGCAATATGGAAAGAAAGAAATAACCGCATATTAAAAAATGTGGCCTCTAATCCATGTGCTCTGTTGGACAAAGTAAAGTTGAATACATTTATGTGGCTAAAAGCTAAGCAGTCACCTTTTAGTTTTAGTTATCACGACTGGTGTCGGCTCTCGCTTTTTTGTATGAGTGTTTACATGTAATTGTTTTTATTATTCGATCTTTTATGGTTCTTTTTTGCAAGGTACCATTTGTGACATTGTAGATTGATTGAGTTGAGTGTTTCTCTTTAAGCACACCTTGTGCTTGGAGATTCATTGTTAGTTTAATATTATATCTCATTTTGACTTGTTAAAAAAATGGTACACATCTTTTTGTTAATGTCTATTTTTTTTTGGTGCATGTGAATGTCTATTTTATTTGTCCATATTAGTATTGATTATGACAATGAGGCGTGTTAATGTCTATTTTATTTGTCCATATTATTGATTTTTTATTTTGGTTACGTCCATATTATTGATTATGACAATGAGGCGTTATCATTATTTTCGGAACCTTACGTCCTCCACAAAAGACTTGCGGACAATATGAGAAATCTTCAACTTTTATCTCGAACTATAAGCTTCTTTTTTTTTTAAAAAAAAAAAACTTATTTTTTTAAAATATTTTTTGACCTTAAATATATGATTCTTTACTAATTTTTGGATACATTATTTTTTATCTTCTAGACATATTTTTTTTTCTGAATATATCGGTAAATATAATATTATGAATAACTTTCATAACTCCATGATTTACGTAATAGGTTCTAGACTTGGGGATTTATTATAAGAAAGTTGTGTTAAGACAAATTCTATTTTGAAAATAGTTTAAAATATCTATCCCCATCAGCAGTTTGGGTTCACGGATTCAAAATATTAAACGTGTTATTCAAATCATAATACCCTTTGAGTTGTTCTCAAAAGAAACACAATAGGTTTGAATTGGTATGTTCAGATTGAATCTAAACCTCATGGATTGGATTAAAATGGGTAATTTCAGTTGGACAGTATTCATGGGTTGACTCGTAGCCATAAACATTATTAACTAGTAAAAATCTTCATTTTTTATTCTCTATTTTTTCATTTCAAAGTTTTAGAAAAATAAATACAAAAACCCACTTGGTTGGTTTGGTGGTATTGGTTTAAGATCTGAGAGTGTGCTCCTCGAAATCTCAAGTTCGATTTCCTCTTATGTCAATTTAAGTAGACTAATTTACCTTTTTAAAAAAAGAAAAATAAATACTATAATGTAATGTTTAGTGGATTCAATTATTCACACTTCAAAAAATTATTTCAAAACATTAGCAATGAAGAATGAAAATTGGAGAGGATCCTAGCTCTCCATAGTGTCTTCCACAAATATTCAAATAACAAGCCAAGACCAAAACTATTTCAAGAATTTCATTAGCACTACTTTAAAAATAACATCTAAATATAAAAAATACCTAAAAAATATTTTCAATCACCAACTCATGACAACCATCAACTCTATTCTTTATAGACATAAATGAAATACATGTAAGACTAATTTTCAAAAACATTTAAAAAAAAGTATGTCTTACTAACATGCCACTTGTGTCTATCTAAGACGATTCATACACCTTTCATACATGAGAAATGGAGAAGATCTTAACTTCTAATCATCAGTCAAAATGTCTCCACTTCGACACCATGTCAATACCCTTCATTTCGTTCGAGAAATTGAGAGGATCGCATCTTATAATCAGCAGTCAAAATGTCTCCGCCTCGCCAATCTTTGTGTATCCGACCCGGCTTCTATCCGGGTCTTAACCCGTTCAAACTCCGTAACCCGACAAGGAATAGTGATTCCACCTTGATGACAAAACCCATACTCCTTCTCAGCTTCTTTCAACAACTCCCCAAACAAAGGATGGTTAAAATAAACCACAGGCACCAAAACCCGCCGGAACTCACCGTCTTTCTGCCCAACATACACCGCTAAATGCCCCTTCGGCACCGGAGAACCGCTTTGCTCAACCGGGTCGGATCCTACCGGCAAATAACCAAATTTACCAGACCCTGCTTTTGAACATAGAGACTTTGCTTTTGTAGTTATCTTCCTCCCCCATGATAGAAGCTTCGTCGTCAAATGATTCTTCTCCGGTGAGGCGCCGAGACGACGGTATCTCGGTCGGGTCCGGAATCGCCGGAATATCCATTTACTGACCCGAATCACTTTCTTCCCTAGCTTGAATTGCATCGTTATCTCAAAATAAAATAAAAAAACAGTTTTTATGAGAAGAAAATTATGGGTTTTGTTAGTGTGTGGTTGAGACTATGAGAAGACTCATAGATCTGCAGTGAGTAACACAAATTTTAGAGAATTGTTTGTGATATTTGATGACCCATCAAGCAAAAATTGAAGCTTTTTTGTGGATCTTGAAGTGGGTTTTTTTTTTTTTGGTGGAGTTGAAAAATGAAAAATTTGATGATGAAGATGAAGATGAAGAGGGTTATGAGAAAATGAAGATTTAATTTATAAAGTTTGGAATTAATGAAAAAAACATTGGAACATGAATGAGACAGAGGAAGGAACATAGAAAGAGGTAGTTGAGCACCTGGTACGGAAATGAAGTGGCATAAGATTTAGGTTGTGTTTATATAAGGTAGAATAGAGAAGAGAGGAAATTTATGATGTTGGATTTTCAAAGTGAAGTTGTTGTAACAGTCAAACATCAAATATTTGTAATTCACATATTCTAAATAGAAAAAACAAAAATACTTGTAATATAATAATCCTCATTTATGAATTTAGATAAGAATGAAATAATGTAGGAGTGCCTCATTTCATGCAAATAAAGCATTTCTGTATTTTACCATGTTTCACTCCTGTGCTGAATCTTTGGTTAATGCATTGAATTTTCATGGTCATACAAAGGATAAGCTTGAAATAAAGGCCTGGTTGACAATACCAATTTCTGAGTTTATGTGGATAAATTATTATACTCTCTTCAAGTCAAAATAATACACTTTTCGATCACAATTATAAAGAAAATTTTGCATTTTAGATTCATTCATTAAATAATGTATGTAGATAAATTATACTCTCTTCAAGTTAAAATAATACACTTTTGTAAGAAAAAGTTTACCATTTAAATTAAATACATCATTTATTAAATATACTTAAAAAGTGAATTTGTTATATAATAGAGACCGAAGTAGTATGTTCATAAATTGTAATAGATTTGTTTAGTAACATCTTTTTATTATAAGTATATAGTTTTTTTTACTACTTTGTTATCTTAATTGATGAATATTAAATAATATTTAAAAATATTTTTTTATGTCATTTTATACTTTTCAATAAATTCAATCGTTCATTTTATTAAATTTGATCATCATTTTACTTGTTATCGAATATAAGTTTATATGTTATCAACTAGGTTTGTTACACTACGTGCTCCGGTTGAAATCTATAGAAAGCAAAATATTTGTGGAAAGTATGAGTATGAGCAATGAAAAAAAATTATTAAGAATAAAAATGTTCTTTTCAATATTCACAAATTGCATCAAACAAAATTGCTCAAAATAATGAGTTTAGAGAAGAAGACAATTATGCTTTGTTTGGGAGTTTGGAGGGGAAGAAAAGGGAGGGTTTTGCAGGGTGAGAAATATAGAAGAAAATGAAGAAATCTTTCACATTTTTTTGAAAGAGAATTTGTTCAGAGAATGATAAACTAATGTTTATGATCAAGGTTTTACAACTCGAGAGTTTATCTCACCTCGTTTTGCTTAGGTAAACTCGACTCGAGAACTCGTATGAGTTTACCTAAAATGAAAATTAAATTAAATTTATTATTTACATGACATATGTAAATTAATTTACTATTGTAAATAGTTCAATAGTGCAAAATATGACTAACTTATAAAGGTTTTCAACCACAACTGACAACAAACATCACCACCACAACCCTAACCGACGTCACAATCATCGGCGTCAAAATCGGAATAGTTTTCCTTCCACCACCGTAATCCTAACTGGTATGTGCTCACATGTTCATGGTTTGAGAAATCAGGGAAGAAAGAAAAAGAAACGTTTCATTTCAGGAAGGCAGACAACGTGTTACATAAAGGAAACTATTCATTCTTTGGGCTTGAATAAAAGGAATTGGTCTTTGAAATAAAATGGGTAAAAAAATGGCCCAATTTTTCTTAAATTTTTTTAAGACGTAAACTCGGTCGAGTTTACACAAGTTTGACCGAATTAACTCGAGTCAAACTCATCAAACATTTGGATTATACTAGAAATCTAGTTTACCTCCGAGTTAACACGATTTTGGTACCTAAAAACGTAAACTCAGTAAACTCGGCGAGTTAACACTCGATTTGTGGAACATTTATGATTCGTTTATTTTTAATATTAAGAATGTTATAACAACATAGATTAAATTTGAAGAATTCATACAAACTCTCCCAAACTCCGAAATACAATTTGAAGAGTTTTGTATTATGAAGAAAAATTAACCCCCCAAATCCCTCTGCTCCTTATGTCCTCTATATCTTCTACTTACTCCTTCCTTTTTCCAAAATCTTCATCTCCCTTCCACTCCAAACTCGCAAACAAAGCCTAAGACTTTGTTTGGGAGTTTGGAGGGGAGAGGAAGACAGGGTTTTGAGGGTGGAAAATATAAGAGAAAGTGGATAAATGCTTCACATTTTTCAAATGAGCAAATATTTAGATAATGATAAATTAATGTTTATGATTAATATATTTTTTAATTTAAAAATATTATAACAACAAAGATTAAATTTGAAGAAAGTATATAAACCTCCCAAGCCCTCCTCCAATACAAATTTTGAATTCCTCAAATTGAAGAAAATTGAACCCCCCAAAACTATCCCCTCTCCATGTCTTCTGCTTCTTCCACTTGTTCCTTTCTTCTTATTTCCTTCTAAATCCTCACCTCTATTCCCCTCCAAACTCGCAAACAAAACCTAAGGCGTTGTTTGAGAGTTTAAAGGGGAGGAGAATGGAAGTGGTGACTTAAAAAAAACAAGAAGAAAGAAGTGAAAAGAATGAAGAGCATTGAGATGGAAGGGCTTTGGAGGGCTTAATTTTCTTCATAATACAATATTCTTCTAATTTGAGGAACTAAAAAATTGCATTGGAGGAGGATTTTGTATACTACAAAATTCCTCTAATTCCTCTACAATGTCAAAACACATCCATTTTAGGTTGTGTATACTATGTAGCAAACTAATGGTAGAGTTCATGTGTTGACACGTGGATTTATCTCGCATGTTCTTTGTAGTGACTCAATTTTTCCTGATTGTAATCATAATTTGATTAATTATAGTATTTGAGGAGAAAAAATTGTTGTTATTGTATTTTTCCTGAATAATTTTTTCCTGTTGTCCTCATAAAAAAAGGACATGTTTGTGTCTTATAAAATTTTCTATCATCTAGTTTTAATATATGCTAAATACAAATTTGTTAAATAATCCTTAAACTTTTACATGTTTGAATGATTCTTTGTAAAACATGTTTAGAATATTAATAAAAGCTTTTTCACAAAAAAAATAGAATTTAATTTTTAACATGAAATGAATTGTTTAAAACACTACAAGTTCAAGATAATAACAATAAAAATTTGAATCTAGAAATCAAATTTTGAACTTATTTCTTGTGGAGGAACTTTAATAATGTTATAAATATCTCTGTATAAAAATAATAATTAAGAATTTAAAACATTAAGAATAATTAAACAAATTTGAATTTAATAAAGACTAAAAAATAATGCTAACAAATTTTATAGGGATGCAAACATGTCAATATTTTTTATGAGGACAAAAAATAAAATTTGACAATTTTCTAAGAACTATAAACTTATTTAAACCTAATTTGTTCACTATACAATGTTATGATACTTTAAATATAATTTTTTTTCTCTGAATCTTAAGATTAAAACTCCATAACATAATTTAACTCCATAGATGTTTTTTTATTAGAAAAGGATCACGTTGACATAAATTTTGTTAAATAACAATATTTTGAATTAAAGAAAGGGACAATTGGTCTAACTTTTGAAACCGAAGGAGCCATTTTAACAAAATAAAAACTCGACTGAAATTTCTTTGTATGCAGTATCCCTGAAAGTGCCTTGTGGAATAGTAACATGTAGGAGCAAGCGACTTGTTCAAGGTTTAAACAAAAATGAAACACTGTCTCAAAATGTGAATCGTCTGATTAAGATCTGATGGTTCTGATACCTCGATTGCATATTTGCATATGCATGTGTATTTTGTACTAGTTAGGTTGGAAGTCTCAAAAGGACTTGAATTTTCAAAAGAAATTTTTTCCATAGAGTTTTTGGAAAAACTGAGATCAATTCCAATTTCCATTCTCGAAATGATATAGCATAAAACATTTTTACTTATCCATCTAATTAAATCACTAAAATATTATTTATTCATTTTGAGAGGAATAATATATCATTATGTTATTTTTTTTTTAGGGAGAAATATCATTATGTTATGTTAAGTCTAAAACATCTTCATAATTAGTTACACGATGACATGTAGTTGGATATAAATATAAATGTAGAAATATTTTACGTTATTTGTGGATACAAATTAAGTAACTTGTTTTGTTTTGTTAACAATAATTAATTTTGTCACAAAAAAAGTCATATTAATAAAACATATTTTTATTTTAAAACTAAAGAATGTGACCCATTTACATCATGCGGTCTTTTATCAACCCATGTGGCCGACATATACCGTCAGGCCTTATCTGGGGGTACTAATAACCTAATAAACTAAAATTTTGGATAATAAACTAAAATCACAATATAATAGAGTTAAATATGAAATCAAATCATATTTTTGTAAGGTATGTAAGAAAATCTCCCACCCTAATCTAATATCTTAATTTTTCTCGACATTGCCTTAATCTAATATCCTTGATGTACGTTAGACCAATAACAAATCAACACACTGTTGTTGCAAACATCAGAGTTTTAAAATTATTGTAAAACAAAAAAAATAAAAAATCAAAGTTTTTAAAATAAAGGAATAAACACCTTAATATTTTGGAAGTGGTAGTTGGGGTAAAACCCTTGTTGTGTTTTCACAATAGTCTCCTAATCGGCTTCGAGAAGTGGTATTTTGGTATTTTTCAAGTTTTTGGTGTTTTTCTTAGCTTTTTTTCTTCTTCCTCTTCTCCCTCCCTCGTTGTTAGAGACTGATATATATAAAAATGTCAGTTGGTAGGTAAGATCATGTATTATAAGTGTTTATGAAAAATATGTTTCAACTTATTGAAAAATAACATCACTATTATTAAGGTTCTTATGCCCACTCGGTTGATAAGCTCAACTAGGAGATTCACGGGCTCAAATTTTAGAAGCTAGCCTAAACTACTTAAGGTGAATCTTGAGATACCAAAAACGAATATTGTGAAAAATCAAAGACTAAGGGTTGGTTATTTTTGGGATAGATTTTAGGTATCAAAAACATTAGGGAAATGCATTGGATAATGAAATCATTGAGTCTCCTGACCAGGAGAAAAGATTCGATAAAATGGTAGAAATTAGGGTTGCCATGTTGAAGGCTTATTTCTTATAACCCTTGTAGCTCTTTGTAAATAATTGATTGATAGTGGATTGAAGAACTCTCTCTCTATATACAAGTCATCGTTTGGCCTAAATGGGTATCTAAATTCTTGGTGTGTTGTTCTTCTACTCTTTACTCTTTTTATCTTGTTGCTCTTTGCCTCGTTGTGATTTTGATTTACACTTTATTGATAGATTAGATCTTAATATGTTGTTGCTGCTTGAGACTCTTTAGTTAATGGTTGGCATTGATAATTGTTCTACACATTTAAGTTTATTGGTATGATTTCAGTATGAATTCACAATAATTAATTGGTGCCCACCGTGGAGCAAGGGATGAAGGTTTGTCAAGGGGAAAAGATGGGAACCAAAGCTGAAATCACGGAGATGGAAGCAAGCTTGATTCAACAAAAGTGTATGGAAGCATTAAAGAGTGGGGTGGTTATGCTAGTTAACTATCACAATTAGAGAAGACTTGGATATTGGATAAGACAAGGAATGTCTTTATCTGGTGCCTCATGGATAAAAGTTGAGCAAATTCGCAAAGGAGGAAATCGCGGAGGTGGATATTTTTCCCCCCAAAGGCCAATGTCACTTTGGGAGGAGGAGGCAAGAATACTCAAGGTCGATATGGAAAGGTATATGCAATAATACTCAAGATCAGTCTGGAGAGATGTGTGTTTAAGGTGAAAGGCGTAATGGATGTATGCATTTGAAGGTTGATTTGGAGAAAGCTCTGCCAAGAAAACATCTACCAGTATCCCACATACCTCAAAACTTTTCCTCAAAAGAAAATAAGGAATTTGTTCCCACATATTTATTAAATAAAAAGATGTTGACCCGAGATCATTAATACCTTCAACCGGTGTGCTACCCTTATCATCCTTTTCAACACCTATTACAACTCGATGCTCGCTCTGCGAAGTTGTTGCCTCATGCATCATAGAAACACGCCTCACCCCCTTATGCAGCACTGTATGCACTAAGGGTTATGCATTGCGGTTGCGATCGGAAGCATATTGCATCCTATCAAAAACTGATCAATCCTTAATTCCCCTTACCATACAAACCCATGTTGTTTAACTGTTGTCCCCTGACGAACCTAAACCTCCCATGCCGCGAGAAACCTCTAAACCTGTTTAGCCCTCGATCACCTAATCTAAACAATTTCCAACGTCGCGATTCCACCACATACCAATCATCCCTATCCCCCAAATTTTTGACACCTTGCTAGGAACCATTCCCCACTCGTTGTACCTCATCGCCGACGAAAAGAAGTGCTAGCATGGTTGCCCTAGAGTGACCGCCTCTCTCTACCTCTCGTCATTTTCCCTTGTTTACTGAATTTCCCGTCTATTAACTTTTATATGAATAGTTGAAAATTGAAATTACATGCTTTCAACTTTAAAGTGAGTTATTCACAAATCACAAGAGTCAAATTCCTTTAATTAGTGAATTCTCAAATAAATGGTACCAGTCCTATGTGTAAGATCCTCTTAAAAATTTATCATCCAATTTTATAAGATCGACTTCAAAATTCTAAGATATTTTGGTAAAACTATTTGTACACAAAATATCTTTAATTAAATCAATATCAATCAAGTCTTATCTCACTAAATAGGGTTAACTATATATATGGATCAATTAATTACACCATAATGTTTTATCATAAACCATATTCAAATTTAACTCTTTAACATCTAAATCTTTCATAATAGTTTTATTATATTTTTTTTAAGTCTTCATGTACCTCTTTTGATCTTACCTACTCTTCGTACTACATGCCCAAAACACTTAAACCTATTTACTACAATCTTTTTTATTATAGGTGTTATCCCAACTCTCTCTTTTAAAAGAGAACTAAAAATAAATAAATCATTTCTCTTGAAAGATATTTCTGAAGACAAAGAATATACTGTTTGACAAACTCAACGTAAAAACTATTATTTTACTTCTTATGTTTTTATCAATGAGATCTTACATGTATGACAAAAGTAGTCACTATTATTTTATGAAATATCATTATTAAAGGTCAAAAGATTTGATATATATATATATATCTTCAACCTTTGAATAGAAACCTTCACATAGCAACCAGTAAAGAAGATTCCTATTCAGTGACGACATCTTCCTAGTGGAGGTAGTTGTACGGCTCCGTACTCCAGGCGTGTGTGTACAAAAGCTTGGAAATTTAAAACAAGAGCCGTTATATATACGAAGTTCTTCTGATGTGCAAGTTTCATTTTCTTGAGAAAAAAAAGTAGCAACTTGTTAATTTATTTTCATTATGTTAGTTCAAAACAAGATAGATATGTACACAAAAGAAGAATACAAGGTTGATAATCATATCATTTGATTACTTTTTTTTTTGACAGAATATCATTTGATTACTATAAACGAAACATAATCATATTATATGATTGATTCATTTGTACATAAGTACGTACCAACCATGGTTGAAAATCTGGCTTGGTATTCGGCCACATAAAGAGGAGAATGCAAGTTCAAACTTTATTAAAAAAGATTTACTTGAGAGGTTGTAAATAATACTATAGTATAGATATTTTGAATACTATAGTATAAATATTATTGTTAGATAATGAGTTATTGAGTTTAATGTGTTTATTGGGATTTTTGTTATACATATGTTGAGGGTTGTGGTCCTTTCAACAAGAAAAAAGGTTGAGGGTTGTGGTATAGTCATTTTATTTTATGATATACTAGATATTCTTTTTGTAAATCTTATATTTATAACTTTTTTATATGTAAAATTACAATTTTAGTTTCTTAACTTAATTTTAGCAACAATTTGGTAATTTATTTTTCTTTTTCATTTCAATTTTGTCCTTTTGGTCCATTTACATATGAATTTTCAAGCTTCAAATTAATGGTTTTATTTTCTTATGACATTTCAATCTTCCAATGTTTACATAATAATATTAGATTTGAAGCTTGAAAATCCATATGAAAAAGAAAAAATTGAAATTAAAAAAAAATAAAAGACCAAACTGTTATTTAAAATTAAGTTAAGAAACTAAAAATGTAATTTTGTATTTTTGTTATCATTGGAACCAAAGCATGGTTAATTTAGTGCCAATTGATCCCACAAGCAGTACATGACAAGGTAAAATTCCTTAATTGTCATGTCATTAAAAAAAAAGAAAAGGGAAATATGAGAAGTATTTAGAAACATGATATTGAGTCCTTGTGAGCTTAACTCAGTTGTTAGGGACATCGCATAGTAATATGCAAGGTCCGGGGTTCAAATCTCAACCACCACCAAAAAAGAAACATGGTATTGAGATTAATTCTGTCAGCATCTTGTGGGTCAAGTTACAACATCGTTTTAATCTTTGCAAATAAGGTTCACTTGTACCTGTTAGAACAATCACTATGTTCTATGCGCAGCGAAAGTGCTTATGAAAAATAAGATGTTTTGAGCAAGATGAAAACTAACAGAAAAATGAAGAACTGAAAAGAGAGAAAATAATGAAGGGAGAATTTTTATTTCAGATTCACACTCTCTTATTATTTACAACACATGAGTGAGTATATATACAATTAAATGTTGTAACAAACTCCTCTAACTAACTACCTTGGTTAACACGCTAACCAAGCTTGTTACTACACTGTGATTCTGAAGACATCAGAATCTATCTTCAGAAGCTTCACTTCAGAAGCACTTTTCAAAAGCTTCATTTCAGAAGCATCACTTCAGTTATTGATTATTATTCTAATAGTACCATTTTTCTTTCCTTGCATGGTATAGTTTTTTTTGCTTTCTTTCCTTCTTGGTGTGATTGAAGCATCTCTCTTGGTGGCCAAGAGTCAATTTTAAAACAGTAAAGAAACATGCCATGAATAATTGACTTAACAAGCTGAACCCTCTTCATCAAAGAGAGTAATTGACATTTCCAAGAGGCAAGATTGGTTTTAATTTATCTACGCTTGAAGATGAATAATATATGACTTACCTTTTAACATCTGAAATGTACATTGCGGGTGCATACATTTTAAAACTCAAACAAAAATATCCTTGCAACCTTTTAACATTTGAGATGCACTTATGAAGTTATGATATCATATTCTAAGCATCGAATAGAATTATTTTTTTTGGGTACAATTTCTAAAGTTATTAAGTTTATACTTTTCCTCTGCTTTTGTTGGTGGGCTAAATAGTTTTTGTTAGGTTGTTCTTTTGAGATAGTCTTTGATACATATACAAATAAAATTATTTAGACACATTAATAAAAAAATTAAATGATAAATAAACCAGTCACGTCATTTAATATCATTAAACCAATTTATCTTTAAAAAGAAAATCATTTGTGTGAGATACCCAAACTTTTTCCATTTGGATTTGTCTCTAAACAAGTATTTCTTTGTTTTCCTTGCTTTATTTTTCTTTACATTTTCTTTTCTCTAAGGCTTTGTTTGCGAGTTTGGAGGGGATGAAATGAAATGCTTTAAGGGGTGAAAAATATGAGGAAAAATGGAGAAATCTTTCAAAAAATTTAAAAGAGTGGTTTTTTAAAGAATGATAAATTAATGCATATGATTACTATATTTTTAATTTTAAAAATAAAATAACAACATAGATTAAATTTGAAGAATTCATATAAACCTTTCAAAACCCTCCTCCAATACAATTTTTTAGTTCCCCAAATGAGGAGGGTATAATATTATGAAGAAAGGTTGACCCTCAAAAACCCTTCCCTTCCATTTTCCTCTATTTCTTCCACTTGCTCATTCTTTTTTTCCCAAGCCTTCACTTCCCTTCCCCTCTAAACTCGCAAACAAAGTCTAAGAGTTTAGATTCCCCTTCCCCATGTATATATATTTTACCCTTTTTAATGGGAAATGGAAATGATTGTCCTAAGGACACTATTTAAAGACTTTAGATAGTAAGTTTTTATAAAAACTTGTGTATTCATTGTATTGAAAATCAGAGTATTATACCTTTTCAATGAACAGTTTTGTGACTATGAATCCTTAAAAAGTATCCTCAAGACATCAATTATCATCACCCTTTTTTAATTATATATTGAGGAGATGGTAGAGGGATGAAGTCTCGGTTAGATGTCAACCACGTTGAGATATTTCAGTCTCTCCCTAATACCTTCCCTATCTTTTGGTTTATCAGAAGAAAAAAAAAATCATTCATATATATTATTTTATAAACATTTATCATATTGACATTAGTTATTTTGTTGTCGTTATCAAACGTACTTATGTATTAATTTATTTTTACAGCGACTTATTTTCAATCACACGTATGATTGCTTACCTGCATATTATAATACCTTGCCATATCAGATTCCAATAGCAACCTAGCACCATATATTTGGCTCTATCTAGATGCATACACTATTTCTTCTTCCTTTCCACGTTGCGAAAAGTCGTATAATATAAAATTTGAGTGGGTTTTAACTTTTATATGAATATGAATAGTTGAAATTACGTGCTTTGGACTTTCAAGAGAATTCAGAATTACTCACAACTCACAAGGAGTCAAATTTACTAATGTTACGTCTTCTTAAATAATAGTACCGGTCCTACGTATAAGATCCTCTTTAAAAAATTATTATCCAGTTTTATAATATCCACTTCAAAATTTAAGATGTATTAGGAAAAATATCTTTAAGTAAATCAAGAGAATTAAAAAAAACAAATAATTTATCTTAGTAGATAACTTTCGAGAAAATAATATTAGACAAATTCAATGTAAAAACTACTCCCTTTTTCACTTCTTACGTTCTTATCAATGAGATCTTACATATATGACAAAGGTAGTGACTCTTGATTATTTTATGAAATATCATAATCAAAGTTCTAAAAAATTGGTATTCAACCTTTTAATAGAAAACCTTTGAATATATAGAAAACCTTCCCAAAGCAACCAGTAACGAAGAGTCCAATTCTGTGACGACATCTTCCTAGTGGTGGTTTGTTGTACTACTCCGTACTCCAGGCGTGTGTGTACAAAAGCTTGGAAATTTTAAAAAGTCGTTATACTTATGTATACGAAATTCTGATGTGCAAGTTTCATTTTCTTGAGAAAAAAAAGTAGCAACTTGTTAACTAATTTCGTTATGTGAGTTGAAAACAGGATAGATATGCACACAAGAGGAAAACAAGGTTGAAAATCATATCATTTTTTTTTTCATTTGATTATTATAAAGACAATATTATTCATATTATATGATTGATTCATTTGTACATATGTACCAACCAACGTTGATAATCGGACCTTTCAAAAATACGTTGACAATCTAGATTGGTATCTATCGGCCAAATAAAGAGGAGAATACAAGTTCAAACTTTATTAAAAAAGATTTACTTTTTTTTAAAAAAGAAAAAATAAATTTACTTGAGAGGTTGTAATAATATATAATATAATTAAGGGACTAAACCTCTTACTTCCTACATATTTTATTTTTTTTACAAATACTTCTTGTAAGTAATAAAAAGTAGTATTTGTAATTACTTTCATATTGTAGTAAGTGACCCATTAAACACTGATGGAACAATGTGTAAAGATCGAAGAAAAACAACTAGAAACTGTGTACAATTGAAGAAGATAGTATTAGGGTTTTTAGGGTTTCTTGTTTTGAGAGATAGAGAGAGATGAAAATAAAACTTGTAAATTTTATTCATGAATTGAACTGACTATTTACAAGAGTTATGGAGTATTTATACATCAAGTGATGTAACAAACAACTAGAACAAACTCATAACTTCACGTGCAAGTAACTTGAGTTAGTTACTTCACATGCAAGTTTCTAAACAAAAACTAAACAAGGATAAGACTAATTCTAACTAAAATGAATTACCAATCCAATACATCTCCTTAATTCATTTAGTTAGATGCTTCAGCCATTCTCAACTTCATCTTCAAGTAATAAAAGTTGCTTGACTTCAATGGTTTTGTGAGCAAGTCTGCTATCTGCTCATCTGTTTTGCAATGCTTTACCTCCAACTTTCCATTGTTCAACTGATTTATTTGAAAATGGAATTTGGTTTCAATATTCTTACTCTTGCCATGTGCCACTGGATGTTTTGCCAAGTCTATAGCTGATCTGCTATCAATTCTGAGCTCCATCTTCTCATCCTTCACCAGTTGCAATTCCATTAGTAGCATGTTGATCAATTGAGCTTGACATGTTGTCATGGAAGTTGCAATGTACTCAACCTCATAAGAAGACAGTGCAACCATTGATTCCTTCTTAAAACTCCATGAAAAAGCTGCATTTCCAATCATGAACACATAAGCTGCAGTGCTTTTTCTGTCATCCTTATCACCTCTCCAATCAGAGTCTGAGTAACCTACTAGTTCACCACTCCGATTCTTAGAGTACTAGATAGCATAACTGTTTGTTCCCTTCACATATCTAAGAATGTTTTTAGCTGCAACTAGGTGTGAGGTGGTAGGTTTCACCATGTATCTGCTTATTAAACCTACACCATATGCAATATCAGGTCTTGTATGACATAGAAACCTCAATGAGCCCACAATTTGTTTGAATAATGTTGGATTCACTTCTTTCTCATCATTTTCCAAAGACAATTTCACTCTTGTGTCAACTGGAGTTGAAATTGGTTTGCAATTCAGCATATTAAACCTCTTCAAAACATCTTGTGAATATTTCCTTTGATGAATCAGAATTCCTTGTGAATTCATTTCAAACTCAATTCCCAGAAAATATGTGAGATTGCCCAGATCAGACATCTCAAACTTATTCATCATATTCTTCATAAAATCCTTCGTTTCTGCATCATTGTTTCCAGTAACTATCATGCCATCCACATATAAGCATACAATAAGCTTATTAGTGGTGTTTCTTCCATGTTCATTTACACACTTCATGATACCATGATCAACAAGAAAACTGTCTATCTTCTTATTCTAAGCTCTTGGGGCTTGCTTTAAACCATACAGAGCTTTATCAAGCTTATACACATACTCTTCCTTTCCCTTTATCTCAAATCCTGGTGGTTGATTCACATATACTTCTTCTTCTAACTCACCATTGAGAAATGTAGATTTTACATCTAACTGGTACATAGACAAGTTATTTTTGACTGCTATAGCAACAATCAATCTGATTGTCTCCATCCTTGCTACTGGAGCATACACTTCATAATAATCTTGGCCATACTTCTGTAGGAATCCTCTTGCAACTAGCCTTGCCTTGTACTTTGCAACCTGATCATTTGGCTTCAGTTTTGTTTTGAAAACCCACTTAACATCAATACAGTTCTTATCAATAGGTAGTTGAACTGATCTCCAAGTTTCATTTTTTTTTATAGAGTCTAGTTCTTCAATCATTTCTTTCTTCCAGTGCTTTTGTTTAAGAGCTTGCCTAAATGACACTGGTTCAGCTTCACCAAGCATTGCTAGTTGCACAAAATCACCTTCAATTGTGACTGCTTGATCAGGAAACCTCTCATAATCTCTCAACCTGATTTGTGGTTGAGTATTCCTTGTTGGCCTATCAGAAACTCCTACACCTCCTTCATTTATATCCTCAACAATTTCTTCTTGTTCTTCAGTCTCAACTTCTTCTTTCTCTGAATCAGATAGATAGAAGTGACTGTCAAACTTATTTGATGCCTTATCTTTCCAGTTCCAACATTTTGTTTTATCAAACTTCACATCTTTGCTGAACACTATTTTCTTACTATTTGGATCATATAGTTTGAAGGCACCAATTGAGTGATATCCAACCATAATCATTACCTGAGATTTATCATCTAATTTACTTCTCAGTTGATTAGATACATGTCTGAATCACAATGAGCCAAAAATCTTTAAATGTTGAACACTTGGTTTTACTCCACACCATGCTTCTTCTGGTGTTTTGTCTTGCAACTTCTTTGTGGGACTTCTATTGATGAGATATGTTGCAGTAGCAGTTGCTTCTCCCCACAAGTAATGAGGCATCTACTTTTGCTTCAACATGCTTCTTATCATATTTACCAATGTTCTATTTTTCTTCTATGAGATTCCATTGTGTTGAGGTGTGTATATTGTAGTGACTTCATGATTTATGCCATTTGATAAGCAAAAATCATTAAACTCAACGGAAGTATACTCACCTCCTCCATTAGTTCTTAGTCTTCTAATCATTTCACCATTTTCATTTTGAACTAGCAGTCTAAACTTCTTAAACACACCAAATACATCACTTTTCTTAGCCAACAAGTAAATCAATAATTTTCTAGTAAATTCATCTATGAATTTTACAAAGTAGCTATTTCCTCCTACTGGTTTCACTTCAAAAGTTCCACATACATCAGAGTGAATTACCTCATGTTTTCTGGTTGCATTGAATGGTACTATTGCATTGTATGAATTTCTGGCTTGCTTTCCAGTGCAACACATATCACATACTTCATTAGGCAACTTTATCTTTGGTAAACCTTGCACCATTTTCTTCTCACTAAGCATATTCAAGTCCCTGAAGTTGATATGCCCGTATCTTTGATGCCATAACCAGTTTTCACTCTTAGTTTCTGATAGCAGACATTTATCTTCAATCACACTGATATTGATTTTGAAAGTTCTTTGCTTTGACAGTGGAGCTTTCAGAATCAATCTATTCTTACTATCAAAAACCTTCATAGCTTGTGCTTCCATCTTCATAGTGTATCCTTTTTGTAGTAATTGACCAATACTGATGAGATTGCTCTTCATGTTTGGTACATACAACACATCAGTGATGCAAGCTTCCTTGCCATCCTTCCTATGAATCAATACTTTCCCAATACTAGCTGCACAAATTATGCTATTGTCTGCAAATCTTATTTTTCTATTAACTGAATCATTTAATTCAGAGAGCCAAGATTTCTTGCATGTCATATGATTTGAACACCCAGTGTCCAAGTACCATTCATCACTTCTTTCTTCTTCCTCCTTGACTGTTGCCATCAAGAGTACTTCATCAGAGTCTGAATCCTCATTTTCAGAAAATTGAGCTTCATCCTTGCTCCTTGGGACCCTCTTTGACCTACATTCAGATGCATAATGTCCCCACTTCTGACAGTTATAGCATTGAATATCTTTCTTATCTTTCTTCTTCTTCTGATAATGATTTGTATCTTCTTTCTTATTGCTTTCTTGATTCTTGCTAGAACCTTCACCATCTTTGTTAGAATAATCAATCCAGAGTTTCTTCCCTTTTTTGAATTTTTCTTTCTTCACATACTGAGCTTGCAATGCTTGATCAGAAGATACACTTTTACCTCTTTCTCTATTCCTATCAGTCAACCTCAACTCATGTGCTTCAAGACTTGCTTGTAGTTCTTCTATCTTCATAGAATCTAAATCCTTAGATTCTTCCAAAGCCACCACAACATGATCAAATCTTGGTGTTAAGGTTTTGAGAACCTTTTCAACCTTCATTACATCAATGACATTTTCACCATTCCTTGTCATCTGATTTGTAAGATTGATCACCTTATTAAAGTATTAACTAACTGTTTCTTCTTCTTCTATTGTCAATACCTCATACTGTCTTCTCAAAGCTTGAAGCCTCACCTTCTTCAACTTACCATTACCAGAATACAATTTCTCCAATGCATCCCATGTCTCCTTCGCGCTTTCATAATGCATGATCTTCTCAAAGATCTCATTGCTTACACTCTTATGCATCAAGAACACTGCTTTCCCATCTTTCTTCTTCAATTCTTTATGTGTTGTTTGTTGTACGTCAGTTGCATTCGCTGCTAGTGCTGTTATACCTTCATTCACAACTTCAAGTACATTCTGAAACCTGAAGATCACCTTCATCTTTAAAATCCATTGATCAAAGTTCTTGCCTTCAAAAACTGGTAGATGCGCATGCATATTGTTGCTGTGAGTTGCCATTCTTCACGAATTCTCTAACAACAATAAACGAACCAGGCTCTGCTATACCAATTTGATGGAACAATGTGTAAAGATTGAATGAAAAACAACTAGAAACTGTGTACAATTGAAGAAGATAGTATTAGAGTTTCTAGGGTTTCTTGTTTTGAGATATAGAGAGTGATGAAAATAAAACTTGTAAATTTTATTGATGAATTGAACTGACTATTTACAAAAGTTATGAAGTATTTATACATCAAGTGATGTAACAAACAACTAGAACAAACTCATAACTTCACGTGCAAGTTATGAGTTTCAATGTAAAACAACACTGCCATCTTTGCGGTTGTTTTTTTTTCTTTCTCTAATGTTGTACCTTGTCTAGTTCTCGTTTGAAATTTTCTCCTCTACCCGTATATATGTATTGTTCTGGATAGATTTGCTTCATCCATCACATTTTAAACATCACCAATACCATCATACTTGCAACGAAACTATGAGCAAGAAAACGCAAGAATCCCCACCATCAGACTCCCGCTCGCAGTCGTAGCTCTGATGTGTGTCGGCCACGCGTCGCCTTACAACTCTCCATTCTCTATTGTGTTTCTTTTAAATGTCTCGTCTTGCCCTCCTTAGTCCGTTTGAGGGGTCAAAATATCGATCCACGATACTTTTTATGTGGGTATTCCCGAAGCTTACTGTTTGTTCTGTTCTTTGTAACGACTATTTTTGTGCTTGTTTGTGAATGCCGCTGAATTTTCTAGTGGTTACTCAATTCCTTTGAAAAAAATTTAAATAACTGAATGTTTGTTTGATTTTCTAGTGTCTATACCAATTGTCACTTTGATTGGCCAAACACAAATAATTCTATACTACAATTTTAAAAGCACTAATATGAAATATAGAAAACATACCAACAAGGCTTGTGATTTTAGGAAAAGTTTATCATTGCGACTTTTCCCCACAACCTCAAGATCAAGGGAGTCTACTCACAAGAATTCATTGTAGACAAAAAAAAACAAGGAGTAAAGAAACTAAACTTTATAGAAATTGCAAGAATAAGTTACAAGAGTTCTTATGTGTAATGGATGGTGAGAAAAACATAGATTAAACCATATAAATAGCCACTAAGCTCACAAAATTCATGCATTATGAGTCTATTAAGGCATAAGTGTTGTAACCAACGGAAATCCAAAAGTGTAACCTTAAAAACTCCATCAATCAGTCCATTACGGCCGTATGCTGCCATTACGGGTGACCATAATGGTTTGTTGAATTATATGTGCTTTATGAATTTTTCTCCATCTTCCCTTGAGTTTTGATTTCGGTTCTTGATCCTTTAGATTCCCACTAGGGCTATTTTTCTTTGATTTACCACTTTATTTGCATTGAAGAAGCTTCCCACTATCATAAATTGATATTTTGCTTAAAGACTTCTTAAAATGCATAAATTCCACTATTTTGCCACTATTTACGCGATTTCTCTTGATATTACTTTTGTCTGAAAGATTTGTGAGAATTCAATTAGAAAAGTATAAAAAGTCAATTTCAATAGCAATGCCAATAATAATAGATATAGTTTGAACTGCACAAGAAACTACCAGAACATTTTGAACTGAACACGTTCCAAAGCCAAATAAAAGGTACTAGAACCAGAAAAATCTTAGTCTTTTTATATTATACCTTTCTAGTATTATGCTATAAAACATCAAATAAATATTGGCATATAATACCAAATAAGGCAGACTTTAGAAATAAATTAATTCAACAAATATGTAGACATATATGATTAAAATGATAGGGATGAATGCTAGGAACACTCGCTTTGAGATTCTTTCAAACACTTAAGGAGTGGATCTATTTCCCTTAATGAAAATGTTAAGATGAGTGATTTTTGAACTACTCAGATGACAAATTATTCATATTATGATACCTAAACATTTATTCAGTTATATACTCCAACTCCAATGGTTTCAACATTAGCTACACAACTTCCTTTTCAGCGCATGTTTAACACATTCATTGCCTTCTGCTATTAATTTTTGAACACGTTTTCTGATATTGTCTTCGAACAAGTTCACCGCCTTCTACTATATCTCCTCGAACACGTTCATAGACTTCTGTTGATTCCTACGATCTAGACTAGACTTGTTGATTCCTTGCTCAACAATTTGGCTCACATTCACTTATGCCTAATTAGAAACATTATCTAGCACCCAAGAGCGTTTGGATGAGATTACACGAGTCTCTTGTACCTTAATCAATATCCTGGATTCGAATCCAGCAATAACGTTAAAACTCTCAGGGACAGTTTCCATAATTGGAATGAATTCTTTCAGAGTCCTTAAAGTCTTGTTTCCATCTTTATTTACTAAAGTAGATGTTGGAAATCTTCATTGTGATGTGTGCGAGTTTGCTAAACACAAGCGTCTACCTTTTACATTAAACAACAAGTGAAGCTCTTCCACCTTCTATCTTATTCTTTCAGATGTCTGGTCCCCTCTACCGTTCCAAATGCAACCGGTGCTAGGTGGTTTGTGGCTTTTATAGATGATTGAACCCGAGTTACTTGAGTGTTTTTACCTAAAAGCAAGTTGGATGTCGCGATTATCTTACAAATTTTTTCTACATGATTAAAAGTCAATTTAAAGTAAACATCAAAAGGCTCAAGTGTAATATGAAAAAAGTACTTCAATCATGTTCTTATTTCTTTTTGTCAAAAGGAGGGAATTTTCCTTGAGTCTATTATGTTAAAACTCTAGAACAAAATGGAATCGCAGAAAGGAAAAATGGGCATCTATTAGACCAAACCCGATCATTGCTGTTTCATCAAAATGTTCCCAAAATTTTGTGGGTGGAGGTTGTTCTCACTGTCGTTTACCCTCCAGAGTATTGCGGTTCAAGAATCTTATGGATATTCTTTCTTCCTTCTATCGAAATTTGTCAGCAAATAGTAATCTTAAACCTCGAATCTTTAATGTGTCTCAGTTATCAATGTTCATAGTCAAGACATGGAAAAACTCGATTCTGGAGCCCTAAGATGTGTTTTTGTTGGGCATTCCCCTAGTAAAAGGGATACAAGTGTTTCCATCCTCCATCTAAAAAGTTGTTTTGTGTCACAGGATGTAACCTTTCATGAGGATGAACCATACTTCACTCAATCTTATCTTCGGGGGGAGGATTTTAACGTAGATAAGATTGAAACACTCGAACTTCCTGGTCTTTATTGTATTAAATCAAATGCATGTGCCCCCTCTAGTCTTGAGTCAAATACACCCAATCTTTCCGATTTCGAGTCAAATAGACCCAATGTTTCTGGTTTTGAGTCAAACACATTTGTACTAGATCCATCTAAGGCTAAAGAACTAGGAGTTGAGTCAAATCAATCAAATTCACCAGCAGTTAAACTTGAATCTGAATTGCATCTAAAATATGGAAATTATTTGGTTTACATTAGAACGTAAAAGGTAATTCCAAAATCAACACAAGTTGAAGAGCCCGACTCGACTACTTCGAATGAAGTAATTAGTTATTCTGAATTACAAGATGAAATAATGACCCAAGCATTATATGATGACCTAGAACTTCCAATTGTCAGTAGAAAAAGGAACCAGAAAATGCACCAAACAACCTTTATATCCCCGTTCAAACTATCTATCTTTTCAAAATTTCTCACCTATCCATAGAGCCTTTCCTTACAAACCTAAGCACTACTTCCATACGTACTAATGTTTATGAGGCATTTTCTGATGAAAAATGGAAGCAAGCCATGAATAGCGAGATGGACATATTGAAGAAAAATAAAACTTGGGAGTTACTGACTTTACCAAAAGGGAAGAAACTGATTGGATGCAAATGAGTTTACATAGTAAAATTCAAGGCTGATGGATCAATTGAAAGATAAAAAAACCATGTTTGTTGCAAAACGTTTTACACAAATCTATGTAGCTTACTATTATGAGACATTTACTCCGGTTGCAAAGATGAATACATTCGTGGTAATTTTGTCACTTGCTGGCAACTATGTTTTAATTTACAACAATTTGATGTGAAGAATGTATTCTTATATTGGAAACTTGAGGAGGAAATTTATGTACATGTACTACTAGGGTGTGATAAAAATGTACCCGTCAAGTTAAAAAAGGCATTATATGGCCTCAAACAATCACCTCAGACATGGTTTGGAAGATTCACTATAGTTATGACATCTTTTAGGGTACAAGCAAAGTCATAAAGGGGAGTAACAGTTCTGTTAGTATATGTGGATGACATCATAATGATTGGAGATGATTAGAAGGAGCAATAAATCCTAATTATTTTTTGGCTAGAGAGTTTGAAGTACTTTATGGGAATCGAGTTTGAAGTACTTTGTGAGTTTGAAATACATTGCAAATTCACTTAAGGACAAAGGGGAAACATAGTGTAAACTTGCAAACATTCCTGTGGATCCAAATCTTAAACTGGGTAATACAGAAGATGTTGTAGTAGATAAAGAATTGTATCAACGTCTTGTTGAAAGATTAATTTACTTATCTCACACTAGACTAGATATTGTATATGATGTCAGTATGGTTGGTTAGTTCATGTTAGGCATGACAATGGGGGGGACGAGTTTTACCTTTCCCGTCCCTATATCCGATTTTCACTTACTTACCCGTTACCCTACCCATACCCAACAGCAGGGATGAGAAATTGAATCCCATCCTCATCCCCGACGGGTTCGGGTATCCCCGCATCATCCCCGTCCTTGCATTGAATAATTTATTTTCATAAAAAATAGAAGTTTTTTTGCAACTCCTAGAGCAATGTTGTAATGCATTATCCAAAACCATGTTCACTTTAATATTTGTTAGACCGAATGATTTAGTTGCTCCTTTAAATATCAATTGTAGTTTTTATAACATAGCAATTATCAAACAAAATAATATGGCATATCAACATAAAGTAATTTTCTACATTCAGGACGGGTTTGGGTATGGGTTCTAGGTGGGTACTTATATACCCGTTACCCTTCCCATATCCGTGTTTTGAAATCGGGGAAAACCCAAACCCATTCTCAAACCCAGTCAAAACTGGAAAAACCCGTCAAATTGGGTTTGGTTTGGACTGATAACCGTGGGTATGAGTTTTGTTGCCATGCCTAGTTCATGTACTGCCCGAAAGAGATACATTTAAAGGCATCTCATAGTATTCTGCATTATCTAAGGGAAATCCAGGAAGATGAATTTTGTTCACAAGAAATGGAAATACAACCCTTGAAGCCTACACTGATATAGACTATGCAGGGTCAATTGTTGATGGAGATCCATTATAGGGTACTGCAATTTTCTTGGAGGAAACCATGTGACTTGGAGGAATATAAAGCAAAATGTAGTAGCACGTTCTAATGCTGAAGCTGAATTTTGAGCCATGGCACAAGGCATTTGTGAATTACTTTGGCTCATATAATCAAGCTTTCAGCATAGCACATAATCCATTTCAATATGATCGAATTAAGCATATCAATGTTGATAAACACTTTATTAAGGAGAAGTTTGATAGTGGGTTGATTTGCACGCTATATGTGTCCTCCCAAGAGCAACTTACGAATATTCTCACTAAAGGATTAAATAGTTCAAATTTTGAACGAATTGTATTCAAGCTAGGAATGGAGAATACCTATTCAACAGCTTGACAAAAAGTGTTCCAATCAGTAAATTCATTGTATATAGGAGCATTTAAGTTTTTAGGTTGCATTTAGGGAGTTGGAGCTATAATTAAGTCTTTTGGTTGCATTTAGGGGGTTAGAGCTATAACTATTTATCCTTATAAATATAACATGTAATTAATTATTAACCTATTTAAAAAAAATTAATCATGACGTATATATAAACACATGATGGCTGAGTGCTTTACTCCTATTTTTCATATATATGTTTAGAAAAAAAGTTACATAAGTTTTTATCTCAATAAAAAAATTTAATTTAATTTTTATTCTCTAAAATTTCTTATTCCTATTTTAAACATATATGTTTAGAATTTTGTTTAGAGTAATTAAAAACGAAATTTAATACTTTTACTGAGAATAATTTTTTTTTGATACAAGAGAGCCGAAGCCCAAACAACTTATTTAAGCTCGTTTGTTATTGTTTTTTTAGTAATTTTTTTATAAAAATAATCACTTTTAATAGTAGTACTCCATTTGTTACAACTTTGTTTTTTTAAAAAAAAAAAAATCAGAATTTAAAAAAAAAAAATTTAGATTAAACTAATTTTATAACAAAAAGATTTCTTTTTATATAATTGTATCTAAACAAACTATTTTTGTTTTGAAAAAGTGACTTTTTTTTTGTCAAATAGCATGAAGGCTAGAATTCAGCCTTTAAGGTGAACAATTGATGTGTCCAGGTTCAAAGCTTCACCCTACATATATTATGCAATGTCCATGTCAACCGAGGTAAGCTCACATAGACAAAAAAAGTGATTTTTATAACAAGGTAAACAAACACAAAATATATTTTGATATTATTTATAAAATCTTTAAAAAGTAATTTCTAAATTATTCAATATAAAAATAATTTTCATTTTAATTTACAACAAACAAACTCTTAGAAAAAATACATCTTATTGTATTTAAAAACAACTTTTTTTAGTTTGTTCCATTTATAAACATCGCCAGTGTAAAAAGTTTTACACATTTAAAATGATAATTCATATGACCTTAATTCAATTAATGAACGTGTAAAACTTTTGTACACTTTCCTTCCAAAAAGAATATACAATTAGAGTAGCTTGTCCCACAAATTTCTGTTTTGATGTAACTCTGCACAAATTCAGAAATCTGAAATACAACAACCGAATGAGGGATACTACGAATCTAGATTTGCAGGAATCAGGTTGGGAGGAACTTCGTAAGGAAGCGCGTAAGATCGAAGGCGATCTCGACGTTAAGCTTTCTTCTTACGCTAAACTCGGTGCTAGATTCACTCAAGGAGGTTCAATTCCTTTCCCTTTTTATCCCATTCATCGTTTTTCTGTTGAATTGGATTGTTTTTGTTTTTAGTTTATGTTTGGATTTTATTTTGAGAGAGATGGAAGTGATTTTAGTATGTGATCTGGAGTGGAATGATTGATCTGTGGCTGATGTCGGTGGTACTAGCTTATGAAGTAGTGGCATGAACACGCAACACGACATTGATACTGACACGTCGATACTTATAAAGATTTGAAAAAAATGAATTAGTGTATGTTTGGTTTTGCGGTGACTTATTGATTTTGAATGAAAGGGAGTTGAATGTAAAGTGATTTATGTTCAGATGTATTTATGTAATAGTGGATTTGACAATAAATTTAAGGGCAAAATCAATTGTGGAAGCCAAAAGCTATTGATTCTAGCTTCAAGTAGAATCAATTCTACAATCAAAATTTTTTCTTCTTGAAATTATCCAAACATGATAAAATCAATTCTACAACCTCTAGAATCACTTTTGACCCTCCAAAATTGAAACCAAAAATATGCTTAATTGAATATAATCACACCTGTAAGGAACGTGTCATTGTTGACATGTGTCGGACACCAGACACGCTTTCCATCAGAAGTGTCGGTGTTTCTGTTAAATTCAACTTATTTTATTTTTAATATTTGATTAGAAACATAGAATTGATTTTAGTATGTGATCCATAATAGACTGAGAGTGGGTATGGTGGCGTATCTGCAAACACTCTGTAGCTCAAAACAATGTTTCATTGGGTTGGGGTTAGAGGTAAGAAATTGTTGGGCATGAGGGGAGTCCTAAAATAATGTAGATCATTAAATTGGACTTTGAGCAACCATACTAGTGAACTTAGACACCACATCTCCCAAAATCTTAGCACATTAGATGTAAGATCCTCTCACTTATATGATGTTCGACATCCACTTTTCCATTAAATGTAAGACTCTTACTCACACTTGAAATACCAATGGAAATGACCTGTCATAGGGTAATTCTGAGAGTGATTTCTTTTCACAGTCAAGGCATCACGGTCTTTTAATGGTAATGTTCATTGGCGCTTGTAATAGAGTGCAAGGAATGCACCTCACGAGGTGGACCATCGTTGGATTGATCGTGCGGTGGTGTGAAGAGTTGATGGATCTCTCTGAAGTGGACTAGGCTTTCCACGTGGAGGTTTAGTTCTGATGAGCTTTGGCCTAATGCGGAACAATATGTTTGAGTGCTCTGAAGTAGAATTGCTTTTTCCTGCAAATTGATTCTATTTTGACGATAGGATTTTGAGCTTTTGCCTGAATTGGTCTTTAGACTAAGATTTTTTTTCAACTTACTTTTTGGTGAATGTTTCCAAACATAAATAAATAACTTTACTTTCAACTCACTGTTAACCAAGTCAATTCTTTCAAATCAATATTTGCTACCGCAGAACCAAACACACACTTGGCGAATGCTTGGTTATGCAATGAGATACCATTTCTCATGTCCCAATGTTTATTGATGTGAGTTTTACAAAGTTCCCATTAGTAGAAGTGGTTGGATGTATGTTTGCTGCCACAGAAACTAACATGCGTTTAGTGTGTTTGGTTATGTTGGTCAGAATTTATTTTTCCTCTTGTCAAACATGGTTCTAACGAAAATACAAGTGATTGGTTACTACGAGGCTAAATTGATTTTGTTTTTATTCTTAAAATCTAGTTTGATTACGAGTAATGAAAAGATGCTTTTGTGTTAGATTGAATTGAAAAACTACAATTTATTATACATAACATTTGCTTTTGGGTAGTGATTATGTTTTACTATATTTAGTCTGCCTGCATACTGATGAGTTTTTTTTGAAAGACAAATGTTAGTTGTTTCTTGTTATTTTTGTTAGTAATGGGAGTTGAACCGATAACTCATGAGTTAATCATTGATTAAGTGATCAAACATTTTTGATGAATCAAATGTTAAGCAAACAATTTGAGGATTAACATATTTTATATTAAAATTGTGTTGGGATAATATGGTTATGGCGTTTACTTTTCATATTGCGCCTAGAAAACTAAAGATCTGTTCTGTTCGAGATAATATTCACCAATAATGAAAATTCTATCGTGTTTTAACTTTTATTGTAAGCACATTCTGACCTCTTGTTATTAGGTTATGTGGATGGTGGCTCACCATCTGTTGGGTCCAGTAGGTCTTGGAAGTCCATGGAAATGGAAATCCAATCCTTGCTCGAGAAACTATTGGACATAAATGATTCCATGAGTAGATGTGCTGCATCTGCTGGACCAGCTACTTCTGTAACCCAGAAGTTGGCTAGGCACAGAGATATTCTTCATGAGTTTACCCAGGTGTGTTGCTATAAAATTTATATTTTGTATATGTAATTTCAATTTTCAACTCAACCAGTTTAAAAAAATAAATAAAAATTTCTGGCATCAAAATTGTATGTTTGTTTTAAATGCCACACCATAAGCTGTATATTCTTTGTTTAGTTGATGGATGGACACTGCTTTGCGTTTGAATCTAAGAATAGGTGCATTTAGATTTTGCCGCCTTCTTACTTGCAATGCGTGAACTTGGGTACACTACAGCTGTCAGTTGTGAGTGTGGATGTTGGCTTCTAAAATGTTACTTTCCATTCTAGATTCAACTTGTGAGCCTTTGTATTTTGTTTGAATAAAAACATGTGGATTTTGGCCAATTTATGCCAAAATTAAAAGAAAGAGTTGTAACCAACTAATAAATTGCTGTCTTTAATAGTTGCATACTTTCACTTCATTGTTTAGGGATGTTTGACCCACTGAAGCTGCTACAATGTTACTTCGACATTTCCTCTCAATAAAATGATGCTTGTTGCCACTATTCGTATACCTGTCTCAGTTTCAGTGAAGTATCATAAACCAATTAGCACATATTATGTTATGCCAAGCCTGTAAAATTCGGTATGCTGCTGAATCAGTTGGCTTGTGATTCTTAAAACCTATCCTGCATATACACATAATTTATGCAATTTTGTAGAAAACGAACCAATTGAAATTGGAGAAAACCACTGAAGACTCTGTCTGATCCTATGGTGATAGTAGAAATGAATAGATTGACTCGATAATTTGATTTAATTCCTTTGGCATGCTTTGGAGGAAAGATTGTTAAAGATGCAACACTGAAATCAAGTTCGGGATCAAGGAATGAAGCTTCCTGCCAACATACTCCAAACATTGGGATCCTGGTGTAAATTACTATGCTTCATGCACAAGTTGGTTTTGATGCTTCAAGCAGTGGGATCTTAGGGGAAAATGTTTTGCTTGCGTTTGTTCATGCAAACACCCATAGTACAAGGTGTAACTTGAGGGAATGAGCATTGATAGAACGCCTAGAATAACTATGGTGTATCTAAGGAGAAAGAAGACACATGATGTATGGAATTACTGCCAAGAGTGTTGAGGATCTTATATTCGACTGTGGATTTGCCTGCATGTGGTCATAAGTTGGAGTCAATCCTCATCTTTTAGAAGTAGAGAAAAACTTCATAATATAAGCCAGTTTTGTGGGGTTGAGTTAGGTGCAACCCAAATTCTATGACAATATCATAGGGCCATATGTTATCTGCCACCTTGTCATGCTTTATAGATGTGTTGAGAGTCCCACATCTGATAGTTAATTGACCTGATTAGTGGTTACAAGTGAGAGGTAATCATAACGTCACAAACTGATTGTGTGGTGTTTGAGTTAGGTTTAACCCATTTTCGAAAAAGAATAGAGAAAATGGAAAAGATCAGGAAGGAGATATATAGTGTGGGAGTGGAAATTATGGGAGTTAGGCTGAGATTTTTGGGAGAAGATCGGACACTATTTTCTAGGCCTTTTGTTTTGTTCAATTTTTTGTATTTTCTCTTTGTAATTTCAGAACCCAGGATCTATTGTCACCATTAATACCATATTTTCTATGCTCTGTTTTAATCATATTCAGGTATCAGGTTTATCATACACATATAATATTGGACACAAATAAGGGAAGAACAGAAATGTATTCTCTCTTGTTACATTCCATCTGGTGAAATTCCTACCATCGATCAAAAAGGAGATAGTGAGATACATTAAAATATAAAAAGGGGGAGATGGAGATTTGATGGTGGAGATTAAAACTGAAGAGAAATCCCGTGAAAATCCCATGCAGAGGAAATCTAGTGAAAATCCCACCGGAGGAAATCCATTCCCTGCTTAGCACACTTAGCCAAATTGAACTTAATGTGTTTCATAGCCTACCATCAGACCATGATTTCTTTATTTCGCTGCTTTTAGATGATATATTCTCTGTGGTTCTTTGTGGCTAAGCCTTTTCTACTTTTATGTAAAATTTTAATTATAAATTCTTATGTAGGAATTAGCAATTATTTTTTTAATATTTACAAATTTGTACATTACTGTAATAAATTGGTTTCTATAGTAACTTTTTTTTAAATTACTCTAGTAAGTTGACTTTAAATGTGTTTTTACCTTCTTTGTTGTTTGCTTCAGGAGTTCAGGCGTACCAAGGGGAACATAAACTCAATGAAGGAACATGCAGAGCTTTTAGGTTCTGTTAGGGATGATATTTCGGACTTTAAGGTGAATCCTGAGCATGATCTGAGTTAAATTATACAATTATTTTCCTATATGTATACTAGACTTAACTTCTTCTTGCAGGCATCTGGTAGTATGTCACCAAGGATGCAGTTATTACGTGAGAGAGCCGCCATCCATGGAAGTACATCTCATGTAAGTATTATTGTGACCGTTAATTAAGCATCAGTCCCTGGAAAGTTGTGCGTCTGTGAGAAGAAACCATGCTTGTTGCTCAATATAGCTCATGGATCCGTTTTTCATTATTAATGAGTTAGGATCGTCTCCATTGAAATAGAAGTGTCAATTACGAATGTTTTGGAGTATAAATGTTTAATAAATATCACCAATTTTTGAAATGTGTACATTTAAATCATTTATCTACTCTAAAACTATAGTAATGGTCACCTCCATTTATTTTGAGAAATGAAGAGGATCCATTCCCATTATTAATGTCATATAGCTAGGTGAACTGGCATGTAGCTAACATTTGTCAATGTGGTGTTTGTTCTTGCCTGCATGTCATATGGCATTGGCGTATTTTAAATCAATTCTAAGGTTAAAACCATAGTTAGACCTTCCCGATATACAAAATTTGAGCCGACTTGATATTGAGATTTCAGTATTCAAGCAGTGATGGAAGTTGCTTAATTTTCAGTTACCCTTTACTCTTCCAAATTTTTAAATTACTTTTATTGATTGAAGTGCCATGAAGAGTTGACAGGCCACTCTCTTTAGACACTGCTGCATCTGTGCACATTTATGGTTTCATTATGGTCACATTAATGCTTAGTTTGGTATGAGTATATCCAATTCTTAGGGCATTTTGTCGGTTTATAGATATTTCGAAATTTGCAGTACTGCATTAATAGATTGGAGAAGAATATCTTCCAGTAAGATTTAGTTTTAAAGATTTCTCACTTAGCACTTACAAGAAGCCATAATAATGGGTCCTATAGAAACTCTTATCAGATCTTTGAAACCATTACTCTGATATCCTGTTTTTTTGCGGATTCTTGATTCACTCACTTTCCCTGCATTTTTTCAGATAGATGAAGTTATTAGTCAAGCTCAAGCAACAAGAGCTGTCTTGGGTTCTCAGAGGGCATTGTTTGGCGACGTTCAAGGAAAAGTGAGGCTTCTTGGGGACAAGTTCCCCATTATTCGTAGCTTGCTCGGTATGTTGGACAGTAGTTTTTATCTTTCTAATTTGCCATTGATTTTCAAATTTTTATTTCTTGGCTCATTTTTGTTGACCTAATACATTGCTTTTGCAGGTTCGATAAGAAGGCGAAAATCAAGGGATACCCTTATTCTGTCAGCAGTCATTGCTGCTTGTACGTTGTTTCTCATTATTTATTGGCTTTCAAAGTAACAAAAAGATTTTGTAACACAAAGGTAGTGAATTATGGTACTTTTTACTCATTGAATTTTTCTACTTCTTTCTTTGCATATTTACTTTTTAGGGATGAGAAAGATTTAAGATTTTTTTACACTCCGCATTTGTCTGGGAGCCTTATATTTGTGTTTAGTTGATTGTGTTAAATAATATATTTGACTTTTGAATTTATATAAATTAATTATCGTTGGTTCTACTGTTTTTTTGGGTCAAATTATATGCTACTTCTCTTTCCTCGCGAGCTTAACTCAGTTGATAGGGACAATGTATAATGTATGCAAGGTCCCGGCCACCACAGAAAAATACGCTACTTCTCTGTTTTTTTTTTTTTGGTATGGGTGGGGGATACTAAGTTCATACATAAATCAAAATTTCCTCAAGAAAAAAAGAAAAATACATAAACTCAAAATTGAAATTCATGGATGGAATTTTGAAACTTGCTGGGGTTTAGGCTTATTTTTTCCCATTTAATATACTTTCTTAGCTGCCTCATGAAGTTGGAAAAAAATGTTTATAACAATGGATATGTCCACGTTGATTTTAATTATATTAAACTACACAAATAAATAATAAGTTAGGATATCCACTACTAATATTTTAGTTTTCTCCTTAGGTAGTCTTCTAAGGGAATATATATTCTGGATAAGTTAAGCTTTTAGGATCTTATGGTGAACAAAGAGATACAAAATGGCAATAGCAATTGCTAGTGATGTCCGTGGCTTTCTCTGATGTTCAAGTTAATATTTGATCGAGATAAATAAGAGCCATCAAAGTGAAAATATACCGTAGTCTCTTACATATCACTTTCTTATATGAGATCATCTCCCATTTTACATAGCTGTGTCAAAAAAAGAAAAGAAAAGAACTAATAGCAAGACTCTTGTAACCAAACAAGTTTCGCTAGCGCCCAACTGAAATACCTAAAATACCCTTGTGTTAGCTTGTGTTAGTTAACTAACGCAAGTGTGAAATTTTGCGTTACTTAAATCACGCAGAGTGACTTAACTCACTTTTTTTTAAATTTATTTACTATATTCTAATTTATTTGTTCACTTTATTCTAATTATTCAAATTAATTTATTTACTTTATTCTAATTTATTTGTTTACTTTTATTCAAATTTATTTATTTACTTTAATATAATTAATTTATTTACTTTATTCAAATTAATTTATTTACTTTTTCTAATTTATTTATTCACTTTATTCTAATGTAATTATTTATGTTATTCTAATTTATTTATTCACATAAAATAATTATTTATTCGAATTTATTTATTAAATAAATGAAAATATAAAATAAATAAAAAGAAATGAACTAAATTAATATTTATTCAGATTTATTCATTAAATACAAAATCAGAAAATAAAAGCAAATATAAATAAAAAGAAACGAACAAAATTAATACATATAACATCTCATTTTATTAATAGAATTCATACGATAATTGATACATTTATTCGAATTCACTAAATCTACTTATTTTCTTTTTACCCTCTTGGGGTAAAAAGTGAGCAGCCTTTTTGGGGCAAAATATTGACCAACCTTCTTGGGGGAAAAGGCATCATCAACTTGGGGTAAATCTAAATCTGGTTCTTTTTATACCCCAAGAAAATTCTTTTTACCCATGGTAAAAAGTTTTTGGGGTAAACAGAAGCAAATTTAATTTTACCCCAAATATTGATCTCTTTTTCCCCAAGCCGGCTAGTCACTATTTTGCCCCAAGAAGTCTGATCACTTTTGCCCCAAAGAGACTATTGAAAAAAGAAAGAGAGAAGAAAAATAGAGGGAGAGAGTGAGGAGGAAGAGAAAGTGATATGGTGTGAGGAAATAGGGAAGTATGAAGGGGTATTTATAGGTGGGAATGGTAGTATAGGTTATAACTACCATAAATGTGGTCAAAAAAACGTGTAAACTTGGTAAAAAAAACGTGTAGATTGAAGGTTGAAAACCTGACCACCGTCCAAAAAACGTGTGTTCTTGAGTTCAGACCACCGGCCAACATGAGTGAGTTAACTCACGCCCAGGCCAGTGGTGCGTGACTTAACTCGCACAAGGGTATAACTGAAAATTCAGCAGGGCGCGAGCAAAATGTGCTGGTAGAAGAGCAGAATTCTAACTATTTTTCATTTGATAGCTGCATCATTCAAGAGTTTTGATTTGATTTCAAATGGCCTTAGTGTCGGGTCAAAAGACATTGGGCCTTAGGACTTCCCTTTTCAGTCCAAAATGGGATGAAAATTGCTCTTTTCCTTTTCGTTTTTGATCATTCCCTTAATTCAGTGTGAGTTAAGTCACATGGACACTTTTAAGATTAGTTCAATCACATTTTAAGCTGGCTCGACCGATCTTAAAAGTGCCCGCGTAAGTTAACTCACGCTGAAAAATGTCGAGCGTGAGTTAACTCATGCTGAATTAAGGGAACATGCAATTTTAATAGGGAGAAGAACAATTTTCAAATGGGATTGGTTGCTGAATTTGTTCTACGGGCACCTCAATTTCACTTTCAATCGGGATATTTTTTTATGTGTAAAATTCGATCGGATGGTAGCTTCCGATTGATTTTTATTTTTTTTTCTAGCAAAGTGAGCAATTTTTTTTGTTTGGATTCCTGTTGTGGTCTTTTCTCGCGTCATTATATAGAATGACCATGAAATATTTGAAGCAACGAATTGTAGAGGTGTGTTGACGTGTTGTTTCTTTAAATTATGTATTGGATAGAGGATTTTGAAGAGGAGAGGAGCATTTACTTTTCTAAATTTCTAGATACCATGATGTGTTTTTTAAAATGAATTAAGTATAATTGAAATATTTGATGATCATTTATCAATATTTAAACTTTTTTAATGTGAAATATATTCTAAAATGTATACTAAGCCATTCAAAGTCTTCCCTCCCAAACCCTTCAAAATCTTCCTCTCAAACATACCCTCGGTATTCTAAACACAAGCTAAGTGCTGAACAAGGTTAGTTCAGATACATACGTGTGAGAAGAGAGGTGTGGACAATATGTGCATGTCACTAACATTTGAAAAAAATTACGTGGAATGAAAAGAATGACGTAGAGCAACGAGTGAATGAAAGGTATACATAAATTTGCAGACAATCATTTCCATATTACAATTTGTAAGCTGTAAGCAATTAATTCATAGATATTCTAAATCACACAAATTTTGATATTATTGAAGTTAGTACACGTGAAGGAAAGAAATCACAACTACTTGATTCTTTGTCTCTA
>Ga0315914_1001426_pt1 | contig 35615 bp, 33 predicted proteins | sample MpolenodulesMG_FD_203920 | JGI IMG/M metagenome (GOLD analysis project Ga0315914, IMG submission 203920) | Medicago polymorpha root nodule microbial communities from Los Angeles, California, United States - elongated nodules | ecosystem: Host-associated > Plants > Roots > Nodule | place: USA...
TAAGTAAATGGTCCCTATAAATATTCAGAATTTTGTTTTTAGTCCCTACAAAATAAAATCACACTTTCTAGTCCTATAAAATTTTCTATCAACATTTTTAGTCCTACAAAAAATTTCCATAAGTTTTTTTAGTCCCTGTCAAAAAATTTCATCAACATTTTTGGTCCCTAAAATGCTTAAGGAAAATGTCACATGGACTAAAAAGTGTGATTTTATTTTATATGGACTAAAAACAAAACTGTGAATATTTATAGGGACTAAAAATTTAATTAACCCTTAAAACAAAGCAAGGAATTCTAGCAAACAGGACAAATTAATTTGTCATGTTTGAGAGATAAACAAGGCATTACAGAGAATCGGCAGCGGCCTATTTGCTAGAATTCCCTGCTTTGTTTTGTCCTTCTTTTATGTAAGTATCATTGACAAGGTTATAAAAAATGGGACATTACCGAAAAAATGGCCGTTGCAAAATGGTATCGGCAGCGGCCGTTGCCGTTTTTGCCCCTTTTAACGCCGAGAAAAACTTCACAGAGAAATTGCTGTTACATAACGACGTTACGGACGCAAACGCCATTACGGCTGTGAAACGCCGTTACGACAAAAAAAAATAGAAATTTAAAATTGCTTGTAGTTGTTTCATCTTTCAATATTCCAAATCTCCTCAAGGTAATTTAAAATTGACTCTCAATCTCCTAATTTAGGTAGCGAAAAACTATATGCGATTTCAGAAGGAACGAAAAATAAAAAAAATTGGGGTTTTGATTGTGTTGTGACTCTATTAATGGGAAAGAAAAACAGAGAATAAATGAACATTGATAGATAGAGTTAGAGAGTGAGTGAGTGGGTGACCTTCTTTTTGTTGTTGTGTGTTGCGTTTTTTTACCGTTTGTGACTCTGTTGTTTATTGTTTGTTGCGTTTGTTGTGTTCTTGTCTGTGTGTGGTGTAGGAAGAATTAGATTGTATGTATGTGCTGCGTGCGTTTTGATAGTATACGACGAGGTCATGTTTTTTATTTTTTATTTTGAATGTAGCCTAGTTTTATTATTATATATATTTACTTTAAAGATGTTATAACAATGGGAAAAAAAAAAGAATAATTTAAGTTATTATACTTTATATGCTAATGTATATAATTTTAATAGGATATGTGCAACGTTGTGATTAATTCACATCGCGAAGACCGTTATTTATATCGCAATGTCCATTATAGCCGAAATCACGAAAACATTGACGCGACCGCGACCATTATTTAAAACTAATCTGTCCGGTGAGGATGGATGAGAGGCAACAATGGCGGAATGTGCTCCGTACGGTGGCGATGAGTCTTCATGGTGGAACGAAATGTACCTGCAGACACGTTAGCACTCCAATGTTCAAATCAGTAATGGAAGTGAGAAAGACTGTGTAGAAAGTGTTGTGAAAAGTGAATCATGCCTTGAGGGTGAAGCTAAGTCACCCTTATATAGGCGCACGTGAGAATAATTGTCTTCGGGTTTTGCGGCGTGTGATTAGGGAACAGTTAGAGGACACATGTAAATTAAAGTGGTCCTCTCACAGTGGCGTTCTTAGAAGCGACGCGGTGTACTGAATTTGGGGTGTTCTTTCAGCGTTAAGCCTTAAGGCATTGTAAATATAGTTCATGTGTTAACATGAGATTGGTCTTCTGACCGGTTCAGAACAAAAACCTTGATCATTATCACCTATGTCCGCTATCATGTGCTTTTTAGAAATAACATGTGTCAACTTTGTCTTAGACTGGCTTTTGTGTAATTCTTTAGTGTAATTTGGTTCAGACCCCCTCCTCACTTTTATGGTATTTTCTAGACCTTTATAAAAAAAACTGTATTTTTTTAAAATTAATTTAAATTATAACTGTTAACAAATAAATATAATTTTGTCCAAGGGTGATGTATCATATAGGCATATTATTGTCTTATCTACTATATAGAATATATTATAAAGGTAGAAATACTGACATACTATATATTAAAATTTTAGGCTAAAATTTGAGACAACTTTTTCCTAAAATGGATAAAACTAAAAATTGTGTGCAACTTGGGAGGAATGAATGCAACATTTCAGCAAACAAAAAACACAAAACACCACAAATAAGAACATTGAGAGATAAGTATAATTATACTCTTTTTTTTTCTTTAATTCTTCACTTTCTTAGGGAAGGATGACTAATAATCTAAATTTCAACCAAAAACTAAATAAAATCTAACAAAAAATTGTCCAACTCAGAATCAAACCCAGATTCTCATATAGAATTATTTTCTATTTTTTATATGCCTCTCACCATGACATGATATGATGTATCTCTTATATCAACAACAAAATTATACTTGTCTTCTAAAAAAAATTATACATGTATTTATAAATATATTTTATTTATAAATATATTTTATATATAAGTATTATATATAAGTATTTTTAAAGAGAAATACTAATTAGTGTCATTGAGGCATTGGTCAAACTTCAAACAATTAAAAGTGGTAACTTTTGCATAAAAAATTGTGTAATTATTAAATTCATATTTGTTTGACTTATATTTTTATTTTTTAAATAAAATTTCTTATAATATGTTAACGTTTGACTTATATTTTTATTTTTAAAATAATTTTTTTATAATAGATTCTTTAAAAATTTATGCTTTTAAAGCCTTGAACTTTCCTGGATATCTCACTATCTCTCTCTAACCTTGTCAAACACCATCTACCTTCTTCTTAAACATTGAGTTAAATATTTTCTTTGAACCTTACCCATCCAAGAAAAAAAGGCACAAAATCCAAATACCCTTTATCTATTTGATATTAAAGTTGTTAACCTTGTCTCTTTTTATGTGATTAATATCTTTGTGGTGGTTATTGCAGAATTCCAAAGAAAAAAATGCTTCAACTTTTGTTGACGATGTCTTTCTCTGCTGTTCCTTTAATTCTCTATATTCCACCAATCAGAAGCTTAAACAATTTTGTGGAAACCATGGAAGAAATTAAGAGAGAATCAAGACTATTTAACAACATGTTGAATCCACGATTACAGGCTGGTTTGTCTAGGATCTTGAATCGTATACTTTTCAACACAAGGTAGATTCAAGAATATAATAATGGTTTTGGTTAATTTGAACCATGCAGAATGTTAATTTAAATGTTTTTTCTGTTCCCTCACTCTTCTAGATTGTATTTACTTTGAATTTTAATTCTATGTCACCTTTAGTTAATGATTTTGATGTTATTGTGGAATCATGTTGAGTTGAATCGAAAACTTTTAGGTGATGTCTTTTAATTTGGCGATTTATTCCTTTTCTTAATTTTACTATTTGTTTACTAAAGGTATTGTGAAACATTTATGATGATATTGTTAAACAAGTGGTGGAGCTAAACTGATTTGTTTCAACCGGCTAAAGTTAGTGGGGGATCAAATTCGAGTAGTGATATTTGAATAATCATTTGAAATAATTTTTTCTTCTTCTGTTTATTGGTTAAAAATAATGGAGAAATAATAAGAAGATAATGTGAGTATGATATAAAGTTGTCAAAAAATGGTATGAATATCATTCCCATCGAACTCAACTCTAAATTCCAAAATCTTTAACTCGATACAAGTTTAAAAAGTAAGGATCCTTTTCATTTGTTTAAAATAAATAGAGAATGTCATTTGCTAAGATATAAATAAAAAAAATTGATAATGAAACTTACAACTAAATTGATCACACTATTAATTTTTTTTCAAGCTTGATTGCAGAAGAAATGATGAGGATACTAACTCAATTTAAAATTGTTGTCGGCACTAGTAATTGCGGCTATAATATTGTTGTTGTGGCACCCTCCATAAAAGCATTGCACCGCATTTGTAGTGTGATTTTGAATTATGTGTAAAATTGCACGAATATGCATCATACAATCTTGGCCATGCTCCTTTAACATGACTCATATCGAATAAAAAATCTTGCTTTTAACAAACTTTTAATGTGTGTTTCAAACACCTCCCATCCCAATCAAAAATCAGTGTGCAAATTGAAACTCTATTGTGGTGGATAAATATTAATGGCACAATGTGGATCACAACAATCACAATCTATTTCGTAAAAAAAAAAATCACAATCTATCTTTTAAAAAAAACAAAAAAAACTAATACCACCCCACCATCTCACGCTTTTCTCTTCAAGTGTGGTTAATGACCTTCAGTTCAAAGTAAATTGTTCGAGAGAATACAAATGTAAAATGTAAGTTTAAATAAGTTTTAACCCCTCTATTTTGACTAAATCTAGATTTTAACCCCTTTATTTTAAAATTTGGAACTTGAGCCTCCTTATTTTATATTTTTTATGATTTTCCAACCATCATATTTGGGCTCATATTATTTTAAATAAAAATTTGTAATTAATAATCAGAATATTTTTTCTTCAAAATATTTTAATTTTTAAAAATAAATAATTAAAGAATTTTTAATGTTAAGTAATTATTTTATTTTTTTGTTAAAAACTAAGAAACTAAAAACAGGAGTGGCCTGGAACAATTACACAATATAATGTCTAATATAAGGCATGCCTGAACTATCCCTAGTCACTAAAGGAACCACAAAAGCATGTGGTAAAGCCCACCATTGTGAGAAAAACATAGGTAAACCAGACCATTGTTTGCAAGTGCATTAGCTGCAACATTGCCTTCTCTAATAATATGGGAACAAAAGCAGTTTAAATCTCTAGCAATCCTAAAACAATTAGTAATGATTCCTTAATCCAAAGGTTACTCCAATCAAACTTTTTGTTTTTCTACAACATACATGAAAGCACAAAGTTTTGCGGTGTAGCTACTGCATTTCCAATGTTTTGGGAAAATCATCCTAACAAATTGGAGTGACAGTCTTTGGAGATGATCCAAATAGTAGATAAGGAGGGGTGAAGGTGAGAAAAACACAAGAAAAGAGGGGGTTGAATTGTATTTGTCGTTTTTTGAAAACTTTTTAAAGAACATGGATAGCAGCGAAAAGTATAGATATAAGGGATAAAAACGACACAGAGAGTTTATCCTAGTTCACCCCACAACCTGGGTTAACTTTCATACTCATTACAATTCCAAGGGATTTTCTGCTATAATTAAATCCAAATTACAACAATCAACACAAAGATGACCTTGTCTTAGATTTCCTTGCTCACTTAATTTTTTATTGTCCTTTTGTTGTCCAGGTTTGATATATGATAGGTATTTGGGGAGCCATTCAACATTCTATTCAATCTACTACTTCGGCAGCTGAAACTATCTTTTTGTTATTGGATACATTGTCTGCCGAACAAAACCAACGGTTGGCAACAACATTATGAAGCCTTTGGAAGCATTGTAATCTAAAAGTTTGGGATGATGCCACAGAGGTAAGTGCCATGGTTGTTGAGCGTGCATAGAATTCGGTCGACGATTGGCATCTTGCAAACGCCTCTAGCATAGCTGCTTCCGCAACTCAACAGCAGGTGCATCAGCCTCATGATGGGGAGCATTCAGCCACAGCTTCAGATACAGGCAGTTGTACGGCACATGCGGCTTCCAATTGCTGGAAGCATCCTTTGTAAGGTAGGTATAGGTGTAACATCGATGTTGCGTTCTCATATAGTCTTAACCGAACTGGAATTGGCATTTGTGTTCGGGATTCTGAAGGTACATTTGTCTTGGCAAAAGTTGTCAGCTTTCCATGTATTTACTCGGTTGATGTTGGTGAAGCATTGGGGTTACATAGTGTTATGCAATGGTTGAATGATATGCAATTTGACAATGTTGATTTTGAAACCGATTCCAAGATTACTCGTGACACTTTTCATTCTACTCGAGATGACATTTTTGAATTTCGGTGCATTATTTCTTCTTGTTGATCTCTCTTCAGCTCTTCTTTTACCAACTCTAGGGTGGAGTTTGCTAGGCGACAAGCAAATGCGATTGCTCATCTGCTTGCAGAAGAAGCCACGTTTCTAGCTAGTCCCGTTGTTTATTTTAATACACCCGATTGTACTAAATCTCTTATTATTAATGAAATGCTATAAGCATATTTCTTTCAAAAAAAAAAGTTGTTTACAAAAAGATAGCGTTTACAAAAACTCTAGAAGTAGTAAACAAATATGAAGCATAATACACTTATAGTGTATTTCCTACAAATGTTTCTTTTTACTTTTTTTTAGACAAGGTATATACTATGAACAAGTATGTTTATAATTACAATAGTATATATGAACATGTTAGACATTGTATGTATGTACGTGAATAGGTTTGAGTGGTGTCGTAACATTCTTCAATTAAACTCTGTCCTTTATATAAAGATGAGTCTGAGATGACCGTTGTTGAAGAAATCCTTGTCTTTGAATGCTTGCTTAAATGTTAAGATATCTTGGATAATTGTGGTTAGCACACCACTCATTTAAATTCATCAATGATACTATTAAGGAGCATAATTCACTTACTTGAGTAAGAATAAACTTTCATTTCTTAAGCAAAGAGTTGTTGCGTGTAACAATGACAAATTCTTAAGTTAAATGTTGGCACAAAGGATCTCACTCCAGAGGCTTGAACACCAGTGTTGACTTTAATATAGTTGACCTTAATCTTGGTGCAAAGCTTTGTCTTTATCTATGACATAGAGTTCATAAAAGTCTAGAGTTTTGACCCGTAGTGTAGAGCTTTTACTTCATGTCCAGAGCTTTGACTTGGTTCAGAGCTTTGACTTTACGTCTATAGGAAGTATATCACTTTTGTACGTAGAATTTCCTACACAGTTAAAGACACATTAGTCTAGAGTGGCATTTGTTGCAGAAACATACACTTCAAGATCAGATGGTCCATTGGACGAGGTAGAAGGTTAAAAACGAAACTCAATACCAGATGCTTGCAACAAAGAAGAGTCCACTACAAACACAAGTGTTCCAGAATAATAGATGAATGAAGGAGCAGTCAGTAGCTTCATTGACCTTCTCTTCGTAGCAACTTCTGTAGAGTCTTGGAGCTGATGAACCCAATTGAGTAGTTCATCTATATGAGACTGGAACTTGTTGTTGTCTCCCATAATACTCAGTATTCTAGAGTTTTAACTAAGTGCAAGTATACACTGTCCAAGTTATAATATAAAAAGATATTGATCCCACAGGGACTAGAGCTCTATACCTTCCTATAAATTTCCAGTGGATAACTTGTTTGCAAGGAAATAAAAATAAATCTTAGGTGTCACAAAAATAAAATAAAGATAGTAGTTTGTGAAAACAGTTTAAAAGACTTAGAAGTTCTCAAAAGTAAAAGTTTGGTTTAAACAAAGAGTCATTTATGTCGGAGCTTCACTACGATATACATAGCTAGACCTTTCTATGACATCCTACCATATGTCGGAGCTTCACTACGATATACATAGCTATATCTTTCAATGACATCCTACCAACCTTGTGGCCTTAAGGGTCTTTCGTCATAGCCATTATGTTATGCAGGAGAAGACATAGCTTCATTTGGGTACAATCACAATACTTAACATGCAAGATTACTTTAGTTAGATCATATGTAGCTCTCCATCTAAGAAGAGGCTGAGCCATGGCCTATGACAAGATTCCTAGATAGATCTTGGTGCATCTCTAGGCTCTTCGAAGACATGGTTTAAGTTCAAGCAGTTTGTCTTGATCCCTTCTTATTTCGGTACTTAAGGATGTAACTCATATCAAACAAACATTTTCCATTTGCATTATCTTTCACTCTCGGGGAACTTGGCATTAAAAATAAAACTGGTCAAGTTTTACCTTCAAAGATTTTGCATTAAACCTATTTGTTTGAAAGAAGCACAAGTCTATAGCTCTTTAAATCTTAAATGAAGAATATTATAACCTCATCATGTATAAACCACAAGAATGAACTTAGCTCATGATGAACTTAACCACAAAGATGAAGATGAAATGAAACATAAATGAAAATATGAAAAAGCTAAACTGATATATAATAAAGAGTTAAGGAAAAATTCCAATCCAACAAGGAAAGAGTTTAGCACAAAGCATCTCCAAAGTAAGAACTATAAATAACTAATAGCTAGCACTCATGCTCATCTATGAGGAATATGAGATGGAGTAAGAACTCTAGCACAAAGCATCTCCAAAGTAAGAACTATAAATAACTAATAGCTAGCACTCATGCTCATCTATGAGGAATATGAGATGGAGTAAGAACTCTAATGGCTGCTAACCCTACATGGAAGTTGACCTTTCAATTCACTACAAATTATCGAACCCTTGGCACTAACATGTGGTTTTCCTTTTATAGTACAAGGCCAACCACTACAAGTTGTACCCTTTGGTCACTTCCCACACGTGTTGTCCTTATCTTATCCTTGCAGTACCAAGCATATTCTATTATTCCTTGTACTACCAATGATTGGCTCCAGCTGATAGAACTTAGCCATTAAGCAATGACAATCAAGGGTCCCGTGGGTTCATACTATTGTATGACCATCCTAAGCAATCTGCAATGCAATATTTCCTTGCATCTTCTAGCGTTGAATCTTGATACATCGCCATACTCCCTTTCCACGTTGTAGCTGCTTAGATCTCCAATGCATTTCCTCATCATGTTCCAGAAGACATCCATAACAAGCATTACTACTTCAAAATGATTAATTAACACAAAAAACTACTTAAAACTATAAATTCCTAAAAAGTCATTAATTAGATGCTTTACACCATGAAATCACTCAATTTCTCATAGATTGTGAGGGATAAGTGCAATGTAGTAACCTGCAAAAATTTCTCATCCTCAAGTGATGCAGTTCAAGCATTAGGTCTTTCTTAAGCAGGCTTAACCTCAACTATAGTTACTCAAGTAAACTCTAATCACCCCCTAACAAGATAGCCTGTATATTTCAGACCTATATTTACCGTCAAGGTTCTTATTGTTCCTTATGCTTCATATTTACACACTTACTCAAAGTTGCAATTTTGTGTAACTCTAGATGGAAATTACTCACAGAGCTACATTGCACGGATGCTACCAGAATTAACTTATTCACCATAAATAATCATCATAGAACCCTCACTTAATAATAAGCCAAAATACTTCATTTCTATGAAAAGGGCTACAATTAACAACTGAAATAGAAAACAACCTGGGCCTACAACTTCTTATCCTTCCCCCAAACTTGAATTGAGTTATGTAAACAAAACTCAAATTCAAAGTTTGTAATAAGGAGTTGTGGCTACACTACCAACAAGAAATAATAAGGCACAAATTTAAAATTGTAGAAATAAAATTAGTAAGTTATACCAAATCAAGTGAAAAGATAGAAAAAAGGGCGATGGAGCACTGCCTTGTTACAAAGCTACAATTTTGAACAACTTCACTTAGGGTCAACCATTAGTCTCACACATAAGTGTGTCTCTTCTTCTATATTTGGGTTGGCCCTTCGTTAGTTTGCTCTGATTGAGCCTTGCCTACAACAACATCATTGTTCTTTTTGTAGTGTCACTCCTTTTCAGCACCATCGAACTTGGGTGGTTTCTGAGTGTGATTCTTCATCAAAATCTTCGAAGGGAAGGGAACATGAGGTAGGTCAGAAGGTGGAATCTGTGAAGCTACAACTTCAAGTTGTGTGCTATGGGGAGCTATATCTTTCAGGAAAGCTACACCTTCTTGCAACTTTGACACCTCCTCTGGTTTTTCAACAATCACATGCGTAGGTGTGTTTTCTTCCACAACTAAATCTTTGTGAGCCTCTTCTTGAGTTTCTTCTTCAACATTTTCTTTTTCAAATTCCTCATCAGCATCACCTTCTTCTTCCTCATCAACAACTTCTTCTTCTTGCTTTTCTTCTTCATCTCCTTGCTCAACCTGCAGAAAACGCAATAAGTGTAAAAATTCTTGATCTGACTTGCTTTGCTCTTTTTTCTGCAGTAGTCTTGTCTTTCTTTAATAATTTGCTCTTGACTTCTTTCTTCTTATTCTTCTCAATCTCTTTTGTTTCATCTTCCAAGACTTCAGTAACTTGGCTTTCCTCCTTCTTCATCTTTGTACTCTTTTTCTTCCTTCTTCTGTTCTTCACCAACAAAGTTGTTATGTGGATGTTCTTCTTGAACTAGCTCTTCCAACTCTTTCTCCTCTTCCACATGTTCACTTTGTTTTGCTTTCCCCTTCCTCTTGCGTTCAGTTTTTTTTTTTTTTTTTTTTTTTTAAGTTATAGCTTCCTATGTGGAAGGTACATCCTTCTGCATCTCTGATTCTAGGGTAGCCTATTGAACCTTGTGTGCCATAATGTGACCCGGTAAAACCAGAAAAGGGCTCCTTTGAATATCCTGCCATGCATATCATAACATGTCTTCTTCCATGCTTCACCACATCCTCTCATGAACCTCCAGAAGTCTTGACTTTCCTCTTTTAACTCTTCAATTTCCTTTCTAGAGACCAATTTCTCTGGTTGGGAGCTGCAACTCTCAATGTCTTGGGCATACTCAAACTCTTATCACTTTGTAAAAAACGCCTTATAGAAATATTCAGCTCCAAACAACCATTTAGAACTTAATTTCCTAAAAATTCAATTCTGACTTTGGACTTAATATGTTGAGAAAGTTATTCAAATTTTTTTCTTTCTTTCACTAAGAACATGAATATTTAGACGAAATTCCTTATCATTGTACTGAAGAAAAAAAATCCATGCCCAATCCACACACACAAAGCACCAACTATTTTACATAGTACAAAAACTATTATGCACAAAACTGCAGCAGCTATTCGGGGATGAGCATAGATTGCAAAGAACAAAATTTATACACAGCAACAACTATTGAACCTAGCCTGCCAAGGAAACACATTTACAGTACATATATCTAGTCATAGAACTTTACCAAGTATTCATGTTTTTGGGTTTTGGGGCCAGAATTGGACCTTGAATTGAATATTCGTAAGACTGAGATATTTTGGCCTTCATGTGATGGTAATAAGCATCGTGGGGGGTTTTTTCCTGCGGATATTGGGAGGCCGGCGTTTGGGGTGAAATTGCTCGGAGGGGCTGTTAGCCGAGATAAAGGTTTTATTGAGGGGTTAGCCATGAAGATAACTTCAAGGACTGCTGAGTTAATGCATCTTCTTCCTCAGTCATGGGATCCTCAGAGTGAGCTTCTTCTACTTTGATCGTGCATGGGTATTGCCAAACTTTTATTTGGCTTAAGGACGCGCCAACCGATTCACATGGAGGAGGCGACTATGTTGTTTGATAAAGAGCTGCGTGAAGCGGTTGAGGACATTGTGTTTGGGGACCTTCAATGGAGGTTGACTTATTTACCTGTTAGGTTTGGAGGGTTGGGTTTGTACTCAGCATTAGAGGTTTCCTCTTACGCTTTTGTGGCTTTTAGGGCACAATCTTTGGTGCTACAAGATCATATTTTGAGAGACAGTGGGTTATGTGGCATGGACTCTGATTTTGATAATGCTTTGGATGGTCTTCGTGGTACGATTCCAAATTTTGATGTTAGCAGTTTTACTAGCAAAGACACCGCCTCTCATAAAGCACAACATGTTTTGGCGAGTGCTCTTTTTAGTAAAAGTGTTCAGGATATGGAAGTTAAGTTTGACATGACCACGAGACAGAATGCAATTTTTGGATGTTTGCAAGCAGCACATGCTCATGATTTTCTTCTAGCTATCCCGATTGATGGGTTAGGTTAGCATATGTCACCAGTGGAGTATCGTACTATCTTTAGATATCACCTTATGATTCCACTATTTCCTATTAATGAGGTGTGTCATGTTTTTCATAAGGCATGCCTGGATACTTTTGGGGAGCATGTCGTTCATTGTAAGGAGCTTCCCGACTTTAAGTACAGACATGACTTTGTTAGGGATGTACTTTTTGATATATTCAGACGGACGGGAATATCAGTGAAGAAGGAAGCGTCTGTGAACTTTTTGACTGACCCACTAGATAGAAGATCAACACTTAGGCCTGCGGATGTGATGGTGTACGGATGGCTAGGTGGAAAACATGCTTGTGTAGACTTGACTGAGGTTTCAACACTCGTGGGATTAGGTGTCGGACCTTTTACCGTAGGACAGACCATAGTCACATAATTCTCAATTCGCGTCGGTATGCAGTACAGGTACGGGTTCGTGGTACGCGACATTAGAAGAATTCGGTACGTGTAGGGGTATAGAGCTTCGGTACGCTTCGGTTCGTAATACTAATATTACCTTTTTTTTAATATAGCAAGCCATCAATAAATTTTTAAGAAAAATATTTATTTTTACTAGAATTTTTATACAAAAAATAAATAAAATATTTTACTTAAAAATTTGAGTTTACGTTTAATTTTTTTTTCACAAAGCCATACTTATCATATTGTTTACTACTGAGTAGCAATTCTTAATTCATTGGGCCAAATTTAGAAAAGTCCAATATAAAGAATGTCCATTCCAGCAAGCTAGAGTCCAGCCAACACACTAACCCTAATTTCTATATCTTCTTCCTCGTTCCTCCAACAGCAGCCGCCGCTACCAGTCCCAATTTCTTCAACTGACTTTCTTTACTCTTGCTCGCGTTCTTCTCACTTTCAGGCTACAACATCGTTTTTCAACTCACAACTATCCCCCTTACTCTCATGACGCTAGTTTCTACGGGTACTCTTGGTTCGCGAGTTTTGACGAATTTCTTCACGAATCTGAGCGAACCAGTACACGAAAGAACTGCGAATCGGTTCGCGCGAACCAATTCGCGGTTCGCCACTCAACCCAACGAATTATGTGACTCTGGGACAGGCAGCTCTAAAAGCTGCGTCAAGCAAAATGTCCAAATATGAAAAAGCGTGTTCGTCAATCAACATGCTTTTATACCATTTGCTTTTGACACTTTCGGTTTCTTAGCACCAGAGGCTGTTGACCTTCTACATAGAGTTCAAAATGTCATGCATAGCAATATTATGTCTCCTAGGTCCATGAATGTTGTATTCACGAGGATTGATTTTGTCATCCAAAAAGATCTAGCGACACAATTTGTTGCCCGTTTGTCTTCTATTCAAGTGTAAATAATGACTTATATATCATATAAAATATACTAAATGTTCAGTTTAAATTACTTTTAATAACCAACATAGCCTATGCAAGCTTGGCTTGAAAAACTCACTTACGTACACAAGAGCAGAAGTACTGAATCTAGTCACTCACATAGCAGCACGCACATACACACGTATCACCTATTGAAACACATAAAATAATTGCAATCAAGAAATAGAAAAGAAACGTATTCATATTTCCTTCAAAAAAAAAATTCCCTGTTACCACGTGATCAATTAAGGCATCAATTACAGAACTACTAATGCATTGAGCAAAGCCAGCTGATACAAATGAGATGAACTCGGTAATGATAGATGTATAAAAGACATTATGATCAAAATTTAAGCAAAGCCACCAAGTAGGGGTGGACATCGGTCGGTTTCAGTCGGAAATCGGTTCCAAAACCTCAATCCGACCAAGCCCACGGTTGAAAATCATAGATCCATTTCCGCCCAAATTCTCTCTCGGTTTACTCGGTTTCGGTTAAGTCGGATTAAGCGGGTGAACGGGTGGGTTTCGTCGGTTTTTTACGAGAAGAAATTCAGACAAACTCAAAACTTCAAGAAATACTGCAAATGATTAAAATGATTCGTAAAAGAGAAATGAGGGAGACAAGTAAAGAAAAAGAAAATTGATGTTTAGTAGTTGCAGAATCATCTTAAAACTCAGCTGTAAAATTAATCACATGATCAAAGGGGTAGAAAGGATTGTAATTTCTGGGCTTATTAAGGATGAAGAGATGATGAGAGAAAGCTGCAGAATGAGGGATCCAGACAAAGAGATGAAGATGGAGAGAGAAATAAAAAAACGCGGATGGATTGGATTGGAATATGAAAGTAATTTTTTAGAGAAATAATTGTCTACAGCTGTAAATTTAATGTCAATAATTATATTAATTACTATATTTTTTTTTTGTTGACAGAATATTTTATTAGCTAAAGAGAGGAGAGTAGGTAGAAAGTCTTGTCTAGTTAAGCATGTAAGGTCTCACGTGTATTGATGTTGTACTTATTAATTAATTAATGATAATAATATCTATGTTGCGCGGTCGGGTGTGGTTTTCGCTGGGTCATTCCAGCCCACCCGAAACCGACCACTACAGTCCAAAGAAAACCGTTGTTAATGGGCCGATTAACCTGGGTTATCCGTGCAACCCGAACCGACACGCTTCGGGCTTGTTGGGTCGGCTGGTTCGGGTCGGATTGCAATATTTTGTCCAGCCCTACCACCAAGTACAAATGAGATGAATTTTGCAATGATAGATATGATTCGTGAAGGCTTGAGATATATAACAGACATTACGGTCCGAATTCAATTTTTAGGTAAAGTTTATAGGGGCCTACAGGATAGACCGGCCTATATGACCTATTTACTTATTTAAATAAATAGGTCATATAGATGCTATCAAAAAAGCCTACGAAGTTTAATAGCCAATTTATTTATGCATATAATTAAAACTTATTTTTTATTTATATTAAACATAAAAATAAATAAACAACTCAAAATAATCGACTTTTTAAATAGGCTTTATAGAGAAACATGCTTTTAAGGCCCTATAGTGATAGACAAGCTTTGCTGCAAAATAGGCTTTAATGTCAATTTAGCCTGTTTAGTAGTAGTTAAAATGGATTATTTAATGACTTTAATATGAATTAGGCATTTATATAGACTTTCAGGTCAGACTAGGTTTTTAAGTAGGCCAGACCAAAAAAAATATGCATACGGAAGGCCATAGGCCAGACTCAGGCTTGCAAATTTTTTAGTAGGCCATACTCAGGCCGATCAAAGTATGGTCTGGCCTGACCTATTCCCACCCCCTGGAGCCAAATATTTAGGCATTATTCCAATAAATACCATGTTTTTGTTATGAGTTATTATTTCCATACCAAATAAGTTTTATCTAGCTACCTAAGTTTTATAATTCAGGGTGCAATATGCACGTAAGTTTTAAATTTGATGGAGATATTTGCATATGAGTTTTAAATTTGAGGACATATTTGTACATAAGTGTTAAATTTGAGGGGAATATTTGCACATTGGGTTACTAGGGCAGACGGAGTGTGCAAATATGTTACATTTGAAAAAATATTCAGATTTTATTAAAAAAAAATATATAGTCAATAACCCCCTTATGACGTAGTATTACTTTTCTTTCCACGTGAGCAATTAACTTTTGCATGTTAGACCAGAGAAAACTATCAAAGAGGGTATTGGACAGATGTTTGACAATTTCAAGAGATGGGGTTAGAAGTTTCGCAAAATTTAAAGAGTTTTTTAACGAAAGTTGTAATTTGGGATAAGTGATCATTTACTCTTTGACTTTCATCATTGGTGATTAAATCTTCATTAGTGCTTTAGCAGGCTGACCTTGGGGAAGTGCGAACATGTCAACCAAGTGGGGCTTTCAAAATGCATGGGCTTCAAAAAATAAAATTATAGCCAAATACCCACACCCCACTAAAAAAACAGTATGTTCCTTATTTTTCTTTTTTCAGTAAACATTTGAGGTTCTTCTTCTCACTCAACACCTCTCTTTCGCTTAATACTTTTTTTATTTCGTTTCATGTTTAGAAGTTCTTCTGATTCTAATTTTTTTAATGAAGTTTAGCTACACGAATTTTGTTATACGTTACTTAATGCTTATTTGTAATTACTTTTTAAAATTTCAGTGTTAATTGTTAATTTTGTTGAATGTTGCAAATATATGGTTCTAATATATGTTGAATGTCGAAAATTTTGTTATATGTTGAATGCTGAAAAATATAGTTGCTAATTTTGTTATATGCTAAGAAAATTGCTCTTCTCCTATGAAAAAAATGTTCACTTCCATCTAAACTGACGAAAATACCCCCAACGTGACTTAACTCACGCAAGTGTTAAAACCAATGTAACTTAAGTCACGCTAAACTCGGCGTGATTTAAGTCACGTTCATTACAGGTCAACGTGACTTAACTCACGCTGGGTTTAACACCTACGTGAGTTAAGTCACGATGGATCTGTGTTAGGTTGCAGAAAAGCATAAATGACATTTTTCCCTAATTTACTTCATTCATTCATACCTCCATACATCCATTCCATCATTTTTCATCCATGTTTTCATCAATTATTCATTTTTCATTCTCCAAATATACCAAATTTTAAACCAAAAAAAGGCAATGCAAATACTTACTTTATTTTGTGACAAATTGAGTTTGAATGGAGCAAGAATAACGAAAGTCGCACTTGAAGGGGAAAATCGCACTTGGTGATGTTTTGGGAAGTTTAGAAAGTGAATGGTTGTGTTTCTGAGTTGTTGTTCTATAACAGCACGCAACGTGAGTTAAGTCACACTGGGTTTATAACTTGCGTGAGTTAACTCACACTGAAAGTACTGAGCATGACTTAAGTCACACGAGTGTACTTTCGTCCATTTCGTTGGGCATGAGTGTTTTTTGATCGGAGAAGAGCAATTTTTATATGCGAAACGTTGAATATTGACAAATTTTAGTATATGCCTTCTAAATTTCAGGTTCTACACATACTTTCGGTTCACAAAAGTGGCACCAACTGTGCACGATGAAAATCTTCCATAGAGTAATTGACATAATGATGTTGATTATGTGTTTCTCAAATTAAATTCTTCCATTAATGGTGGTTGTGAATATGCGAAGAAGGAAAGGAATGCAGAAGCAATTTTCTGGCAACCGATTCCCTTTGACAAGGAAGATGGAGCGTATGTGCAAAATCAATTTTCCTACAAATGTGGCAACTGATTGCCTTCAATCTTAATGGAATATATTGATTTATTTATTAATTTTAATTGGTTTAAAGAAAAAAATCAATCTCGTTCATTTCTTTTTATGCCACATGTCATTCAGTTGGGCAAAGAAATGTTGATCCGCATTTCCTTTGGAAATGGAGAGGATCCGGACGGGTAAAGATCATCTCCATTTGGCATAATAAATGGAGTATGCAATTTGGAGAGAGACACATAAAATAGATAGTAGGTTCTACTATTAAGTGGTTCCCACAATCATTAATATTTTTTTAGTTTTTTAAAAAAAATTGTATCTATATCTCTCCAGATGAATGAAATTGAGAGAATAATAAATTGCTTCTTAGGATTAGAAAGCTTAAAAAAAAAATTATTTTACCAAAACCTATTTTATTATGAGAGCTAAGTCTCCTATTTCATAACAACATCCCCGTGCTTTAGCCGTGTATATCAAAAGCTTTTACCTGAGAATGAGATTTGTTAGTTTTAGGACTGGCCGACATAATGTCACTTTATTATTACATTCTAAAGTAAGATAGACCGACTTCGTAGAATTAAGAAAGGTACGTAATCCGAATGTGAAGGTTTGACATTTCCAGTTGGCATGTGAATACGTGGCAGAGTTGTAGCTAATGATTTGTTTGCTAGTATTTCTGTTGTTTTTTTAAATTTAAACAACAAAATTAAAGCCTTATGAAGCCTTAATAATCCTTGTATTTTTAAATATTTTGTATCATTTGTGCATTATATAGTTTATCTATCTGTCTAAATGAAAACTTAAAGCCTTGAAAAGTTTCCAGAATATATCTCTCTGTCTATAACCTCATCATACACCATCTAACCTTTTTAAACATAGAGTTAAATTTTGCATTAAACCTAACCCATCCAAGAAACAAAAGGCACAAAATCCGAATACGCTTTGAGTTTTCCACTTTGTCTCTTGTTATGTGATTCCTCTCTTGGTGACGGGTATTACATAATTCCAAAGAAAAGAAAAATGCTTGAATTTTTGTTTACCATGGCTTTCTCTACTGCTCCTTACTTCCTTCCTTTTCTTCTCTATACTCCACCAATCAGAAGCTTCAATACCTTTGTGGAAGCCATGGAAGAAATTAATAGGGAGTTAAGATTGTATACCAACAGGTGGAATCCACGATTACAGGTAGGTTGGTCTAGGATCTTGGATTGTATACCTTTCAACACAAGGTAGATTCATGAATATAATAATGGTTTTGTAATTAATTTGAACCATGTAGAATCTTAAATTAAATGTTTTATCTGTTTTTCTTTTTCTGTTCCCTTACTCTTCTAGATTGTATTTACTTTGAATTTTAATTCTCTGTCACTTTTGGACAATGCTTCATGTTAATGTGGAATCATGTTGAGTATTTTAAGTATTGCCTTTTAATTTGGTGATTTATTTCTCAATAGTATATTTTCTATATTTTACCATATGTTCAACACTGATAAAATCCGCCACGGCCCAAAGGTATGGATCAAATATCTTAATGAATATTCACAGATAAAATAAACAGATATTTCAACAACCTGATATTTAATTGATATGGACGAGGATTTGTGGTTTCCGTATATGCGGATATTCATAGCGGTTATTAAATTAAGTAAATTACATAAATAACCTTACCACCCTCAAATTTGTTGAATAAGAAGATTTGTTTTTGTAGAATATGATGAACTTTATTTATGTTTTCGTTGAATCAAGAAACTTTGTTTTTGTTAATTGTCAAAAACTTTTTTATTTTTTTGTTGAATATTGAAGGAACTTTTTTTTGTTAAATATCATGAACTTTTTTATATTTTTGTTGAATCAAGGAACTTTGTTTTTGCTAAATGTGATTAACTTTTTTTGATAAAAATGAAATGAATGGATATTATTATGTTTTGGTAAAACGAAAGAAACGAATGTGATGAATTTTTGTTGTTTAATTTTAGGTAATTATAAAAATAAAATTAACAAAAATCATTATATATTTTTTAAATGTTATCCATGGATATTTGTATATACTTGTGGATACCTCAAAATTCGTGGGTTATTCGTTTAACGGATATCGACACGGATATGAAAACATTCGTATATCATATTTATGCAATAGGACATACACGTATATTATACTATCTACGCCCATGAATATTCATTTGCATCCCTAATATATGCTTGTTTTTTAAATTTGACCTAAAGTTTTTAAAGTATACTATAAGCACCAAAGATCAACAAATAAATGTGAGATAATTTTTTAACATCATGCTTTATATAAAATAAATTTCAATATTCATAGTATAAGATAAGATATGCTAATAATAGGAATGATAACAATAATTTTGAAGATTCAAAATGATGTTAATTTAAAGCAAATGGTTCAACAACACTATCCACCAATAGACCATACATAAATTTGACACCTCACAAGTTAACTCCCTCTTCAAGTAACTTACTACTTCATTCAAAAAAATTATGGTAGGCTATAACATGTCATCAAGATCATTATATAGAATGAATGTGCGGGGTACATCACCGTTGTTATTAATATATCTTATCTTGGTTTATGAAAGAAAAAAAAAAATAGAGCGCTCCTAACGCTCATATAATGTAAAATTGATACGAAAGAAAAAAAATTGATACGAAAGAAACTCATCTCATCAAATAATATATTTTATTTAGAATTATTACTTTGTCCAACTACTTTGTAATAGGATATTTCCAGCTATTATAGCATATTCATTTTATTTAGCTCCTAACACGCATATTCAAATAATTATAAACATATATACCCAGCTACTCTGTATCATGCCAACTAGTCTTTAAATTGTTTGTATCATGCCAACTATTGCCGGCTATTATAGTGTACACCTTTTGATCACTATTAGAAGGAAAAATCAATATTTTAGATTCATTTATTAAATAATATATGTGGCCTATAATAAAGATCATATGCATCATTAATTGAATGAATCTAAAATATTGATTTTTTCTTATAATAGTGACCGGAGGTGTATTCATTTTATTTTTTATATATAATTTAGCATACTCATATAATTAATTATAGAGTTTAATGGTGGTAGTTGATGGTCCAGAACAATTTTGCACACAATCAATCAAAATATTTAGGCGACATCAATTAATGTTTTTAATTTACGTGGCAAATCAGAATGTTTTGATTGATTGTGTCTGCAAAGTTGTTTTGGACCGTCAACCCTCAACCATTAAAGTCTTTTTTTTTTTTTTTACAAAAACAAAATGATATTCATTATTTCAAATTAATAAAATACATAAGATGCAATAACATCATCAACATCATCGCTAAAAACGTAAAGGGTGAATTTGTGAACAAACTCACATAACCCAAGTTAATAGCATACAACAGCAAAATACCTACAAATAATTTGATAAAATCTAAATCACCATAACATTCATGCTTCAGGATCTGCAATATTGATGTCCAAATCATTGTGTGATTCTGTGATTGACTAAAGGTGGTCTTTCAATATGAACCAAACAAACACTATAACAAGACGCGAAATCAAACAACGCCGCACAAGACGATGAACAACACAACGTCGCATTCAGACAACAAAATCACAAAAAATCACAAGAACAAACTTGATATATGTAAAAATTAGTTATTTTAATTGAAAGAAAGGGGAAAAAAGATGCAAATAGGTGATTCTAGGTCAAAAATTACCTAAAACCACCCTTCCTGGATGAGAAAAAAGTAAGAGAACTTAAAAAAAAAGTAAAGTTTCTCTCACTAAAAAAACTACCATTAAACTCTTAATTATAAACACATACACCAAACTATTTTGTATTATGCCAACAACATGATGACCATAACCTTCGAAAATGCAAAGTACGACGATAAAAAAGTTGAAGATCAAGCTTACCATTAAAATAATCTCTCAAAAACTAGCATATATATGACCATAACTCGTCTATACGTATAATTTGTTATTCTAATTAGTTCCCATTTTTTTTTCTTTTCGTGTAAACATATCAACGTTAGAAACTTTAGGAACGCTAACAACACTCTCACTTTAACATTTGTTCTTTTATTTAATGAAATAAACGTGTGTCTCACATACTAAAAATAGATCCTAGATAAAAAGCACGCTTGTTTTAGATTTTTTCTCTATATTTTTATATAAAAAAAGTCATCTTTGTCATTTTAAAGTGTTTGTTTAAGGTTTTTACAAAACTTATTTTACCAAAAAAATCTATTTTGACACTAAAATTAAAGGTTATTAGGATTAACTTTTTTTCAAAATCTTTTTTTTTTTCAAAAATAATGAAGTAACACATGAACTAGTTTTTTTTTTTAAATGCAATTTTTGGGGGTCGTTAACAAACACAAGTGCTATGAGGTATTTATACATCAAGTGATGTAACAAACAACTAAAACAAACACATTACTTCACATACAAGTAACTTGAGTTAGTTACTTCATATGCAAGTTTCTAAACAAACTACTAAGCAAAGATAAAACTAATTCTAACTAAAAATGAATTACTAATCCAATACACCTCCTTAATTCATTTAGTTAGATGCTTCAGTCATTCCCAACTTCTTCTTCAAGTAATCAAAGCTGCTTGACTTCAATGGCTTTGTGAGCAAGTCTGCTATCTGCTCATCTGTTTTGCAATGCTTTATTTCCAGCTTTCCATTGTTCACTTGACCTCTTAGAAAGTAAAATTTGGTTTCAATATGCTTACTCCTGCCATGTGCCACTGGATGTTTTGCCAAGTCTCTAGGTGACTTGCTATCAATTTTGAGCTCCATCTTCTCATCTTTCACCAGTTGTAATTCCATCAGTAGCATGTTGATCCATTGAGCTTGACATGCTGTCATGGAAGCTACAATGTATTCAGATTAACAAGAAGATAGTGCAACCATTGATTCCTTCTTAGAACTCCATGAAAAAGCTGCATTTCCAATCATGAACACATAAGCTGCAGTACTTTTTTTGTCATCTTTATCTCCACTCCAATCAGAGTATGAGTAACCTACTAGTTCACCACTCTGATTCTTAGAGTACTGGATGCCATAACTGCTTGTTCCCTTCACATATCTAAGAATCCTTTTAGCTGTAACTAGATGTGAGGTGGTAGGTTTCACCATGTATCTGCTTATCAAACCTACACCATATGCAATATCAGGTCTTGTATGGCATAAATACCTTAATGAGACCACAATTTGTTTGAATAAGGTTGGATTCACTTCTTTCTCGTCATTTACCAGAGACAATTTCACTCATGTGTCAACTGGAGTTGAAATTGGTTTGCAATTCAGCATATTGAACCTCTTCAAAACATCTTGTGCATATTTCCTTTGATGAATCAGAATTCCTTGTGAATTCATTTCAAACTCAATTCCCAAAAAATATGTGAGATTGCCCAGATCAGACATCTCAAACTTCTTCATCATGTTCTTCTTAAAATCCTTCATTATTTCCAGTAACTATCATGTCATCCACATATAAGCATATAGTGAGCTTATTAGTGGTGTTTCTGAAGTAAATTCCATGTTCATTTACACACTTCATGAAGCCTTGCTGAACAAGAAAATTGTCTATTTTCTTATTCCAAGCTCTTGGAGCTTGCTTTAAACCATACAGAGCTTTATCAAGCTTATACACATACTCCTCCTTTCCCTTTATCTCAAATCCTGGTGGTTGATTCACATATACTTCTTCTTCTAACTCACCATTGAGAAAAGCAGATTTTACATCTAATTAGTACATAGACCAGATATTTTTGACTGCTATCCTAGGACTTCTAGTTTGATCATGTTTGTAATAATCAAAACTAGTCTTCTTGTTTACCAAAAACACCGGTAAACAAAACGTTGATCAATTTCTTTAAATGAATCGCGTATGAGAGAAATGGAACTCGTGGATGAAATGGAGTTTGAAGAAGAAATGGACTTCATTGATGAAATGAAGTTTGCAGATGAATGAGAGTTTGAAGATGAAATAAAGTTTGAAGATGAATGGAAGTTAGAAGATGAAAGCATCATTGATAAGATATGAAAATTAATCTTACCAATGATAAAATATAGAAATTAATGATAACAATTATCTCAATTCGAGAACGGATGTGTCTTCCTCATATAAATAAAGGAGGTTGAATGTCTCCTAACAAAATATTCTGATGAGAGGACTAAATTGAGTATCATTCTTGAATGTAAGGGCTAAGTTTTTTGACTTACACTTTCAAAAAAAAATAAAAAAGTCAGAGGCATTGAAGGTAACAATTTATTGACAAATGTTAGGTTCAGTACAGGTGTATATTGAATCATCAGTTTCAGATTCCTATATCATTGGTACAATAATGTGTTATTAAGATATGAAAATATATAAATAGTTTTGCTCCATGAGTACAATATATAAATAGTATTGAAGAAAACAAATGAAAGAATGAATGAATTCATAATCACTAATGACCCAGTTTAATTTCAATGAGAATCAGCTTGATAATGTTGTGCAAGGCTTGAAGAACCAAAACATGTCCAAGGCTTTTGTTTCTCTTCCATCAGAGATTGTAATACTTTTGTTGTTTTGTGCTGGTGAGTCCTTTGCAACTTCCTTGTTTTGCTCAACTTCTTTAAGTATTCCTCTCTCCTGCATGATAAACCTCATCATCAGATCTCTTTTTATACCATTACTGCTTCTCTAAAGAGGGTGCGGCATTTTAGAAGATCATAAAGGGAAGTCATAAGCACACACTCCTCATTCAAGATTAAACGTGGTCAAAGACCTCTTCCTCTTCCAATTGACAGATTAAATAGTTTTAGATTAATCTAGCTAAAATTTTATAAACATGATCAATACGATAGTGACTGAAAATTCAGATAGAATATATCGCTCTCTTAATATGGAGCTACCTTAATGTCAGTTCATGAAATCTATCAATGAATCTCTTTAGGCTTATTATATTTTGTTGATGCTATAGTTTGATTTTGTCTAATCTAAAGATAACCATTGTCTGTAAATAATCCATGAATATGAATAGTTTAATCATATAGGTTGGGACATACCATTAGCCGGGATCTGGAACCTTTTGAGGGGTTAGGGTTATTGAGCCCAGCAGAAAAACACTGAGGAGAAGGTGGATTTGTACGAACTTGTAGTAAGCTATTCTCCCTCTTTTGTCTTAGATTCTCCAAGTCAAGAGTTATAGGCATGTTTTCTGCTTCATCAAGTCTTCTGCACGATACAAGCGTTACACAAAAATGATTAACCAAGGAAATAGTACAAGATTTGGAGTACTGGGAAATATTGTAGGTACAACTAAAGCAAAGAGTTAGCCACTGAAGTTATAAAAAGATAATTTAGCCAATAATTTGTATAAGTTATGCATTGTCCGAATATTTGTAATGTTTCACCATCAAATTTCCCATCTAACATGGACCTATTGCCTACCTTAGCAACCTATAAAACACTGACACTGGTATGGACATTGGAAACAATTCTTAAACTAAGATAGCGGTAATAATTTAAAAAATTGAAAGTCATTGAATGTAACCACCCGCATGTGTCGGTGTTAGACATTGTCACACGTGCAAGACTTAGGACACGCCTTCAAACTAAAGTGTCGGTGTTACATAGATAGCAATGTAATCAATTGAATCATCACCATATGTCCTACATTGATTTGGATCGTAAACTTGACAAATCAGTTTGAAATATCAGATTATTATCAATGATCAAGTAACTTTTTGACTACATTCACTACTCACTATTCACTAAAGATAAAGAAACACAGATTATAAGGGAGAGAATGCTTACTTTTTTCTGTTTAGCTTCCCTTTAACACACATCCCTTCCAACCTTTCAGCCTTACCCATTTCAAGCAGTGGTTTCCTTTCTTTCTCTCTTCTATCCAACTCTGCCAAAACGTTCACCGGCGAGGTCTTCTCGTGCACAACAACAACCTCTTCTTCTTTACTCTCTACAGGGTTCAAATTTTCTTCATTTTCTCTCTCCCTGGCTCTTAATGCCAGTCTCTTCAATTCATTGCAGAATTCTGTGATTTGATTCAGAATAGGCCGTCTCGAAAACAAATTCTTCGCAGAAAGAGTTGGTTTCAACGAAGGCACCTCCGTACTGTCTTGCAATGTGTCATCAACTAGCTTCTTCTTCTCTTCACTTGACTTGATCAAAGCCTTCATGGACTTAAATTGAGGAGTAACCAAATTCGGATTTTGGTTTTCATTATCGACGTTGAATCTGAATTTATCATCTTGGGGAGAAGATGATGAAAGGGGTGGCACCCTTCTCTTGATTTTCCCATCTCTATAGAAATATTAAACACATAGACACTAATTAGTCTCTCAATTTTTCAGGAAAATCTCAAATTCCTATCGAAAAAGGAAAGTGTGTTTTGTTGTTTAGATAGTACCTTCTAATTTGGTCACCACTTGGAAGATTTTCTGATAAATAAAATGGACTTCTTGCCTTCAAAAAAGGAAAAACCCAAAACAAAAATTAATAGAAAGAAATAATTTACAAGACAATTAAATAGAATAAAACCAAAGTTAGAAGCTGAGAACAATGAACATAAGCATAGAAAGCAACATAGAAAAAGGGAGAAACAAAGAATCTTATATAAGAAACATGTAAAATGCACTTCTATATCTAAACATCATGAAAAGGAAAAACAAAAGTTCAACTCATAAAAACAGAAAAAACAAAAGTTATAAAATAACCCAGTTAACACCATAAATAGAAGCTCAGAACTATGAACACAGGCATAAAAAGTAACATAGAAAAAAAAAAAAAAAAAAAAAAAAAGGGAAAAAAAAATAAAAATAAAAAAAAAAAAAAAAAAAAAAAAAAAGGGAAAAAAAAAGAATCTTAAAAGAAAACCAGCTAAATTAACACCATAATTAGAAGCTCAAACTATGATTAACAAAATTAGAAATGTAGTAGACAAGAATTGAAAACCTTGAAAGGACTTGGTGATCTGAGAAAATCCTCTGCTGTTTTGGGGTGATTGCAATCTACAACAACAATAACAAACAAAATCAATAAATGATTAAGACCCATTAATTAAAATCCAAACTATAACAAACCCAATTAATAAAAATCAAAACTTTAACTAACCCAATTGTGAAAGATGCAATCAACAAGAACAATAATCAAGAAATTAATAAGACCCACTAATAAAAATCCAAACTTTAACAAACCCAATTGAGAAAAATTCAATCTACAACAACAAAATCAATAAATGAGCAAGACCCAATTGAGAAAAATGCATAATTCGAGAGACCCAATTGAGGATTAACTCACCAGGTTTGCAAAACCAAGCTTCATCATCATTGTTGTTGTTGGTGTTGTGATTGAGGGACAAGAAGTCAACAAACTTGGGTGCGTTGAGGTGTTCGTAGAGTTCATCAACAGTGAAGTTCCATTCTAGATTTTTCCAATCGATTTTCGCGGGTTCCATTGATCACACACGAGAGAAGAGAGAGAGGGAGAATCTGCGAGTGTTCAGAGAGAGAGAGAGAGAGAGAGAGGTGGATTGTGCAGTGAAGAAGACTCTGAAGAGTGTAAATGTGACCGTTATGAGTTACGTGATGTAACGGAGGGAACGTTGTGCTGACCGTTGGAGATTTATTTTTTTTCAATAATGGAGATCTCTCCTTTTAACACTTTTATTAATTTTTGGGTTAAGAGTGCTTTATCCATCTAATATAGGTCATATTCGATTTTCCTCTGTAAAATTTTTTTTTATTTACCCCCTGTAAAATATTATTTTTTTGGAATACCCCTCTAACAGGTCATTCAAAAACCAGGGTATTCCAAAAAAAAAATATTTTACAAGAAGTAAATCAAAAAAATATTTTACAGGAGAGAAAACTGAAAATGACCTATATTACAGGGGTAAAGCACCATTAACCCTTAATTTATTTACTATTTATTGAGTTTTATTTTACTTGGCTACTCCAATAACGTCCCTACAATTAAAATAGTTTTAGTTCGATGACAATTAAAATGAGATAAATGAAATATTAAATTAAATTATTTAGATAGAGAGAATGATTGCTGAAATTTAGATAAAACGAAGTCATCAAATTCTAAATTTATCTAAGTAGTTTTCCTCTTTTTCTTACTCAAACTCATAATAGTTGGAGTCATATCGAATCAGATCTTATTTTGCATTTCTCTCATGTTTGATCTATGGAAAATCTTAAAGGGTGTCTTTAAGGCACTTGTTAAAGTAATTAGTATACAAATATTGTGTTGGAAAATAATAAAATATTATTTTAACTTTCTGAAGTTAAAAAAATATATAAAAATTGTTATAAATATAATATAGTGGATGTTCATTAGTCATTGGACCAAATGTTTGGTCCATTAATCCATTTCCATACTCTTGTATCTCCCTATAAATAGGGTGCATTGTAATAGAAACACATACATAAGAGATACTCTTTCTCTCACTTTTCTCTCTTTCTCTTCATCAATCTATATTTTCATAACATAAATGAAAATGTTCTAATTTTTACTCTTTTTAACCGTTGCTCTAGTGAAACTAGTTATTGTGACCCTTTTTGTATTGCATGGAATCTGAACCATCCATAAATCAATTTATGTTTTTGACTGTTTGTGATTTAGTAAATTAGTGGTCCATATGGTACATCGTTTTGTGGCAGTAGATGATTCATATTTTGATTACTCCGCCCCTTTTTATAAGAATGTGTAACAAAAACTACGAGTATTAAAAAAAGTTACTGAAGCAATAATTTTGTATAAAATATGTGTGATTATTACTAAATTACACTTCAAATATAGATACATTTAATGTTACTTTTTTTCATTTTCAAGACGAAATGATAGTATTAATATGGAGTATATCCGAAGAAAAAAGAATAATAAGTACATTTAAAAATTTGTATAAGATCTTATATTTAAGAACAAGTGGTTGTGTTAGTGGACGACCATTTCTCTCTCAAACTACAACACTCTGCCTTCTCTCTAGCTTTTTCTTCAAACCGCCTTCGTTTCTCTCCTCCCCAACCGATCCAAACCTCTGTTTTGTGATGTAGCTGCCTATTGTGTTGTTGCGACGAGGAACTTCTGTCCTCCGCAGCACCATTTTTCCATCCTTTCCGACGACCGGTCATGCCTTCACTATCTACTTCCTTCTTCTGTCGTCACCTGATGTGTGCTGAGATCCATCCTTTGCTGGTGGTTTGAAGGTTTTAGGTTGTTGCGGTTTGATCCGGTTCCAGTTCCATAGGTTGGTGGGTCATATGGCCTCAACGTCGAAAGGCTTGAGTTTTTGTTTTGTTTTCGCCAGCTGTTTTGGTTCGTCGGTTTTCCGTCACCGGTGGACTGTTTGCTTTTGTAGGATCTCCGACTTTTTGGTTTTGTATTTTCAGTTTGGGTTGGTGCGCCCTCTTTTGGTGCTGGCTTTTGTTCACGTTGAAGGTTGGCTAGTAGGTAGAGCTGCAGTGTCTGGTGGTTGGTTTTGGTTTAGGTGGTTGGTGGTGTGTATCGGATGTTCTACATTGGCGTCTGGTATGTTTTTCCTTTTTGTTCGTGTTGTTCGTGATCAGAGACTGAGTGGTCGGAGACTTTTGGCCTATTTTGACGTGGTTTGGTTTTATAAACCCGAAAGGGTATGGTTCTGTTAACCCGAGAGGGTCTGGTTACTAACGTAATGGACTCATCCCTCGATCTGAGTTCTTACGCGTATGTTTTAATCATGTTGTGTTTGGTTGCTTGACTGCTTCGACTCTCTAATGTTTTCAGGTCTGTTGAAATCTGCAGGTTTCAAGTCGTCTTGTATGCCTGCACTCTGGTATTTGATGCTCGAATGAGCTATTATGCTTTATATTTAGTGCCAAAATGCCAAACCAACCTCCTTTGAAAACTCCACAATACCAAACACATGAACCATTGCACACCAAACTAAGACCAATATGCTACTGATACCAAACATCCTCCCTACATGCTCTAGACAGCCAACAGACATAAAACCAGCAACAGGAAGAGGAAAGAAACACAAAAAATCAGCAAAATACATATAACAGCAAAAAAAATCCGATGAAACAGCCCAAGAAAAAAAGACTACGCAACTTAGGATCTCGCTCCAAGCCACATGCGAGCAACCGGATACCCGAAGAAAATATAAGAAACATCATCAACTACTCCGGTGCAAAACGGACGAGGATTTTGAGATACAACCAAGAAGCCATCTTTTACAGTCAAATACGTCACCCACCTATTAAATTCGAAGAGAGGCAACTATACATTTATGTCATGACAGCAATAATATCAAAAATCTGAGAATGATCTCAAGATTCTAACCCTCCTCTCCTGAAACTAAGAATTATGCACACAGACATGCCTAGAACATAAGGGGGAAGATTCCAACCCAATTTAAATGATAGCCAATACATGCTTTCTACTGATTTGACGACAAGAATCCTAATTCCAGCAGCACCTCTCCGCCACAACAGCGATTTACAATACCACACAAACAGAATTAACAGAAAGATGGAACACCACACCCAATTGTATGCCGACTAATCTATGTGAAGAAACCAACCAAAATTCAAATGGACTCTCCTCCCTAATTGGAGAACCATTTTGAGATTGATTGATGCGTTGATTTCACTTTAACTGGTTCAACGAGCATCCCCAAATAAAAAAATATCAACGAGCATCCCACAAATCAATTAGAGGCCAGGATTTTATTAGCCCAAAAAATCAACCAGCTAGCCCCACTTAATCAATAGATGATCACATGCTGCATATCACAATCACATGAAATAATATGTCAACGTAGCCATACATTTCCTACGTTTCAGAGGCCACGATTTTTACTTTACTTTGTCATGAATGATTGGTACTATCATTCTTTCTTTGTCAATCAACGAAGACAGGCCAGGATTTTCATATGGAAATGGATTTTCTCATATTTTAAGAAATTAAAATCACAAGCACACATTAAGGAGATGAAAAAAATACATATACAGTATTTTTAGACAATTTTCAAACAACTCTCATGTTCATGATGCGTTCTTACCCTCTCTCTTCTTCTCTATTGCTTGACCAATAAAAAGAGACAATAAGCATGTATCAAAAGTTGTCACAAAATAGTATTAGGACAGAGTACACTCATCAGTATTTCCCTTAAATTAACATGCAAAATATTACTGCCTTGATAGTTAAGGAAACCACTTGTATCAAAAATGTAAAAAATTATGTTTCCAATATAAAAATTTCCTTTTTGGTTTTCTTAACTACAAAACAGGGGCACCAGTTAGCATGTCATTGGTTTATGAAAATACCAAATGAGCAAAACAGGCCTTAACCACACCATCCCCATATAATAATCAAGAGATAACTGAGTAATAGAATACTTAACCAACACCGATCATCATACCAGTATTGTGCATTGATTGATTGTATAAGGATCAATCAAACTGGACATCAGAGCAAGATTCTAACCAATAAGGATTATCATGAAATAAAACTCAAAGGAACTTTATTCTTGAAAGAAGACAACAATATACGATATATTTCAAACTCTAAAAAGAAATTCCAAGTGACAGTTACTTGCCACTCCAATAAATCATGCTTTCAATTTCAACTTCCCAACCAAAATTTAAAAGAGTTTGGGATATGATCCCACCGAGTAAATTTATTAAACAAAATTTGCTGCAGCAATTAGTCTAACTCTCGGAACTTAAATGATTTTCATCGCCATCTAAAAACAATAAATTTGACTTAAAACACTAAATAATTAAGCACCACCAGATCCGTATTTCTTGCCGAACACAAGAACCTGCAACTTGTCGTAACCAGAAAGCACACCAGCACCAGCAACGGCACGAAGGATGTTAGCACCAGCTCCCTTGAACAATGACTTAGCACCCTCATTCTTGAGGATTTGTTGGAATGCATCAAAGGAACTCTTGTACTTGACAGCTTCTCCGGACGTCATCATCATTCTTCTCCTAACAGTGTCAATAGGGTATGATGCTAGACCTGCACCATTGGTAATGAGCCATCCAAGCGCAAAGCTGGCGAAAAAGCTATCCTGTAATGTCAAGAGTTCAAAAGATTTCAGCAGATGATCGAATAAAAATCTAAAGTATCTTGCAGTGGCATGCTTGCAACAAAAAATAATAATTTGGTTAAAATGAATATCATTTGTTTAAAGGGTAAAAAAACAAACCTGCAATTTTCCAGTGAGAAGAACTGGTTTGAGGGAATCATACAATCCGAAGTACAGACCACGGTAGACAATGATTCCAACACAAGAGATGTTGAAACCACGGTAAAGCCCAGCAACTCCATCAGTAGCAAGAGTCTTCTTGTAAACATCAACAAGACCATTGAACTGCCTTTCTCCACCTTTCTTAGCTGCCTTAGAATCATTGGCAAGACGAGTACGGGCATAATCAAGAGAGTAAACAAACAAGAGGGATGAGGCACCAGCAGCACCTCCAGATGCCAAGTTACCGGCAAACCATTTCCAGTAACCATCTCTGTCCTTCTTGAAGTTGAAAAGCCTCTTGAAGTAATCTTTGAAAGCAAAGTTCAATGCCTAGAACAATTTAAATAGCAGATTCAGCAACACATTAAATACACAACAATTGGACATGAGTAAAATTCAAAACTAGAAAACAACTAACCTGAGTAGGGAAATAACGGATAACATTGGCAGTGTTTCCTCTCCAGAGAGCAACAACACCCTCATCAGCCATTGTTCTTTTAAAACAATCACCAATACCCTTGTAAGGCTCAGAAAGCCTACCAGACTTGATCATCTCATCCTGGTTTTGGATCAAAAGCTTAATACGTTCAATGGGAGCAGCAGCAGTTTTGGAAACGGCAGCTGAAACACCACCCATGAGAAAGTCAATAACAAAATGGCTCTTCTCTGCTGGAGCAGCGACGAAGACAGGAGAAGCAGTTGTTGCAACAGCTGACAAATCAACAGTAGCCCTGCAAGTGGGCGCCATTGGATTCATCAATGCTGCGTTTGAGTAGTTCCCATAGGAGAATCTTTGGGACATGGCAGGATGGCGGTAGGTTCCTTCATAGCCCCTAATACCAGATGAAAGACCAGATCGACGGTGGAGCTGGCCAGTGACCTTCTCCATGATTGTGGGTTGCTTAACCTGATCAACCATGGTTACTTTCCTGAAAAATGTAATCGACTAATGTCAAATAATGTTTCATAAATGATAATATAAATAAACTAAAAGGTCATAATCAATCCATATCCAATATAATTTCCAAATTAAAAACAGATAATTAATTGATATAAAATAATTAAAGTCAATCAAAACAGTGAAAAATAGCATCAGATTCAAGTCGATAGGTTCATAAATGACAAACAAGAAAGTAATAGCATTCATGATCTGAAGTATTAAGTTATCAGCAACACTAATTTTGAATCAGATTAAAGTCAATTAGTTCATAATGACAAACTACAAGAAAAATTTATCAAAGACTACATCGGGTCACTGTTATAAGTGAATATTTTTTTTAGATTCATTGAATAATTGATGTATCTGATTTATAATAATATAAATCGATCGTAACAACTAGATAGAGTATCAACCAACAGCTACATGAAAAAATATCCCTACTTATCTGGATCACAAAATATCAGTAGCATACAACTAAATTATCTTCCAGAAAAACGAAATTATCTACAAGAACAGACATAATAACAATCGATACAAATCCATCTTAAAACATAGTCCAACGTTCATTCATGTTTATATTAAAAAAAACTAAGATTTGTAAACTGAATTATGATCATAAACTGATAAACATTGAAATTTCTCACACAAACATGAAACATGAACCACAAATCAAAAGCAAAGTAAGATCTAAACCAAGTACAGAATTGTAACTACTCATTGGAAAATACGCATAAATTTGTACAAATCTAATTTCCACTAAAAATCAAATATTAAAAAATAGATCCATGTAATTCTGAAAGCATAAAAAAAACACATTTTTTCTCTAAAACTAAGATCCATTCACAGAGAAACAATCTGAATCAGATCAGATCCAATCAGATCCGAACAGACAAAAACAAACAGCCTCAGATCTATCACATCTTACAAGTCAACAACCAAACAACAATGTAACTGTAACAAACAAATCAACAACAATAAAAAAAACCTAAAAATCGAACAAAAAAAATCAACAATAAACACAAAAATCAAAAACCGTATGAAGAAAAAAAAAACAAAATTGAATCAAATCAACAGTATCATACATCAATAATCAATAAATCTGAACAATTGAAGAAAAAAACTGAACAAAATGAACAAAAAAATTCAGATCTGAACGAAAGTGTTACCTTTCACGAAGGGTTTTTGCGAAAGGATGTGAAGAGAAAGAGAGAGAAATGTGTGTGGAGGCGTGCTGCGTGCTTTGAACGGAGCAAAATTCGACCTGAATTTATATGCGAGTTTGGTGTATAGTGGTGCAAGTTGGTGGGTCCATAGTACACGTGGCGTGTTTTGGTTTGTACACGTAGGATATACACATGCTTTTAGATGCTCGCATCACCGTCCATTACTCCAATTATTTTGTTAGCCCTCGGAAGGTTCTAATGGAGATGCACACTTGAATTGAAAGTACACCGTTGATTTTTTTTGGTGGAGTTGAATTAGGTATAGTTAGTAGTATCATCCGATCAAGATCAAATGATTTAAGATTTAAGAGATAAACACTATTAATATATTTTTAGAAGTCATAATTTTACTTCATGGGTTTGACTTTGTAATAAAAAAAATTAATTCCTTGATTTAACTTTTTAATAAAAAAGGATTGACTAATACCTCAAATTCGTCCTTAAATTTTTAAAAATCGGCTAAATTCGTCCCTGAATCTTGCGAAATAGCTATTTAGTCCCTGAATTTACAAAATGTCAATCAAATCAGTCCCTCCGTTAAGTTGGTCTGTTAACGGAGGTGACGTGTAACGTTAACCTCTTAAAGGCTTAACACGTCAGATGCCACGCAAACAGGGACCAAATTGGTTGATTTACAGAAAATTGCCAAGGACCAAATTGATGGATTTTCAGAAAATTGTCAAAGACCAAATTGATTGATTTTCAGAAAATTCCCAACGGCTCTTTCTCATTAACGGCTCTTTCTTCCCCAAATATATAAATTTGAAACCCTAATGTTATAATTTGTCACCTAGAGTTCAAAATTCTTTCATGAATTGATGTCGATGTTCTTCCCCAATTCAAAAAACTTAAAACCCTAATTTTTTTGATTCAATTCGAAATCCAAAAATCAGTGGTTATTGTTGAAGATTTGATATTCAGAAATGATGGGTGGTGGGCGTATGAGAAAAAACAGCTACTCCCACAACTTCATGAGTACAAGGACAGCAGGAAGACCTAAGAAGAACAAGAGAAAGGATGGCAATGAGGAACCTATTGGTGGAAGATGAGGATTGATAGGACATAACTCAAGAAGTTGTGCAAAGCAAGGTGTGGCTAGGAGACCAAAGGATTGGATTGACACTGAGCCTGAAGAACATGTACAAGGTAATGTGGCAGGTGTGGAAACTGTTGTTGAGAATGTTGCTACTGAGGTGCAACAAGAGAATGTTGCTACTGAGAATGTTGCTACTGATAATGTACCTGTAACTGATGCAGCTTCTAGGCAGGTATGACTTTATCCAAAATATGGATCGATTTGAGACCTACTGGCATAATTTGAGGACTAATTTGATGGATTTTGTTATAATTTAAGGACTGATATGATTGATTTTATTTGCAGAGAATGGTTACAAGGAGATATGGCATGAGAGGACAAGTGATTTCAAATGACGTGCATAAACAAACACCACTGAGGGGTCCTACTCCACAAAATTCAACTGCTCCTGGAGTTATTAGAGTTGCAAATCCAAATTACGGGCCATCCGCTTATACTCAACCCCAATACATGGAGTTTATCCCAACTCTAGGATTTTCAAAGCGATGTTTGTTTAAGTTATGCTTTTGGACTAGTTTAATTATTGCTTTTTGGACTTGTTTAGTTTATGCTTTTTTGGATATGTAATCACTTAAGAACATCAAATGATGTGATGACTTGATGGCTAAGTAATGACTTATGAACATCAAATATATGACTTATGATGGCATGCAAATGTATGTCTTTTTATTATCAATGTGTCTGTCTTTTACTTTTTACTTTGTTCAGCAAATGTATGCACCAAGGATCACAGTGATATCTGTTGTGAAAATTCAAGGACCTATTTGATGGTATTTTCACTAATTTGAGGATCGATATGGTGGATATGCATATAATTCAAGGACCAATTTGACTGAAATTTTTTGACAGAAGGGTTTGATTCATTCATTGACAACCTCTTTTCATTACAACATTACATGGACTTGGCACAATACAATAGCATTTTAAACAACTCAATCAAACATAATACTTCTATCAATATCTTAATCAAGTTAAGCTCACTTCCTACACAATCAACTTTATCCATCAACCTTGCCTTCCACCAATAGGTTCCTCATTGTCATCATTTCTCCTGTTCTTCTTAGGTCTTCATGCTGTCCTTGTACTCATGAAGTTGTGGGAGTAGCTGTTTTTACTCATATGCCCACCTCCCATCATTTCCGAATATCAAATCTTCAACAATAACCACTGATTTTTTGATTTCGAATTGAATCAAAAAAATTGGGGTTTTAAGTTTTTTGAATTGGGGAAGAACATTGACATCAATTCATGAAAGAATTTTGGGGGATTTTGAACTCTAGGTGACAAATTATAACATTAGGGTTTCAAAT